>OBCD01000088.1_pt1 | contig 41160 bp, 59 predicted proteins | sample 1480921 | NCBI WGS metagenome assembly OBCD01 (sample SAMN05301501, study PRJEB22388) | human skin metagenome | isolation source: Infant 2 DOL 22 skin | host: Homo sapiens | place: USA: Pittsburgh, Magee-Womens Hospital of UPMC | collected 2013/2014 | reverse complement strand
CCCGGCGGTGGCGGTGCCCCAGTTCCCGGCGGTGGCGGTGCCCTCGTCCCCGGCGGTGGCGGTGCCCTCGTCCCCGGCGGTGGCGGTGCCCTTGTACCCGGCGGTGGCGGTGCCCCAGTTCCCGGCGGTGGCGGTGCCCCAGTTCCCGGCGGTGGCGGTGCCATAGGCGCCCACCTGGCAGAGCTCCTTATCGCCGGCCTGTAGGGTGGCGCCGATCACTGCCACGCCAGCCGCACGGGGTTCGTTTGCGATCAGGAATTGGGTTGCGCTCGCTCTGTCCCCGATATGGCGGATGGTGCAGCGAGGAAACTTCACCTTGCCGCCCAGGGCGATCAGGTCGGAGAGATCCACCTCAACCACCAGCCACTTCGCATCGGCGTCGCCGACAGTGCTACTGCAACCATGGTCGCCCTGGCCGAACAGCCAGCCATGCAGGCCGTGACCGCACTTGTTGTCCTTCTTCCAGTCCGGGGCTTCGACTACCGCTCCGATCTTGTCGGGCCACTGAAACCCGCCGTGGCTGGTGAGATCAGCGCTGCATGTTCTCAAGACGAAAGCGGTCTCCTGCGAAGCCTTCTTCTTGCTCGCCATTGCGATTCTCCGTTGTTGGTTTGCCCTGATCCGGGCTGGTATTCGGTGATGCCCTGCTACCGGCAGGGCGGCGGGTTAGTTGCGCCACTCGCTCAGCTCTTCTTCAGCGCTGTCGTGAGGGTGGTATTCGGGTCCATCAGATTCGTCCCAGCTAATGCATGCCGCATCCCATGCAAGGCGCCAGTCTTTCCAGCAATCGCCACCAATTCGGCGGTAGAAATACACGGCGTAACGCAGTTTCCAGATGAGCGATTTCATCTCTGTCTCCTATTGCCCTACGGCGTTTCGCGTTCTGCCCTCCAGGGCGTGTTGACTTCTTCGATGCCCCTCTTGCGAAGGGCATCTGAGAAATCGGTTTTTCTCCCGCGTTCGCCTAACTGGGCTTCTACAACTCGCGGGTGGTGTGTCCTCACCACTGCCGATAGCAGCTCGGACTCGATGTGTTTGGCCTTGGGCTTCCCTCGCAACGCCTTCAATCGGCATACAGCGCTGGTCATGGGGTATCAGTGTTACTCCGCGCTTGAGTGCAGCCCGGCGGCCCGTTGAGTGGGGCACGTATGCGCGGATTGCCGACCCGAACATCGGCTGGGCTTAGTACTGCATTGGCTGTTTCCTCCTATTGGTGTCATCTCGGTCGCTTCTCCTTGTCGGGGTTCGTTCCCACTCCTGCGTTCGCTTCTTTGGTCTATTGGCAGGTGACTTGAGCAACGTCGCGTGCAACGCATGGGCTTGCACGGCTGGACTGTCCGGCCCAGCTCAGGCTGCGTCTTTTGCCTCTTCCAGCGTCTCGCGACGTTGGCGCAGCAGAGGGTTCCCAAATTGTCGAAAGAGCGGTCGGCTCGGTGGCCTCCTCTTGAACCAAAAAGGTACATGAGGTGAGGTGAAATTAGTAGCGAAAAGGTACATTGTCAATACCTTGGTTGTACCTTTCTGGCTCTTATAGGGATTCTGATTGATCAGATACTGTATTTATGTACAGTTGACGAGGTGCTTATGGCTAAGAATCAGAAGCAGCAGGCGTACGAGGTCACGCCGACCGATCGCCTGGGGATGCGAGTGTCCGCGATGATCAACTCACCGAAGGCGCAGGAACTGGGGAAGGTGACGATTCACCGGCTGGATAGTGACCCGGCGGAAGCGTGGGATGCGGTGATGGAGGTTCTGGCTGAGACGGACGGTATCGACCTGGTGTTCAACGACGACGGCACCGTGACGCTGAGGTGGGATAGGCAGGAACTGGAGGGGTAGGGCGGAAATGAAAAGCCCCGCAGTAGCGGGGCCTTGCCTCAACTTTTCCTAACGGCCTTTCGGCGTTCTTTCTTGGCTTTTGGATCTATGAATGGTGGAGCCCCCCAAGGAAAGTCGACATCGCCAGCTCCAAGGCCTTCGAGAAGAGGCTTTGAAAGATTCCTGAGGTAGGGATACAGAGAGGTTCCAAGAATATTGGCTGCCTCAGGAGTTTTAAGCCAATCTTCAGTAGTTGATACCTCTCCGGTTATTGAGAAGTGGCCGACTATCTCTATCTTGAAGAATGATTCATCGTTAGAAAAGAATGTTTCGAAGCTCAAGGATATTTCGAAGGAATTATCGTTCTCTTCGTTTAGCTTGTCAGTGTCAAGCGTCAACCCAAATCGCGCCTTAAACGTAGGAGCCTCATCTCCCACATCTCCATCGAAAGCCTTGCCATATAGGTTGGCTATCGAAACATACTTCAATAAAACATTGTGCAGGCTCATTTCACCACCCTTAGCTGTGGGCGATTAGAGCGATTTACAGAAATGAAACTCTCGTACTCGAATTCACTATCAGCATAGTGGTGGTGGTGTATCTCATTATGCCGGCCATTGATGTGGCAGTTCACAGCCTCTTTAATTATTTCATTAATTGAGCTGTCCTTTCGAGCCGCAAACTTAGCTAGATCCTTATGTAGCTGAGCACCGATTCTTATATTGAATGACCCAGAAAATGGTTTTTCTGGCTCGACACCAAGCGCCTTGCACGTGTCGATATAGTCATCTACTGACTCTTCAAATGCTAACCTAAGCTCTTTTGGGGAATCAGCTTCGTATGTTACTAAGTCATTTATATGGAGGATCTTGCCATACATCACGTCCGTTTCGGCTTCGAAATCCACTGACCCTTGAAATCCTTTGTACTCAAGTGTCTTTGCCATTTTACAAGTAACCCTGTGAATGTAACGATTCGACAACGTCCTCTATTTGAGGGCCTATTAGCGTGCTGTCAGGATGTCGCTTATGCAGAAAGACTTTGTGTTTCGTCTCCATATTCACAAACTTAACCCTTGATCCTGCACCCTCCAGCTCTGTGTAGCCAAAATGCTTCATGACCTTCTGAAGCTGCTTCCACGCAAAGTCCTTGGGTGGGGGTGTCTTAGTCAGCTTGGCGATCAGCTTGTCGATTTGGCTCATGATCGCCATCCATCCATACGACTGGTGCAACTATAAACTAGTTGCACCTCCTCGGCAATTTTCCTTGAGGTCATTCCCTATACCTGTGCATTCATACAGTCAAGAGGTGGCGCACTGCCATGACCCGAGATGTTGCACGAAAATGGTACACAGCCACAAGGATTGATTTGAGCGCTCGCGCGGCGTCATGGGCGGCGCCGCGTCACCCCGAGCACTAATGCCTTCTGCGCCTCATGACGGACCACCAGAACACCCACCCGATCACGCTGATGTCGCCGGCACGCATCTGGTCCCTTGTGTACTCCTCATCGGGGTACTCATCCCGGTTGTAGCTGCGCAACCGGATGCCGCCGCCAGGCAGGCGATAGACGAATTTCACCCGCAGCAGGTCGTCATGCTTCAGGGCGTAGATCTCGCCGTCGACGATCGTGTTGACTGAGAGGTCGACGCCGATGATTGAGCCGTCTGCGATGAGCGGCTCCATGCTGTTACCTGTGACGTTCACGCAGACGGAGGTGCTCTTGTCGACAGCGGCCTCGCGCAGGGTTGCCTTCGGGAATCGAATCTTGCGCTTAGCCAATTCGAGGTCTGGCACTCGCCCGCCGCCCGCCGCTACCTCGACCTCGTCGAAGTATGGGATTTCAACCTCGTCCGGCGCGAGTGGGTCTCCGTCTGACCACGCTGATAGGGGCTCCAGATTTCCGCCGGAGTGATACTCGGCAGTTGGTTCAGCCACCCGCAGTTGCTGCTCTTGGGTGTGCTGAATGTCGAGCCAGCCACGGGGCATATTGAATTTTTCCTCAATGTGCCTGGCCAGCCTGTTGCCGATGTTCTTGGTGGGATTCGAGCCAATCAAGCGGCTAACCTGGGTTGGCTCGCGATCTATGCGAGCAGCGAATGCGACTGTGCCGCCTTCCTTTTCGGCCAGTGTGAGCGCGTTCGCGCGGCGGATTGTCGTGATATCGATCATCTAACCATTTCATCATCTGTACCTAAAAAGTACAGAACCTTGACGGTACACTCCCTTTTCACCATGATTGTACCAAGGAGGTACATTTATGGCCGTCGAGACACCCCAAAGCACCCATACAGAAGCGCTTCGGGCCTTCTGGAAGTCGCTCAGCATCCAAGAGCGTGATGACGCTGCGAAGGCGCTCAGCACCAGCGTTGCGTACCTCAGACAGGTTCTGGCTTGCGGTCGGACTCCAGGGGCGGCGCTAGCGCGTGATCTTGAGCGCTTCTTCGGCGCTCGCATCACCCGCCACCAGCTCCGCCCAGACCTCTACGACGCGCCAGCAAGGCCTCGGGGCCGGAGTGCGGCATAGCACGTAGCAGATGTTACGGGGAGGGGCTGGCGCTGCTTAGTCGGCTGCGACCCCTGTTCAGACATCCAGTAGAGCAGACAGCAAAAAGCCCGGGGGCAACCGGGCTTTCTGAGGAGGCACCGGAAGGCGGTGCCGAACATCCAACGGAGACGAATATGTCACAAGTTGCAGTCATCCAACAAGGCCCGGTCCTGACGATGAGCAGTCGCGAGATTGCGGATTTGACCGGCAAGAAGCACAAGAACGTCTTGAGGGACATTCGGGAGATGCTGGAGGCGTTGAGGAAGGATGGCTCAGATTTGAGCCATGTCCGGGAAGACCTCGACTCCCGCGGGTACACCGAGAATTTCCACCTCGACCGAGACCTGACCGAGACCCTCATCTCTGGATACAGCGTTCCCCTCCGGTACCGGGTGATTCGGCGACTCCACGAACTGGAGTCCAGCCAGGTTCCGAGCATCCCAACAACCTTGCCAGAGGCACTCAGGCTCGCCGCCGATCAGGCCGAGCAGAACCATGCGTTGCGGCTGGTCATCAGCGAGCAGGCGCCCAAGGTCCAGGCCCTGGAGCGACTCAGCGGTGCAGCAGGAACGATGTGCATCACCGACGCTGCGAAGCACCTCAAGATCAACCCCTCCCGGCTCTTCGACTGGCTCCAGCAGAACCGATGGATCTACCGCCGGAGCGGCTCAGCTCGCTGGATCGGCTATCAGCCGCGAATCCAAGACGGATGGGTCATGCACAAGGTGACGGTTCTCGGCCGGGACGACCAGGGCGACGAGCGCGCGGCGAGCCAGGTACGCATCACCGCCAAGGGGCTGTCGGTGCTGGCGCGGAAGATCGAGGAGGGCAAGCTGTGATCCTCGGTAGCGTGTCGCGACACGAAATCACGAATCAAGAAAATGTGTCGCCGGAGGTGCGCCAATGAGCACGATCATCATGTCGGCCTGCTGGCCTCTCCAGGGAATGAGTCCAGCGCAGAAGGCGGTCCTCATCAGCTTGGCGGATCAGGCCAACGATCAGGGCGTGTGCTGGCCGGCGGTGGACAGCATAGCGACGCGTTGCTGCCTGTCGAAGCGCGCTGTGCAGCAGGCCATCAAGTGGCTGCGTTCCGTAGGGATTGTGAGCGTCGAGGAGCGCCAGGGCAGGTCGACCATGTACTCGGTGACCCCCGCAGCATATGCACCCCCGCAGGAAATGCACCCCAGCAGCAAATGCACCCGTGCAGGAAATGCACCCACCCCCGCAGATGCTGCACCCCCACCCCCGCAGGATGTGCACCCCACCCCCGCAGCATCTGCACCCAGAACCGTAATAGAACCTACAAGGGAACCATCAGGAGAACCGTCACCTTTGCCGACCCGTTCCGGGCCGGCGGCTGGCGAAGCGCTGCAGGAGGCTTGCCGGAGTGTGTGGGCAGCGTACCGGGCAGCGTACGAGGCGCGCTGGAGTGTTCAGCCGGTTCGAAACGCCAAGGTCAATTCCCAGGTGAAGCAACTGGTGGCCGCCCTCGGCGCTGAGGCGCCTGCGGTGGCGGCGTTCTTCGTCGGGCTGGATGACAAGTTCCTGGTCGACAGTTGCCATGAGTTCGGGTTGCTGCTGGCCAAGGCTGGCGCTTACCGCACGAAGTGGGCAACAGCCGGTTCCGCGCCGTCGACCGATTGGACTGATCAGGTGCAGCTATGACCCGCAGGCAGTTCGAACCGCAATCGGTCGGTGCTGTGCTGGCGCATGTGAATCAGGGCGCGGGTCTGCGCCCTTTGTCCCAGCCGGCGGTGAAGGTCGATCCCCAGACGAGAGGCGAGGTTGACCGGTTGTTCTTGCGGATCAAGGCGATCTGTCCTGGATGGCGAAGTTCCTGGCCAAGCGAAGAGGTCGAGAGTGCCGCGAAGGCTGAGTGGTTGGCAGAGATCGTCCGGCAACAGGTTACGCGCCGAGAGCAACTGCAGGCCGGGGTAAGAGCGTTGAGCGCGCAGGCCAGACCGCTTGTTCCGTCTGCTGGTCAGTTTTGCGCCTGGTGCTGGGCTCCTGAGGTCTTCGGCCTGCCATCCCTCGATGACGCATATCGCGAGGCGCTGGCCAACACCCACCCAGCCATGGTCGGAGCCGCGAAATGGAGTTGCCCCGCAGTGTATTGGGCTGCCGCTGGCGCTGGATTCACCCGGCTGCAGGCTCTGGCCAGAAAAGATGGGCTTGCGGCGCTGGAGATCTCCTACCGACAGATCATCAAGAAGCTGGCGCGCGGGGAGGCGCTCGGAAAGGTTCCGGAGGGAGAGGTCACCCACCAGAAGGCGCGAACCCAATCCGTTGGAATTGCTGCGCTCGAGCAGCTTCGAAAACAACTCAAAGGAGGAGGTCGCTCATGAAGTGGAGCGTACTCAACGACTATCTGATGGTTAGCGATACCCAGCCGCCCTACAAGGTCTGCAAGCTTCTTGTGGCCGGCGAGGCTCACTACCGGGCCAGTGTGCAAGGTGAATTCATTTGTACCCCGGTTGCGACTGCGAAGGAGGCGTGCGGTGTTTGCGAACGCCATCACCAGATCACCTATGCGCGGGAGGTGGCATGACGTTGTCGGCACGGAAGCCCCGGCCGAAGAAGTGCGCAGTATCGACGTGCCGCGCCCGCTTCGTCCCGGTGAAGTCGTTTCAGACGTGGTGCAGCCCTGAGTGCGGCATCGTCATCGCTCGGCAGAAGCAGGAGAAGGAGCGCAAGTCCCTTCAGCAACGCGAGCGGCGCGAGATCGCGGTTCGGAAAGAGAAATTGAAGAGCCGTGCAGACCACTTGAGGGAGGCTCAGGCCGCATTCAACGAGTTCATCCGCTGGCGCGACTGGGACCGCCCCTGCATCAGTTGTGGACGCTTTCATGATGGGCAGTATCACGCCGGTCATTACCGCTCTGTCGGATCCCATCCCGAGTTGAGGTTCGACGAGAACAACGTCCACAAGCAATGCGCACCGTGCAACAACCACAAGTCGGGGGACGTCGTGAACTACCGGATCAACCTGGTGGCGAAGATCGGCGCTGAGGCTGTAGCGCGACTGGAGGGGCCGCACGATGCCAGGAAGTGGACGGTTGAGGAGATCAAGGCGATCAAGGCCCTCTACCGAGCCAAAGCCAGGGATGCGAAGAGGACTGCCGCATGAAGAAGCATGGTCCGGATATTACGAACAAACCGCGTCACCTTGTTCCGTGCCCCGCATGCAATGGCCACGGTCAGCGCCGGGGAGTGTTCTACGACATTGATTGCGACGCGTGCGGTGCCGCTGGCTTCGTTGACGGGGTGACGGGGCTGGCGCTCGATCAGCGGGATGCGGTGGTGCAACTGCGGATGTGGGTAAAGCGGCTGCTGGAGGAGCAGCGCCGCCAGGCGAGCATGCTGGCGCGAGAAGAGAACAACCGGAAGGGAGCTGGCGGCGCTCACTTTCGAGGGGATTGACCAGCCATTGGCGCTACGCGCGCTGGAGGAGAGGACGATGATTTACGAAAGCGTTTCAAGTGCAGTCGTTTCGGCGCTGGCAGCGGTCTGCATCGACAACACAAGCAAGCAGGCTTGGCAAAAGCTCTATCAGGCCGGCGAGTCTGGTCGTCGTGGTGGGGTAATGGTATCCGCTGATCTCAGGCAGCAAATCGATTGCTGGGTGCATGCTCGCTTGCATGATCAGCTCATTCCGCGTCACTGGGCCGCTCTGGTGGCGAAGTACAGCACCCATCAGGCAAAGAAAGTCCAGGCGATCTCGCTTTTGCGGTCGGTGGTCGCAACGCCGGCGCCTGCTCTTTTCCTCTACAAAGCTATAACGACCTGGGCGATTCCGAAGCTGAAGGGGGTTCAGCCGGCGTTGCGGAAAACCGTATCTGTCGAAATCCCGGTGGATGGATCACCAGAAAAGCAGGCGCGGGCAGTACGCGCCGCATTGGAGGCGGAGCGGGTCAAGCGGAAGCGTCTTATGGCTCGATCGTCTGGAATGATCGTCCTGCCGGATGAGTTCTACGACATGAACACCTGGGATCTCGATGGAAAGCCAGAATCGACTCGGCGTGAATGGCGCAGGAAGATCCATCGTGTTCTCGACGAAATGGTCGACGAGGCGCTGGTGGCGGCGGAGCAGATTCTTAACGCGGAGGGCTTGCTGGCCAAGGATGCGGCATAGGGCTTGACTTGCCGTCATCACTCCATCAGTATTTGTCTCATCCTGCCGATCTTGCGCGTTTTGAGGATCGAGCAACAAATAGCCCAGCCTTCGAGCTGGGCTTTTTCGTTTCTGCAGGTGGCGCAGTGCGCTGCGGGGCGCGCGGCCCCCTTGAAAGGCCGTACCTGCACCCATTCCCGGCCCAGCCCTTGCGCTGGGCTTTTTCATTTCTGCCCCGGCGAGGGGAACTGAGACGATGAAGATGCCCGACAAACCCGACACCTGGGCGGCCCTGCTCGCCTGGCTGAGCCAGCATGCGCCGATCATCTACGCCTCCCTGCTGTCGTGGGCCATGGCCATGGCCAGGATCATCTACGGCGGCGGCACGCGCCGGCAGGCCCTCTTGGAGGGCGCGCTGTGTGGTGGGCTGGCGCTGACGATCATCAGCGGCTTCGAGTTCTTTGGCGTGCCGCAGAGCATGGCCACCTTCATTGGTGGCTGGATCGGCTTCCTGGGCGTCGAGAAGATCCGCGACCTGGCCGACCGTTACGCTGGGATCAGGCTGCCGCGTCGAGGGTCTGGAGAATGAAGATCACTGCCGATCAACTCGACCGTGCTACCGGCTGCGGTGCTGCTACTGCCGACATCTGGATTGACCACATCAACGGCGCCATGGCTCGGTTCGAGATCAACACGCCCGAGCGCGTGGCGATGTTCCTGGCCCAAGTCGGGCACGAAAGCCAGAGCCTCAAGCGTCTGGTCGAGAACCTGAACCACTCCGCAGAAGGCCTGCTCAAGACGTGGCCGAAGCGGTTCACGCCGGCAGAGGCAAAGCAGTACGCACGCCAGCCTGAGCGCATCGCGAACCGCGTCTACGCAAACCGGATGGGCAACGGCTCACCGGATACGGGCGATGGGTATCGATACCGGGGACGCGGCCTGATCATGATCACCGGCCACGACAACTACGCCGAAGCCGCCCGCGCCCTGGCGCTGCCACTGGTAGCGCAACCGGAGTTGCTGGAGCAACGGACCTGGGCAGCTATCGCCTCGGGGTGGTGGTGGAAGTCGCGGGGTTTAAACGACCTGGCTGACCAAGGCCGATTCGAGCGGATCACTCTGAAGATCAACGGCGGCTGCAACGGTGCTGAGGATCGAGTGGCGCGTCTCGAATGGGCGCGCGCAGCGCTGGCGGGTGCGTGATGAGGTGGGTTCCATGGTTGATCGTCGCGCTTGTTGCGATGGGGATGATATGGCGGCTGGACCGCTTGAGCCTGCAAGTGACCGCAGAGCGGGAGCGTGCTGACGTCGCGGCGCAGGAGCGTGACCGCAACCAGCAACTGATTGACCTACAGGCCGGCGTCCTCGCTGAACAGCAACGCCAACTCGGCCGCGTCGCCGACATCGAACGGCAAACCCGCCAGCTCGGCCAGGCCTTGGAGATACAGGGCACGCGCCACGCTGCGGCGTTACGGGAGTTGAAAGAGAATGACCAGGATGTTCGCGACTGGCTGCGTGCTGGCATCCCTGCTGGCCTTGGCCGGATGTACGGCCGCCCCGAAACCACTGACCCCAGCGCCTACCGCGCAGCAGGCCAAGTGCCCGCTGACGCCATGTCGGCTCCCAGGCCGCCCGCCGCTGGCGAACGGTGAGGATGCAACTGCGGCGATCGATGCCGTTGAGGCTGCATTGACAGCGTGCGCTGTGCAGGTGCTGGACTGCATAGAGCGACAGGAGTGATCCATGCCGAGACGACCAGCTCGGATATGCAGTGAGGTTGGCTGCGGAAAGCCTTCTGTTACCGGCAGCTTCTATTGCGCAATGCACAAGAGGGCTGCTGACGAGCGCCGCGCAGCATCAGCCAGGCAGGCCCACAAGAAGTACAACGCACGCCGTGACGATAGCGATGCCTTCTACAAGACAGAGCGTTGGCGTCGTCTAAGCATCTACTACCGCAAGCTCCATCCACTCTGCGAGGAATGCGAGGGCAGAGGGCTGATCGTCGAGAGCCGAATGGTCGACCACATCAAGGCAGTCAAGAGTCATCCGGAGCTGGCGCTCTCATGGGACAACCTGCGAGCCCTGTGCTGGACCTGCCATAACCAGATCGGCGAGAAGGTCGGATTGGTGGGTTCTGGTGCGCCTGAACAATCGAATGACTAATGCACCAAAGTGGCGCAAAAAGCACCGGGAGGGGGGGTATCGAAAGTCTGGAACTTTCGAGCCCCGAACGACGGGGGGAGCCAAATTTTCGCACCGTCAAAATTCTATTTTGAAAATGTGAGGCTCGATTTATGGGGCGGAAGAGCACGCCTCCGCACCTCAAGGTTCTGGCAGGCACTGATCGCCCGGATCGCGATGTGCCGGATGCACCAGAGTTCGATCTGATCCAAGAATTCCCAGAGCCACCGATGCACCTGAATCGAGACGGAGCCGAAATGTGGAACCAGCTCGGACCTCAGTTGGTTGCCGCGAAGGTTCTGCAGGTCGTCGACCTGTACTCGCTAGAGCAGCTTTGCTTCGCCTGGCAGTGTTTCCGCAAGAAGGCGCGTGCCGATATGGAGGCAACCGCCGCCGAGCAAACCGCTCTCAAGGCACTGTTTTCTGAGTTCGGAATGACTCCGGCCAGTCGCCGCAAGGTTTCGTCTGCCGGCGAGAAGCAGGCCGGAAATCCATTTGCGAAGAATGGGAGGCGCGGTGCGTGATTACGTCAAAATCGCCCTCGACTATGCCAAGGCAGCAATCGCCGATAAAAGTCGTAAGAAGCATGGTCTGCTGATACGTCAGGCTGCAAAGCGGTTTGTCGACGATCTGAAGCGGGCGAAAAAGAAGTCTTGTCCGTTCTTCTTCGACGAGTGGCACGCCAACGATGCATGCGACTTCATCGAGAAACTACCCCACGTCGAGGGGAAGTGGGATACGCCTACGATCGTTATGCACCCGTCGCACGTCTTCTTTGTCGTGCAGCTCTTCGGGTTCCGCAAGCGCGAGTGGATTCAGGTAGATGGCTGGGGTGATGACGACCGGTTCTACCCGCGCCGGTTCACCTCCGCGCTGTTCGCGGTGGCCCGGAAGAATGCCAAGAGCACCTTGTCGTCGAGCATCCTGCTGTACTGCGAATGTTGTGAGCCGGAGGAGGGCGCCCAGGTCATCAGCGCCGCGACCACCTTCCCGCAGGCGAGCATCATCTTCAACGTCGCCAAGCGCATGGTCGAGAAGACGTCGGCGCTGCGCGAGGCGTTCGGGCTGGAGACCTGGGCCAAGGCGATCACCCGTTTCGAGACGGGCGCGACCTTCAAGCCGATCCATGCCAAGGCCAGCACCCAGGACGGTCTGAACCCGTCGCACGTCGGTCTCGACGAGATCCACGCGCACAAGAGCGCTGACCTGCTGAACGTCCTGACCTCGGCGGCCGGCGCCCGCGGCAACCCGCTGTGGCTGTACACCACTACCGAGGGTTACACCAACCCGGGGCCGTGGGGCGAGATGCGGCAGTTCGCGAAGCGGCTGCTGGCGGGCGTCTTCGGTACCACGGCTGACCACTTCCTGGTGGTCTTCTACGCCGTCGACGAAGAGAACAAGACCCTCAAGATCAAGGCGGACGACGAGTTCGACGAGCGGGTCTGGGTAAAGGCCAACCCGCTCATGGATGCCAACAAGCATCTGCTCTCCGCCATTCGCAAGGAAGCGATCGAGGCTAAGCAGATGCCCTCGAAGCTGGCGGAGTTCCGCATCAAGCGGCTCAACCGGCCGGCCTCGACGGCGACCGGTTGGGTTGACCTGACGAAGTGGGGCAAGTGCTCCGGCGAGGTGGATCTTGAATGGCTGGCGCAGTACCCATGCTGGGGCGGCCTCGACCTGGCCAGCACCACCGACCTGACGTGCTTGCGCCTGGTGTGGAACGTGGACGGCATGCTGTACACCCACGGCTGGCGATGGGCCCCGGAGAGTTCGGTGGCGTTCCGCACTGAGCGCGGCACAGTGCCGTACGCAGCCTGGGTTGAGATGGGTCTGCTGAAGCAGACCGAGGGTGACGTCGCCGACTATGCAGTGATCGAGCGGGACATTCTCGCGGCTGTTGAGCGTTTCGGCGTGAAGTTGATTGCGTACGACCGCTGGAACGCCTCCGACCTGGTCAACCGCCTGGTGGCGGAGGAGGTGCCAATGCTGGAGTTCATCCAGGGCACTAAGTCCTACCACCCGACGATGCAGGCCCTGGAGGTCGCCTACATCAGCGGCAAGCTGGCCCACGGTGGCGATCCGCTGCTGAACTGGTGCGCCTCCAACGTGATCCCGCGCTATGACGGGAACATGAGCATGGCGCCCGACAAGAAGAAGTCGCCCGACAAGATCGACGATATGACCGCGCTGCTGATGGCGATCGGCGCATCGAAGGCTGAGGTCGAAGACTCAGGCGATCTGGACGACTTCACCTCCAACCCGATCATGGTAGGCCTCTGATGGGCGACAAAAAGAAACCCGGGCGGTTCAAGTCCGCCTTGCTCGATTGGCTCGGAGTGCCTATCGGATTGACCGACGGCGCGTTCTGGCAGGAGTGGTTCGGAACCTCGGCGAGCGGAAAGAACGTGACCGTCGATAAGGCCTTGCAGCTCTCGACGGTATGGGCGTGCGTGCGGCTTCTCTCGGAGTCGGTGTCCACGCTGCCGCTGAAACTCTACCGGCGCCTTCCGGACGGCTCCCGCGAGCAGGCCAAGGATCATCCGCTGTTCAGGCTGCTTTGCCGTACGCCGAATGCCGAGATGACCCCGCAGCGCTTCATGCTGATGGTGGTGGCGAGCATCTGCCTGCGTGGAAACGCCTTCGTCGAGAAGAAGATGATCGGCACTCGCGTTGTTGCGCTTGTCCCGTTGCTGCCTCAGTACATGCGGGTGAAGCGCGAAGACAGCGGTCGCCTGAAGTACACCTACACCGAGAACGGTGTGGAGCGCGTCATTCCAGAGAATAACCTGATGCACATCCGTGGCTTCGGCCTGGATGGCGTCTGCGGCATGCTCCCGGTGACCATGGGCCGCGAAATCTTCGGTTCGGCGATGTCTGCCGAGGAGGCCGCCGCCAAGGTGTTCGCCCAGGGCATGCAGGCTTCCGGGATTCTCAGCGGTGATACGACTCTCACCCAGAAGCAGCGAGAAGATCTTCGGGCCAGCCTGACCGCCTTCATGGGATCGCAGAACGCCGGAAAGATCATGGTTGCCGAGGCCGGCCTGAAGTACCAGGGGATCACGATGAACCCCGAAGCTGCGCAGATGCTGGAGTCGCGGTCGTTCAACGTCGAGGAGATGTGTCGTTGGTTCCGCGTCCCGCCGTTCATGGTGGGGCACATGGACAAGCAGTCCAGCTGGGCCAGCTCTGTGGAGGCGCAGAACCTCCACTTCCTGACCAATAGCCTCCGGCCGCTGCTGGTGAACATCGAGCAGGAGATCACGCGCTGCCTGATCGGCGAGGCCGATGCGGATGAGTTCTTCGCCGAGTTCGCAGTTGAGGGGCTGCTGCGCGCCGACAGCACCGCCCGTGCGGCTTGGTACAACACTGCGCTGCAGAACGGCTGGATGAGCCGTAACGAGGTCCGTCGCCTGGAAAACCTGCCACCAATCGAAGGCGGGGATGTCTTCACCGTGCAGTCCGCGCTGGTTCCGCTGGAGCAGTTGGGAGCCACTGCGGGTGGTGTGTCGCCCGCAGCGACGGCCTACATGCTTCGCCTGGTCGCGGCCAATGAGAGCGGCGACAAGGCCGCCATGCGCCAGGCTATCGACCTCGCTGTCGAGGCACTGGAAACCGGCAACCCGGCTGGTCCGATGATGGCGCACGCGCTGATTTCACTTCCTCGCTTGAACCAGGCCGCCTGAGCCGACTGGAGAGACCATGACTATCAAATCGCTTCCGACGGCGCCGGCGGCTCGACCGCGCGCGGACGTTTCCTGCGACCTGATGCCCAAGGCGCTGGAGCGCTGGAACCCCGCCATTCGCGCTGCGGTGGAGGAAGAGAACAGCATCAGCATCTTCGACCCGATCGGGTACGACTGGTGGACTGGCGAGGGCGTCACTGCCAAGCGCATCAGCGCCGCGTTGCGAGCCATGAAGGATGCCGACGTGGTGGTGAACATCAACAGCCCTGGCGGAGATGTCTTCGAGGGGCTGGCGATCTACAACCTGCTGCGCGAGCACAAGGGCAAGGTCACCGTACGCGTGCTCGGCCTGGCAGCTTCCGCAGCGTCGTTCATTGCCATGGCGGCCGATGAGGTGAAGATCGCCCGCGCCGGCTTCCTGATGATCCACAACGCCTGGACGATCGCCGCGGGTGACCGCAACGAGTTCAAGGAGGTGGCCAGCTTCCTGGAGCAGATCGACGGAACCCTGGCCGACATCTACTCGGTGCGCACCGGCGACCCGGTCGAGGACATGCAGGCGCTGATGGATGTCGAGACCTGGATGGGCGGATCGGATGCCATTGAGCGTGGATTCGCTGACAGCCTGCTGGAGTCAGACGCCACCAAGGACGACGCCACCGCGCTGGCGGCACCGATGATCGCCGCCCGCCGACTCGACCAGATCCTGGCGAAGCAGGGCATTCCGCGCTCTGAGCGCCGCTCGCTGATTCAAGAACTCAAGACCGGTACGCCTCGCGCTACCGGCCCCGGTAAGCCCTGCGCTGCCGATACCACGGCCGACCTGGCCGCCCCCATCGCCGAGCTTCAAGCCGCCCTGGCGCGGTTCTCGGCAGCAGCTTCCAAGTAACCGGAGAGAGAAAATGCCCGAAAATACCGCTGACCTGCTCAAGCAGGTATCCGCTGAGCTGGAGAAGGCTTCCAGCGACTTCAGCAAGAAAGCCGAGGCCGCCCTGGACGAAGCCAAGAAGGCCGGCAGCCTGTCCAGCGAAACCAAGGCCGCCGTCGACGAACTGGCGACCAAGTTCAACAGCCTGACCGAGGCCGAGAAGCAGCTGAAGGCCAAGCTCGGCGAGTTGGAGCAGGAGTTCGCCCGCTCGCCCACCAATGGCGCGCCCGCCGCCCGCGATACCGTCGGCGGCATCGTGATCAAGAGCGAGGCGCTGAAGCAGTTCTCCGCGAGCGTGGAGGGCGGAAAGCGCGTCAGCATTCCCGTTCAGAACGCTCTGATCAGCACCGACATCCCCACCGGCGTGGTTGAGCCGCAGCGCCTTCCTGGCATCGACGTGATGCCGAAGCAGCGCCTGTTCATTCGCGACCTGATCGCTCCGGGGCGCACCACTTCGCCGGCGATCTTCTGGGTTCAACAGACCGGCTTCACCAACGCCGCCGCAGTCGTGCCGGAAAACACCGCGAAGCCGTACAGCAGCATCACGTTCGGCACCAAGATCACCCCGGTGACCACCATCGCGCACATGTTCAAGGCGTCCAAGCAGATCCTGGATGACTTCGCTCAACTGCAGTCGACCGTGGACACCGAGATGCGCTTCGGCCTGAAGTACGTCGAAGAGCAGGAGATCCTGTTCGGCGATGGCACCGGCGCGCACCTCGACGGCATCGTGCCGCAAGCCTCTGCGTTCAGCGCCGCCTTCGCGGTCGAGCAGCAGAACGGTATCGATGACCTGCGCCTGGCGATGCTGCAGGCCCAGCTGGCGCGCCTGCCGGCATCCGGCCACGTTCTGCACTTCATCGACTGGGCGAAGATCGAGCTGACCAAGGACACCCTGGGCCGCTACATCCTCGCGAACCCGCTGGGCCTGGCCGGCCCGCTGCTGTGGGGCCTGCCGGTGGTTGCCACTGAAATCGCCGCGTTCCAGGGCAAGTTCCTGACTGGTGCGTTCCAGACCGGCGCGCAGATCTTCGATCGCGAAGACGCCAACGTGGTGATCTCCACCGAGAACGCCGACGACTTCGAGAAGAACATGATCTCGATCCGTTGCGAAGAGCGCCTGGCGCTGGCCGTGAAGCGCCCCGAGGCGTTCATCTACGGCACCTTCACCCCGCCGGCTCCGTAACCACTAGCCGGGCCGCCTCCCATGGCGGCCCTTTGGAGGCATAACGATGGAACTGAAAGCACTACGCCCCATCCTGGTGGACGGGGTGGGAACCGTGGTCGAAGGTGCGACCTTCGATACCAACGACCAGCACGCCCGGCAACTGATCGGCAAGGGCTATGCCGTTGAGCCTGGTGAGGAAGGTGCCGGCGAGCCCCCGCAGCAGCGCCGTCGCAACTCCAGCAAGAAGGAGTAACCCATGGACCTCCGAGCAATCCAGCCCATCTATCGAGGTGGCCGCTTGGTCCAACCGGGCGAGCCGTTCGAGACCACCGTCGAAGACGGCAAGGCGCTGATCCAAGAAGGCAAGGCGCGCGAACCGGTCGCCCGGAAGGCGGCCGCCAAACAGGTGAAGGCCGACCAGCAGGCCGAGAAGTAGGAGCCATCCCATGCCAGTTCCAACGACAGTTCCGGACCTGGATGCCCTGAAGCGGCACCTGCGCATCAGGCACACCCAGGACGACCAGGACCTGGAGGAAAAGCTGGCGGCGGCGATCGACCAGGCGGCACAGTTCCTCAACCGGCCGATCCCCTGGCCGGTTGATCCTGCTGCTGACCCTATCGTCCAGGCTCCGGTACCGGCCAGCGTGCGCGCTGCCATCCTCATCCAGGCGGCGGAGCTGTACGCCAACCGCGAATCCTCGGTGGTGGGCACCATCTACACGGTGATTGCCACCGCCCGGAACCTGCTCAACCCCTACCGGGTCGGGATGGGGGTCTGAATGCGCAGCGGAAACCTCGACACGCCCGCCGACCTTCTGATGCTGTCTGCTGACCTCTTGCGGTTCAGGCTCGACTGGATCTGGTGCGGCATCCAGACCAAGGAGACCGCGGAGCCGCCGTTCCCGTCCGGCCTGCGCAGTCCGGCGAAGATCGCAATCAGGGCCTGGTGGGATGCGCGCATCCAGCAGGGACGCTACCTGTCCGCCGATGGCCGCCTGTTCCACATCGACAGTGCCCGCGACTTCACCGGCCGCCGGGCCGAGCTGGCGATCACCGCGACCGAGCTGATCGGCGAGCAGGGAGAATACCGTCCCGATGGGGCGCCGCCGCGCGCCTGCCGGGTGTTTCTGAACTACGATGCGCCCTGGCTGGACGAGAACGGCCAGGCGACGGCCTACAGGATCCGCGCCGAGGTTGCGCTGATCGAGACGGGGAGGGTGCAGGTGGGCGATCTGCTTGAGGTGGATCGAGTGCGCTACTACGTTGTCGACTACGCCGACGGCACCGACGACGGCATTGTCCGCGGGCTCTGGCTGGAGCGTGTGCAATGAGGGCGCCGATCAGGCTGGTCGGCGTCGAGCAGGCGCAAGCGCGCCTCCGGGAAGCCGGCCGGCGCGTTGATCCAGTGATGCGCGGCGCGCTGAATACCACGGCGACGCAGACGAGGAAGCAGCGCTACAACGAACCGATGCGGCCCGCGTTCACCAGTGCCTTCGCCAACCGTCGGATCGTGATCAAGCGCGCGAGGGCGGGTCGGATGAACGCGAGGCTTATTCCGTCGTCGTCTGGCGTCAACGTCACGGCATACCGGCGCTGGATCTTCGAGCCAATCAACTCGACGCGGGCGAGGATTTATGTCGTCGGCCCGAACGGTCGGAAAGTTGCCGCAGGCTTCGTCAACCCATCGGGGCGGCTGCAGCGGCCGTTGTCTACCCGCAGTCAGCGGGCCAGGACGGCGCGTGGGCGTTCGCCAAATGTCACCAGTTACACCTATCGGCGCGCCCTGCAGGAAGCACAAGGCCCGTCGGTGGCGTACTGGTTCAGGCTGCTGACTACGGCGAAGACCATCCGCTGGACCAATGCGTTTCTGCGCCAAGAGTTCGAGCGGCGCATCCGCCGCGAGCTCGAAAAGGCCGTCTGAGGAAAACCAACCATGCGAACGAAAGCGAGCCAGGTCACACGCGACCTGCGGGCCCGCCTGGGCGAGATTCGCCCGATAAACGGCTACCTGACGGACCTGCGGGCAGTTTACGGGCCGACAGATCGAGTGCCCGACAAAGCCAGCGGGCCTTACGCCCTTGTGCGAGTCGCGAGCGACGCGCGAACCGGAACGGCGGTACGCCAAGCGACCAGGCTCCGCACGTTCGAAGTCGAGGTTGTATTCCCGCGATCGGCGGAGGAACACGAACTCGATGACGTCCACGTCGACATTCTGCGCGCCCTTGGCTTCGGAGAAGACCAGCCGGAGCGCAAGTTCCCTGGGCTTGTGGAGGATATCGACGAGGCGGTGGCGCAGTTTGCCGAGGCTGGTCGCAACTTCCACACCCTGACCGCAACCATCGGCGTGATCTACGTCGAAACCTACAACTGATCGGCCAGGCCGAGGAGAAAACGATGCTCTACACCCAACTGTTCCGCGGCCCGACGTCGGTCGCACCGTATCCGTCGTCTGTGTACGAGGAGCTGTTCAAGCTGCAAACGACCAGCGCCGAGCCGGAGTCGACCGAGATCACCATCCCCGACCCGACGCGCCTCGGCCTACCTGAACTCGACGGCGTAACGTCCATCACGGCGATCAACATCACCGGCGAGGCCGTCAACTTTTCCCCGCGCGCCGCCGCGGTGATCCTCTACGGCTCTGTTGAGCGTGTGCCATCGGGGACCGTCTCCGAAGAGGTGCATGACGCCTATGTCGATCGCATCATTCGCCTGGCGCACATTCCCCTTGAGGTCAGCAGCGTCACCGGAGCCGGCGGCACGCCGACCTATGTGCGCGGCGTTGACTACGCCGTCACCCCCGGCGGCATCCGTCCTCTTCCGGGCGGCACGCTGGCCGACGCGATCAATGCCACCGCTGCTCCGCCGGATGGTGGGTTGAAGCGTTTGCCGATCGAGGTCAGCTACACCTACCCGACTGTCGACCTGGTGAAGCCGTTCACCACCGGCCGCAAGTTCTACCGGGTGATGTTCGAACAGACCAACGAAGCTGGCGACGGTGAGAAGCGTCGGATCAACTGCTTCTACGCGCGGATCAGCCTGAACGGCGGCCTGCCGCTGAACCAGGGCGCCGAGTTCGGTGTGATCCCTGTGCAGATCCGCCTTCTGGCCGACCCGAACATCTACGACGTCGGCGAGGCTGCGATCTGGACCTGGGAAGTCCAGAACACCGATGCGGCTTGATGGCCGTAGATCAACCTGGCCCGCCCTGATGGCGGGCCTTTTCATTTGGGTGGCCCATGTCTGACCTTGGAATCCTGTTTCCCGAACCTGAAACCATCTACGTCAACGGCGCGCCGGTGATCGTGCGGCACGTCCGCCTCGCCGACTTCGAGTTGTTCGGGGATATCGCCAGTGACCTGCTCAAGGTGCTGAGCGACGGCACCGTTCCCGCCATCCTGCAGTTCGGCAAGACCGGCTCGGCCAAGCTGCGGAAGATCCTGCGCAGGACCACGAACCTCAGCCGCTGGCGCGTGTATCGCCTGCCTGTCGACGTAGCGATGCAGATCGTCATGCAGGTGATTCGGGTCAACGCCGCTTTTTTCGCCCGCGCCCAGCAAGCGGCAGTGACGACGCTGGCAACGCTGGTTGGGCAGCAGCAGTAACCAGCCTGGTTCGCGCGGGCTTCAGTCTCGATGAGGTTTCGCGCATGACGCTTCAACAGATCGAGGTGTTCATCGAGCAGGTTGGCGCCCAGGTCAAGCAGGACCGGCGCGATCACCTGCTGCTTCGCCGCGCAGCACGCGCACCCCTGAAGGGGTTTAAACAGTTCCTGCAGGAGTTCGACCATGGCCGGTAGAGTGACCACGCAACTGATCGTCGAGGGGGTAAACCGCACCCGGCAGATGTTCAACGAGGTGAATCGCGACCTCAACGTGACGAATAAGGCGTTGGCCGCAAGCGGCAAGTTGCTCGCAGGCTATCTCACGTTCAGCGCGCTCGCCGCCGGGGTGAAGGCGGTAGCGAACACCGCCGACGCCTACCAGGCAATGAACGCCCGCCTGCGGCTGGCGACCGGATCTCAGGAAGAGTTCAACACCGCCCTCGAGGAGTTGCAGCGCATCGCCTACAACACCGGCCAGCCGGTTGAGGCGCTGGTTACGCTGTACGGGCGGATCAGTCGCCCCCTCAAGGAAGCGGGCCGCACCCAGCAGGATATCCTCAAGGTCACCGAGGCCGTGTCGGCGTCGTTCCGCGTGTCGGGCGCCTCTGCGGTCGAGGCTGAGAACGGGGTGGCCCAGTTCGGCCAGGCGCTGGGTGCTGGCGCGCTGCGCGGGGACGAGTTCAACAGCGTGGCCGAACAGGCGCCACGCCTGATGCAGGCTCTGGCTGATGGCATCGGTGTGCCGACCTCGGCACTTAAGGCGCTGGCAGCGGAGGGCAAGCTGACGGCGGCAGTGGTCACCGACGCGCTGATCGGACAGTTGCCCAAGCTGCAGAGCGAACTCGCCTCGTTCGGTGACTCCGTCTCGAAGGAATGGACGGCGATCGAAGACACCATCCGCCGCGGCGTCGGCCAGGCGGACACCGGCCCGCTGATCGAGTCTCTGAAGGAACTGAAGGAGGTGCTGGCCGACCCGACGATCCAGGGCAACCTGACCACGCTGGCCAGCGCCCTGGTGCGCCTGGCTGCCGCAGCGGCTCAAGGTGGCTCGCTGTTCTCCGGCTTTGGTGAAGATCTGGGCTACCTGGCTGCGCGGGTGACCGGAAACGTCACCGAGCTCGACAGGGTGAACAAGGAGATCCAGAAGCTGCAGGCCGCCGAAGACGGCTTCGGCATGGTCGACTTGTTCATGTCCGACGCGCAGATCAGCGAGCGGCTGACAGCGTTCAAGAAGTACCGCGAGCAGTTGCTGGAAGAACAGACCGGCATGACGGCAGAGGCGCGCAAGGCGGCCGAGGAAGCCGCCGCCCAGGTCAAGGCGGTCGATGACGCACGGCATCAAGCTGCGCTCTCGTCTGAGCGTGCGTACTCCGAAGCGCTGCGCCAAGTGCGTGACGGCCGGCTGAAGGCGGTGCAGGACTCCCTCAAGAAGCAGGAGGCGGCCGAGAAAGGCGCGCTGGCAGCGGTTGAGAAAGTTCGGAAGGACCGACTGGCTATCGAGAAGCGCTACAGCGAAGCGATTGCCGGGCTACAAGCCGGCGTCGGCGGTGACCCGAGCTATGCCTCGGCCCAGACCCTCAAGCAGTCCGCAGCCCAGGCGCTGCGCAAGGGCGATGCCGAGACGGCACAGGCGCAGGCGCAGAAGGCGCTCGAAATGCTCCAGCAACTGCAGGCGGCCGGAGAGAACACATACGGGTTCACCGGCTTCGCTAAGGAGCTCCAGGCCATCGAACTCGCCGCGAACGATCTGCAGCAGTCGCAGGCAGACGCGAAGCTCGACAGCATCCGCGCGCGGATCGCGGAGCTCTCCGATGCGGCCACCGCGCTCCAGGGCATCGAGATCTCGTTCAACCTCCCGTCGGAGGAGATCGAGGCGATCAAGGCACAGTTGCAGGCGCTGTCTGAAACGCCTGTCCTGATCCCAGTTCAACTGGTGCCAACCGGCGAAATGTCCGCCGTGGGCGGCACCACGCCACCGGTCAGTTTCCCCGGCTACGCGACCGGCACCAACAGCGCCGCGCCGGGCATTGCATGGGTCGGCGAGCGAGGTCCGGAACTGGTTGCGTTTGGTGGCGCGGAGAAGGTGTTCCCGAACAGCGTGTCGGCGCTTGCCAGCCGCTTGGCCGGGATGCGCGGGCCCGACGGGCTGTCGCCGGTCGCCGCGGAGGTCGCGACAGCGGCGCCGAGCTCAGGGCAACTCCCCAACCTGGGACGGATCGATCTGTCGTTCGGTGGCTCGACTGTCTCGGTCTTCGGGGATCAGCGATCGGTAAACGACATTCTGCGGCTGCAGGCGCTCAAGCGAGGCCGCACCGCACGTCCGTAGGAGAACGGCATGGATTACCCGGTTATTACGCTCGGCGGAGTACCCATCCCGCCAGAAGCCGGCGCGCCGGATCAGTCGATGGAGCCCTTGTTCGGTGCGACGGTCGTCAGGATGAGCGACGGTGCTGGCGTGAAGTTGACCCACTGGGACGGCAAGCTCTCCGGCACGTTGACCGGCTCGGGCCTTGTACCGGTCGGGCTCGACGCGCTCGACTACCGATCATCACTGGAGATGCAAGCGATCCAGCCGATCAGTATCGCCCAGGACTCTCCGGCGTTCACTCTGCCCAAGGCGCCGCGCACGGACAAGGAGCCGTGGGCGCTGGCGCTGGTTGAGGGGCGCTGGGTACCGACGCCATGCGTGCGCGCAGGCCTGGTCGTGACCGTTACAGAGCGTCCGGCAGCGACGCTCTACATGGTCCAGTTCATGCCTCGCTTCAACGTGTTCGCGGACCCGCCGTCGACGTCGATGAACGCCGCGCACGGATGGACCCTGAACTGGCAGGAGGTTTGACATGCTGCTGAACGGCATGCCGCTGAACGTCGGCCCGTTGAACGGCCTAGGTGGCTCTGGCGACGCGGTCGGGCCTATAGAGATCCTACCTGGGATGGCATTCGCTTGGCGTCTGAGGCTGGTGGTGAACGGTGACGATTGGACCGCTCGTCTTGTAGGTGCCGTCGAGATCGACCGCGAGGAGGGATCTGCTGGTACAGCCAGCTTCACGCTATACCTTGGCACCGATCCAGTTTCGCCATCTGCATGGTTAGGCCGGCCCGTCGAGATTCACTATGCCTCCACCTATGACGGCCTTTCTACCGAGATAGTTAGGTTCATAGGGCGAATCGCCGAGCCAACCTTTGATGCCGTGGGTAGAACGCTAACTGCTCGCTGCTCCGACCAGTTGCAGCAGCGTATCGAAGCTTTGGATATTACTCAGATAGATAGCCTGATCGGTGGGCATTGGTCTTCAGATGTGTTTGAGCCAGTTGACGGTAGATCCCGCTGGGATTATGCGCAAGAGCGCCTCACGACCGTTACGGCCAGCCTAGACTCCTCTCCAGGCGGAGATATCCGGCTGTCAAGCTGGTACCCGCGTCAGGCCGACTTTCTGTTCGGCTCCGGCACCTCTGTCTATGGCACTGCACGGATAGAGCCAGCGGCACTCGACTCGCAAGTCAATAGGGTCGAGATCGAATGTGACTACCGATTCAGTCGGCTGTGGCAATGGAATATCAACTATGGATGGAAGGCGCCAGGTACGGATGGACAGGACGGGGAGCCCGGATTTTGCAATTGGCGTCCGGAGTCGCACGAACTCCCGGATACGGAAATGGTTGAGTCGGCAACCAGCAGCTCAGGACAAACGTTGATCCAATCGTCGACTGAATACTATCCGCTGCCACCCACTGGCATCTACTGCACGCCTCCGCAAAGTTGGGTCAACAACTACACGGGGCTGTTGCTAGGCGCCGACTGGGCCGCAGGGCGTCGCTGGGTGCAAGCGGTTACGGAGTCATACCGAATAGCGGTAGAGGTACAACCTAGCGTGCTGGCGACCGGACCAATTATCAGTCGATCTCGGGCCTCGTTTGAAGTTGATAGCGACCTTGCCGAGTCCTGGGAGAGCGCTGCCATCACCGGGGGTAGTTCTGGACACATTGATCAGCCCAGCGAGACGCGCAGGATTGTCGCGCTGACATGTCTGCTTGAGCAGGCTCGAGCTACTCTCGTCGGTGCTCACAGGGGCACGACAGTGAGTTGGGACTGCCCTACATCCATGGTCATGGCGGTCGATTTGACGCACACCATCAAATTCGATGATCAGAGAATCAAGGCTGTGGGGAAGTGTCGCCGCGTGCTTGATCGCTTTGACCTTGAGAGTGGTTCCGCGATAACCACCCTGAGTATTGCTGTGATGCGCGGTGGCGGAGGAGATTCCGACGCCCTCACTCCTCCTGGCAGCTCTGGGGCTGCCCCCGAACTACCAGCCTTCGATGGGCGCCTTGAGTCGCAAATCGCTGGTCAACCGGATGACCCTCCATTCGATGAATCGAAAGATGGGTTTTCCGGTAACTACGACAACTACAACAGTCCGCAGCCTCGTTATCCGAGGCAACTACGCATAACTGCTCCCGAGATACCCGCCGCGCTCCGCGATGAATATTCGCCGGAGATCGGTGCGTCCTTCTGCGTCTCGGTTCCTGATGATTTGCTGGAGATGTAGCCATGAGCCAACGCTGGATCAATAACTGGCAGACAGAACTCTCAGGCCCGCTGTCGGCGGGTGGACTCTCTCTCACCATCCCCGCTCCCGCGGCTGATCTTCTGCCCATCTCGGGTCCTTCTGATTTCGTCCTGCTCACTCTTGCCGATGAGTCAGGCTCTGTTCACGAAGTGGTCAAGGCGACGGCAAAGAGCGGCGGGAATGTCACTGTTGCGAGAGCCTCTGAGGGGGTGGCCGTTGAGTGGCCTTCGGGCTCGAAGGTGTACGCGGCGGCGACGGCGGGAACTCTCGCCAGCATCGAGAGCCGAATCACCATCCTCGAGCAGGCTGGTCCTGGGCCTGGTGGCGGCACGTTCAAGGCGCAGGAGATCAACGACTCGACTCCGGTAGTCCTCGCCTCGGATACAACGATCGTACGCGTATCCGCATCGTTTGATGGTAGTGGTCGCGAATTGGTTATACCTCTACCTGAAGAAGCCGAGGGTCGTTCTCTCTTTGCAGTCTTTGACCTGGACGTGGTTGTGCAGCCAGCCGCCGATGGTGTTGTCGTACTGAGTAGCGCTGCCAGTGGCGGGGTCCAGTTGTGGGGGCTCGTTGGTGCCGAGTCTTGGCTCTCGGTATCTGAAAACAACTCTCGCATCGAGTTTGTATCAACCTCAGGGCAGAAGGCCTGTTTCTTCAAGGCGCTTGTGTACAACACTGGTGCTACCTACCTCTACTTGCTTGCATCTGGTGATTTCCAATGACCCCGGAACAAGAGCGGCGAGCAATCGGCGCGCGTTTAGAGGCTGAGCGTCGCGGTACCGACCACTCGATTGCGGATGCACTGACCCGGATTATTCGTCCGGAAACACAGAGCCGTCCGCTCCGCAGGATAGATCCACGCGGGGCAGTAGCAGCGCGTCGGGGGACCGCCAACTACAACGGAGAAGGGAAGCAAATCGGCGGTGGAGGAATAGCCAGCCCTCTTACCGAGCCGACGGCTAGCGCTCGGGAGTATTTCGATAGTGTTCTGATTCCGACTACCGATGGCCTGGCATGGGCCAGGTTTAAGAGCGTAAAACGGATTGTCATGCAGGATGCTAACGGGGCTGAGGTAGTGATGGAGTTCAAGAATGCCCTTTCCTAATAGCATTCTCGATGACGCGCCCGATGTGTGGGGATGGCCCTGGCATGGGCTGATCAAGCAGGCGATTGGCGCTGGCGGGGCCGTCCTTACGCTGCCTAGTGGCGCGACCATGAATATGCCAAGTATCGCGCTCATGCAGGATAGCTATCTATGGGATGTTGGGATGCCGGAGCCGGCTGTGACGACCGACAACCCAGACGAGCAGTGGCTGAGCAAAGCGATCTTGCGCGGATCTGGACAGTGCTATGGCGGCATGGACGCCGGATCGGCTGCTTTTATTCGCGGCCGAACGGTCAGCGCGACTGTCAGTACCAGCCAAACTGGCGGCCTGCTTTGGTTTGACGTGTATTTCGTTGATCATGGCGGAGCGGTGCCGATCGAACAGCAAGCGACATCCAACATTCTGGGATGGCAGGATCTAGGGCTTGAGTCCTCCCCGCACAGTTTGAGCGTGTCGTTAATCGATAGAGGTCATGACGGCACGCGCAGACTGTACCTTGTGAACTATTTCAAGAGCGCATCTGACACCGGGGCGCGTGCCGCTTTCGTTGAACTGCACCTGCAGCCGACTGGTAGCGCTGGGTTCTTCGCGACACTATCGGTTGTCGCTACATATCCTCAGGTCAATTACCAGATCACGGCAATTAGCCTTCCGGATGTTGATCTCGATGTGTATACCAGAATCTGGCGGGCGGATAGCGGAGGTTACGAGCAGGGGCCGGAGGCGCCGCCAGGTGAGACTGTCGAATACTCGGTGCGCTCTGGCAATTGGCAATTAACATGTGCTGTGGAGCGTATTTTGTGGATGTGGTACGGAACCTCTGGAGCCCTGGAGCCATTAACGTACAGCGTCCTGCAGACCTGGGACTGGTCGCGCACCGGAGGAGTTGTTGGAGGGGATCATGTCGAAGTCGATGAGGTCTATTCGGTTCGGTACGACCTTTCTCTCGCTGCTGGATCTGTTGGGACTACGCTTCAAGTCGCGCACCAGTCTACATCCCATTCGAACATGGGGTCGCCAGATTCCACTGGCACCGACATTTCATGGCAAGACTTTATCAGTGGTGCCGCCGTTGCCTCCGGAAACGTTACGGGCCAGCCTGGCGGCGAGCATGCAATCGCGTTTCCAGATAGGGCGACCTTTCAGGATGTGAGTGACTCGACGAACGATATTCTGTGGTTTCAGTCTTCGCTCAGCTCCTTCAGCGGGCAGCCCAATATCGCCGTACAGTCCTTCTCGAACAAAATTCTTGCATTGCGTTTCTTCAGGGATGACCGGCAGAACGGTGTTCAGCAGCGCTATATCAGCCTCGCCCCAGCACTAACGCCGCACGGACCGCAAGGCGCCGAAATTTTAGATTTCGACGCCGGCGCGCTGACCCAACAGCAGCGCGAGCGCTGGCTGAGCGGTGCATACAACCCGATAACGGGCGAAGTTCATCGAAACGACCCAAGCGGCTACTTCGCCTGGGTCTGACATGCGAATTCACAACCAAGGAGGAGCCAGCATGACGCCGGCCTGTGTGCCCCTGCGCATTGAGAAAGGGGCGACGTTTCGCGACGCGCTGCGGATCATGCAGCCGAGCCTTGTGTACAGACCGATCACGCAGATCGCACCGACCGCGCCTGTCCGGCTGACCATCCCTGGGCACGGGTTGCCTGGCACGTGGCTGGCCTGGGCTGCTGGCGTCCAGGGCATGCCCGAGCTGAACCGCGCGCGCCTTCGGCAGTTGCCTCATAGGGTTGTCGCTATCGACGACGACACGATCGAGATTAACCTGCTGTCAGCCGTTGGGCTGGCGCCTGTTGGCGGACAGTTGATCTACCAGCCACCTGTTGACCTGGCTGGCGCCGAGGTACGAATGCAGATCCGCGATGCGCCAGGCGGGACTGTGCTGATGACGCTGGCGCTCGGCTTTGGCCTGGATCTCGCCGGCGCCGGAACGATCTCGCGCGAGATATCGGCATCAGCTACCGCGGCGCTGGAATGGTCGGCGGCGGTCTACGACGTGGACGTGACATACCCGGATGGAACGGTCCATCGCTACTACAGCGGGCCGATCACTGTGAGCCATGGGGGAGGGTGCGATGGATGATGCTGCCGAGCCCTGGGCGCTGGCGATCGATGTTGATTGCGAGCCGCTTGTACTCAGCGAAATGCAGGAATACGCAGTCACCGTGACGCCGCCGGCCGATGTGCTTGTGGTTGTTGCGGGTGACCAAGGGCCTCCCGGGAGGGATGGCGTAGACGGTGCCCAATGGGGCGCGACTGATTGGTGATGAAATGGCCCAGATTCGATTTTTCAAAGTGGCGACCCTGCCGGGTACGCTGGAACCCGATTCGTTCTACTTCGTCGAGAATGGCAGCTACTCGGAGTCCTACCTGACGAACAGCGCCGGCGTGGCACGCTCGATCGGCAACAGCGTGATGATCAACGCGCTGATCAACGAGGCGCTGGCAAGCCTGCCAGGAACCGGCGCGCCGATCCTGTTCGTTGCGGATATCGCTGCACGCGACGCCCTGGAGCCGGAGGGAGCCATTTTCGTCCTGGTTCAGGATGCGAGCGCGGACCCGACAGTCGAATCCGGCGCTGCGCTGTACGCATGGAACCCGGCGACCAGCGCGTGGCTGAAGGTGGCCGAGTATGAGTCGATGGACGTCGAGCTCAACTGGGACGCGATCAACGGGCGCCCGACGTCGACGCCAGCGCAGATCGACACCGCCGTTTCTCTGGCGCACACGCACGCGAACAAGTCGACGCTCGACAAGTTCAGCGAGGACGGCGGCCTGGTTCGATTCGGCGGGCAGCCTATTCCGGCTGAGTGGAACGGGGCGGCCTGGTAATGGCCGTGCTCCAGACCCATAAAGTCGTGGCGCAACTCCCCGCGTCGCTGGAGCCGAACGCGATCTACTTCGTCCGGCGCAGCACCGGCTACGACCAGTTCGTCACCAACGGCGCGGGCGTGGTAGTGGCCTATCCGATGAACGTGCGTATCCCCGCGGCCGTTCCTGGGTATCTCGCCGATGGCTCCATACTGCGGCTCACAATGAACCCTGACGGCCAACTGCCGGCGTACACTGCCGGCGGCGCAACTCTCAACCTGCAGGTGCTTTTCAATGGCTGATGTACGCCCGACGAAACTCCAGGCCGACGGAAACGGCTACGGCAGTCTCCGCGAGTTCGCCGACGGTGACACTGTGCCGGTAGCGCTTGGCGGCACCGGCGCTGCAACCGCCGCCGGCGCTCGAGCATCTCTTTCGGCTCTGGGAAATGACGACTACCCGAACATGCCGTTTATGAACGTGATGCCCGACGCCGGACGCTATGCAGGTCTGGTCAACCCGCTCGCTACGACGTTCACCTCCGCTTATTCAAACAGCGCATTCAGTTCTGGATGGAATGGCGCAACGTTTACCGACGGCGGAAAGTTCACGTTCAACAACAGCACGAACGGCGGTAGTGCTGCCGCCCTTAATCAGCGAGTACAGGATCTGATGGCGGCGATGGGCCGCGTCGGAAACTCCGCACGGTATGGTGTCGAGTTTTTCGCATCTCTGATGACAGCCGGAACACAGACAACAACAGGTTCGGCGGGAGCCGACGGTGCGATCCGCTATCTGGCGATGACCAATAACAACCGAGCGATATTCTGTTCGAACAGATGGGGCACGGCTGCCGCATGGGTGCGCGTTGAGAGCGGCACTATGCATGTTGGCCCCACTGGTGCGCCTGCGATCTTCCTCTGGGTCAATGGCGTTAAGCAGTCGCCTGGCTACGTCATCACCCCGGCCATGGGCTGGGTGCATATACGCGTAGCGATTAAAGAGGGTCTCGGCTACAACAACGGATTCCCCTACTTCTATACCACCACCAGAGCAGTTGTAGCGATGGCGTGCCCCGCCTGGTTCAGCGGCCTCGTAGACACTGGAATCCACTCTGCGCCAATCCTAACGATCAACTCTGCGAGTTCAGCGACATGAGCAAACGACTGCTTCTTGATGGCGTTTTCTTTTCTGAAAACTGGAGCGGCACCCTGGACGCCGCGGCGGCGCTTGCAGGCGTCGACGTGTCCCGTCTTGCATTTCACCCGGTCGACCAACTAGAAGAAGTTCGCGAGCTGCGAAGAGAGGCGTATCGACGAGAGTCGGACCCAATCCGACTTGAGGAGGAGTTTGACGCTCGCCGTGCTGGTCGTGCGCCGGACTACTCGGCGTATGACGCCAAAGTCGAGGAGATCAAGGCGCGCTTCCCGCTGCCGTAGCCTCTATTGGTCCTTGGCACACTGTGCTTTTGTCGGATCTTTTTCTTCGCAGAACCAGCCTGTCGGCTTAAAGGACACTCGCCATAGTGCTTCGGACTCGCTCTTGCCACCGTAGAACCCTGACAGGTAGAAGCCTCCCTGCGGAGCAGGCACGTCCGCGATGGAGCCATTGGAGAGGAATCTGACACAGCCTGAGTTTAGCCTTGACTGCCAGGGGCCAACAGGATGAACCTCTTTGTAGCTAGTTTCCCGATACAGAACGGCATTCTTTTTTACGTCGCGAACGAGATAGCCCTCACCCCATCCGCCGCTCTCTCCGCAGAGATCAACGTTAGCCATGTTTGCCAGCGCGTATGAGCGCGCGTATACCAAAACTTTGACGAATCCATCCTTTCCGCCCAGGTTCCGATTCTTGTCCGCCAGTGTCGCCCACGAACTTACTCCCCACGCAATTACGGTTGCTGCGATAACCAGCACGAACAGAAGCTCTACAAGCGTGACGCCACGCTGAGCTTGATTTATGCGAATCATGGAGATCTCCTTTTCTGGGTTGACTTTAGCATTCCTGGGCTGCTGTCAGATAAGCCCGTAATCGTGATGAGTCTCCAGTCACATTCCGTGTCTGTTGGGGGTATCTTTTGTGGTCGCGAACTGTTGATGTGACGGATGTCTGCAGCCGTACGCTACTTGCCGAGCGCTGGCAGAGGATCGGGTTGAAGCCCAACTGCTGGCGGCCAACAGGGCCTGTCAGAATTAGGAGTAGACTACGGCCTTTTCCTACGGAGCATGGCGATGCTGGTTATTCGATTGGCAGGGAAGTGGACGCTGAAGCTTGATCGGAAGGTGAACGATGCGAATCGGGCGGGGGTTTGGTCGTTCCATTGCTCCGAGAGCACTTTCGTGCCTGGAATGGATAGCTTGCTGCGGCATGCTGCCATTCGTCCGGCTGAGCCGGCAGAAGGGAAGAGCACCGAGGTAGAGGTAGCCATCTGTCGGCCTGGTGATCCGGAGGAGAAGTGGATTCCGGTTGGGAAGGGCTTGGCGGTCTACGAGGCTGAGCGGTAGCCATCTTACGGATTGCTTATGCGGAATCTGCACATATAGCGTGCCGCTCTTCTTGCTGACGAACTAGCGGGCAAGGCTTCCAATACTCTGCGTTGCGACCCCGGACTAAGCGGCTCTAATGGTCGCCATGTAGGGGTTAAGTTTTGGAAGCCTCTCCCGCGAAGCCCAGTGGTAATGGGGGTTCTTGCGTGCTGTTTCGCCTACTGCTGCATCATTGGAGTGTGTTGTGCGAGATCGGTATTTGGCTTATTCATCAATGGCTTACGGCGCGCCATGAGGGCGCGCGTTTTGGAGTATTGAAATTCTTCCAATACTACCCTGATTTCCTCGGCATTGTCGGCGGCTCTGCCACCTCATGCTCCCTCTGCCTTATATACCGATCTGTCATGCGGGGGTCGGTGTGCCCGCCAAGCTTCCTGGCATCCTTCCCTTGTTTCTTCGCATCAGTCAGGGCCTTCGCGCGAAGGTCATGGATCCGCGCATCGGTGACGCCCGCCGCCTCTCGAGCCCTCTTCCATGCGTCTCTCGTTGTCGCATAGTCCACCTGCTTCCCCTTCCTGTTGCAGATGAGGTTCTTCGCATCGGCAGGGCGCGGTAGTGCTTTCGCTCTTTGCACCACGGCATCTAGGTCCGGGGTCATCGATATGAGCACCTTCGATCCCGTCTTCTGCTGCTGAAATGCGATTCCGTCATCGCTCACGTCATCGAGCTTGATCGACAGAACATCACCGATCCGCTGACCGGTGAGGTAGGCAAGTTCGAAGATGCACCGCATGTACTCGCTGCAGTTGTCGAGAATGGATAGCAGCTCCTTGTCGTTGAGGTAGCGGCCGCGCTTCTTCTCAGAGTGAGGCTTGATCCCAATGCAAGGATTCGAGTCCACTTCCCCCCACTCAAGAGCCTGCGCGAACACAACACGGAGAACGGTGAGAGTCCTGTTCGCCATGTTCGGTGTCGACGCCATATGTGTCTTTACCTGAGCAACATGCTTCGGTAGGACTTCCCTTGGCTGGAACTCGGCGAACATGCCCTTCAACCGTTCAGCTACAGCCCGATATTGGGTAATCGTGTTCGCTGAACGATACGGCGCAATGTGGTCCATCACCCTGTCGATCAGGTCGATCATCCCATCCTTGCTGGCGCCCCCGGTGAGCTTCGCGTACTCAAGAAGAGCGGCGCGATAGTCCCTCCCAAGATTCGTCCACTTCCCATCCCTCACGAAATAAAAGGATGGCCCTCGCTGAAACATGCACATCGGAAGGTGTCTATCCTTCTTCCTCGGACGCATCTCTATCTCCTACCCCGTCAACCGCAGTCGCGGCCCTTTCTCTTTCTTGGCCTGTCTTGCGCCGAGGCGACTTAGCACAACCTCCTCCAAGACTTTCGGTCGACCATCGCCTCCTTCTACGAACGAAAAGTCGTTCTCGGATAGCCAGCGCTTCTGGGCTGCCGGCCGAACAAATCCAGTCAACTCCGCCACTTCTTCTGCGGTCAAAAACCTGATCATGGGCAATACCTCCCCGTCCTGCTGGCGCTGGTCGGGAAAATGGTTTTCGGGGACTGGCAGCCTATTCGGCTACCGTGCGGTTAGAACGAGCAGCCCCATTGCAGGGCTGCGAATGCTGGCGCTAGCTCGATCACTGCGTGTAGCGCGATCAGGCTGGCGCCAATGACGGCTACTGCCGCCGTGCGGGAGAGAGCTTTCTTCATGGTGGTTTCGGATCAGTCGCCCGCGGCCTTCGAGATCAGGTGCATGAGCATTTCGCGCAGTTGCTCGCGCTCGAGCACCTGGCCGGTCTTTGCGTACTCATCGGCCTGACGCAGGATCGCGTCGATCTCAATCTCGAACATCGGCGAAAGCACGTCTTGCTCACACTGTTCGAGCAGCAACTGGATTGCGCGAGTCGGATGTGCCATCGCTACGCCGAGCCAGTTGTAAGCTGACGCGGTGCGGTAGTAGCGGAGGCCGGCGATCTCATGCCGGCGCGGCGGGCGGAAGGGTTTCGTGCGCATATTCAATCCGGGTAGTGGGTAGCCCATTATCCGAATTGCTGTATATGCGTACAGTGGATGGCGATGGGTGGCTATGCCTGCTCCGGAAGGTACTGAAGCGCCCAGGTCGGGTGGAACCTCCTTGGCCTGCTTTCGCCGTCTAGCTTGATCATGAGGTGGGCGCCCTTTGCGCTTGTTATCGTCCCGTGCTCCTCGGTGCCGCGACCTCGGTAGATGACCTTTCCGCCTCGCTTGCAGGGAACGTTGTAGGCCATTCGAATGAACTCCATGCTCATGGCTTCCCTCCATCCTGCTCGCTCAGCAGGGCGCGCAACTCTTCAAGTGCGCCAATGCGGTCGTGCGCATCCGAACTGGTAAGTGCCGGAGTTACGATCCGCCGCAACAGCCCCTCGCTGACCGTCAGGCCGTTGAGGCGCGATTGAGCTTCCAGCGCTACCTGAATGTTCTCAGGACTTGTGAATAACCGCTCACGAGCATCGAGCGCCGCGTACACCGTGCTCGCATCAGGCACAACAGCCACCCTTGCGCGCAGTGCTGCGACTTCCTCAACAATCGTCTTTACACGTAGTGGTAAGTCGGCATATCCCCAGCGCGTGAGTTCAGGCTCTGGCCCTCGAATGGCGACAATGGACTGGCTCAGCAACTCGGCCTGACGGTTGCAGAGAGCCTCGTACTCTGCGACTTCCTCCCTTAGCGCCTGGGCCTCGGCGGCGAGGGCGTCGTAGTCGCTCGTCGCAACATATTCACCGGAATCATGGAGCTCAGGCAGGCCGTTTCGGCCAATGATGTACCGCTTCACCTCACTCATGGTTCAGTCCTCCGGATACAGGTCGTACTTGCGGCAGATGGCATCCATTTCCGGGCGGGCGCGGAAAATCCAGAACTCCCCACCATCGACACTCACCTGATAGATGTACTTTTTTCCCGGAAGGATCTTCCCTCGGTCGGATCGAACGGCCTCAACGATTAGCCAGTCATCCGCACCAACGTCTTGCCTTCCGAAGCCGGCACGGTCGAACCAGTAATAGGCATCACACTGATAGTGCTTCCGGGCCGTCCGAAGTTCGTCGCGTAACAGTTGCATCACGCCCCCTCCTTGCCGGGCGCGGCGGCGAGTATGGAAAGCAGTTGGCGCTCAGCCGTAATTCGGGTGTCGTGGTCCTTGTCGCTCATCATGTTGAGAAGCGGCTCAATCGGAACCAGCTTCCAGCCCTCCGGCACGCTGTGCTGAGCCGAGTTGCCGGGCGCGGCGGCGAGTAGCTCGGCCAGCGATATCTCTGGAGCCTTGCACTGTCCTGCGTCAGCAACAGCCATCGCTAGCGCACGGTTGTCGACGAATTCTGAATTGCGGAATCGAGCCACCGTCTTCTGCATCTCGTCCACCTGTTCCTGCGTCCAGATTCCGCACTCGACGAGCATCCACCCCTCCGGCACGCTGTGCTGAGCCTGGGCGGGCGCGGCGGCGAGCAGAGCCATTAGTGCTTCAGCATCTTTTGCGTAGTTGTGGGCGTCGAGAATTCGAACCAGCCGCTCCAACTGCTCTCGCGCTACCGGCACGCTGTGCTGAGCCTGGGTGGTTTGTGCAGCCAGTTCCACGGCAGTGTCACACCCTGGTTCAGTGGTGAAGACTGCATTCTGCGCAGCTTTCAGCCTCTCCATTGCGAGAGAAATGGACCGGTCATAAATTTCTTTGTTGTCTGACTTGTCGCGGTCGCTGCGCATCCTATCAATGTCGCGTTCTACATAACAAAGAAGCGAATTCAGCAATGACCTAAGTCCTGCGACTTCGGCCAGGGCGGCGTCATGTGCCTCGCACTTTTCCAGCATGTAGCGCAGCGAATCCAGCAGTTCGCCTTTGTCCGGGTTCATACCGATGTCGTGGCCGATGGCTTCCCACGCCTCCAGAACGGTGATCACCTCGGAGCGGAACCCGGAATACCAGAGCTTTACCGCTTCTTCCTTGTGCAGCGGGTAGCCGAGCCCGGCTGCTTCAAGCTCGTCCTCGGTTGGCCCCTCCGGCCGCTCCGCCTCTGCCTGCTCGGCCTGCGCCGTGAGGGTTGCCGATTCAGCGATTACGCTAAGGACGCGCCCCTCTTTATCCTGGCGGGTTACCGATACGATGGCGCCGGATTCGTTCTCGGTGACAACAACCTCGCCAGAGAGTTGCGCCAGGGCGGCGCGGGCCTGCTCCGGGGTTACGAACCAGCCACTGCCGTCGCATTCGCGGCAGACTTCTCCGACATAACCGTCGCCTGAGCCGTCACATTCGGAACATGCGTAACCGGCTGACGGATCGGTTTCATATCCGCAGGCGCAAAGGTCGCCGGGCATCAGATCGCCTTCGCCGCAATCAGGGCATTTGGTGGCACGGGGCTTTCCATCAACTGCACGCTCATCCCCGCCTACCTGCTCTACCGCAGGATGTGCCGGGCACGGATGGACGAGGGAGCCGTCGCCAGAAGGGCAGGTGCATTCATTTGCTTTGTTCATGGGAGCTTTCTCCAGGCCTCGGTTTCGAGGTCAGAAACAGTTATCAGTCGGCGCCGGCGCTCGATGTTTTCGAGTTGCAGGACATTGCCCAGGCTGTCGATGACGACCCAGTGAATGCCGGTGGGAATGTGCAGGTAGCGTGCTGGCGCGGGAGAGCAGAGGGCGTTTATGCGGCGGACTGCGGGGCTTTCGTCGAATGGCATGATGGGCAGGCTCCGTACGGTGGCGCTGCGTAGGTGTGCAAACCAGTTGCGTCCTGGTCTGCGTCGTTTGCGATCTCGTTCAGTTGTCGCGCGAGCTGTCGCAGTTGAGCGGATGAGAGCAGGGCGCAGAGGCGCGGGAGGCCGTTGACCTCGGCCAGGCGCTGGCCATCCTCGCCGTCGATGAACATGGCGGTCAGGTTGAGGGTGTGCATGGCGTTTCCTCGGGAGGCCGGCACCGGATGCAGTTGCATTGCCCGATGCGCTGTCCTGTTGTGCGGCAGTAGATGGGGCGGTTCACGGCGTCACCCGCTTGAACTCGATGACCCAGACCCAGGGATTGGCGGTGAAAGCCTCTGGACCGTTGATCTCTCCCCAAAGGGATCGGAACCAGAGCCAGGCATCCAAGCCACTACTGCCGGTTTCGCATTCGCGCTCGGCGGGATATCCCTCGGCCCGTGCCTGCTCCTCACTGATGTCCTGCAGGCGTTCTACGCGAACGGCGGTGATCTCCAGCAGGATGCGGGAGGCCCAGCGGGGCATGTGGATACTTGTCTTCCATTTGCAGTGGAAGTAGCCGTCTGGATCGACGTATTCGTTGTCGTCGCCGCTGGCGCGATAGGCGCAGTGCCCTGGGTTCTGGAACTTCGTCATGTCCTTCCACCATGACTGGTTGGCGGCCTGCTCCTCATCGGAAATCAGCGGCCCTTGCCATGCTTCCCGCACCCACAGCCGGTCGCCTGGCTGGCCGTAAGGACAGGCCCTGTCGATAACATGCTGCGGCTCGCGCTCCAGCACCAAGGCGCCCGGAGCGTAGATGTTTCCTAGATCAGGATGCTTGACAGGCTTTGCGATGCGTCGTGTCGCAGTCTTCCGGCCCTCAAGGATGGCGCGGACCATCTGGTCGTTGAACAGGATTGGCCGCTCCCGCGGCTTTTCTGCGGACATAGGGAATACCTCTCGCCTGCTGGCGCTGATCAGTTGGAAAGGGCTTGCTTGGCGATCTGGAGCACGTCCATCCCGATGCCGCCAGTAGAGACGTCGGTGAGCGCTGCGATCTGCTCGAGGGCTTTACGTGCGATTGCCAGTTGATCCTCCGGGGAGAGGTATGCCGGCATTCCGGCCAGGCGACGGCACACGAACGGATCGTTGTCGCTCGGAATGCCGCAGCAGGTGAATTGGATTGCGCGGCACTTGCAGACGAAGTCGGGCTCAGGGAGCGCCTCGGCGTCGACGACGTGCATGCCGAGTGTGATAGCGAGGTTGCGCTCGATGTTCGCGCCGCGGGACCGCTCCCACCCTGGAAGCAGGGCCAGGATGTCGCAGTCCATCAGCCGCTTGATCCCGTCGCGCATGAATGCCTCCCACGGCGATCCGCGGTAGATCATGTTGACCGCTGGGTTCTCGACGATATAGCCGAGGGCGCGGATCCGCTTCTCCTCGGCGTTGAACGCGGGGTAGTTGAAATCGGCGATGCCGGTCATGGGGCCGGACAAGTAGACGCGGTGCATCACGCTGCGGCCCTCCCTGGTTGGTGGCCGAACTGCTGCCACTCGACCTTGTGCTTTCGCTTCTTGGTCAGAACTGGCGTGCCGTCTTCATTCCAAAGCTGAACCTTGGCGCGGATCTGCATGTCTCGGCATTCCAGGGTCTTGCGCGCGAGCTCGATGAACTGGAGGCAGAAGTCCGGCGTATCCAAGAGCTGGCTCAATTGGACGACCTTGGTTCCGGTCATGATTGTGTCGGCCTTCCGCTCGACTGCAGCGAGCCATTCGCTCATCGGAACTTGCTCATCCCCGAGTGGGGTCTTGCGTACTGACTTCACTTCTTTCTTGGCCATGGCGAGCGCTACGTCTCGCGTCATGCTGAACACGGCAAAAGTGCTCATGTGGTAATCCTCAGGACGAGTAGAGCCGCGCCGGCCGAGGGTGGCTAGCGTCGGTGATCTGGTGGTGGGTTACTGTTCGTCGTCGGCTACGGAGAGTCCTGCGGCGAGCAGTTGTCGCGACACGTTTTCGCTTGGCGTGTATTCGTGTCGCGACACGACGAGAAGAGGCAGGAGATCGGCATCTGGCAGGGCTGAGGCGTTGAGTAGAAGCGTCGAGAACGCTTCTCGCCAGTCCTCGAAATCGCCGACCGCCTGCAGGCGCTCGAACGCGGCGTCGATCGCCGGCGGGGAGGGCAGCTTGCGCTCGGGTATGCCGGCCTCTCGCTGGCGCTGGCGCTTCTCCCGCTGGCGCTGGGCGTTGGTCTTGGCCATCAGGCCACCTTCTTCGCCTTGAGCCCCAGGAAGTCTGGCAGGCCGTCGTATCGTTCTTCGTGATCGGCGCCGCGCGGCATCACCCCGGCGAAGAAGTTCTTCAGGTGCTCATGGCCAGGGAATGTGCAGCGGATCAGAGAGTTCGGATCGGCCTGTCGCAGTACGAGGTTCGGTGCGCTACCCCGGCTGAATATCTTCACGACCTTCTCGAACGTTCCCAAGTACGCAGGATCTACCGCGGTGATCGGTGACCCCATCCCCCCGAGCGGAATCGGTCGCCGCCAGTCCGGATACTTGGCGTCCACCAGTTCGAGCTGCGCGCTGATCAGAGTGCCAGGATCGAACGGCGCGAACTGTTTCACGTCATCGGGAGCGGGCCAGTCGGAATCGGAGATCACCCCTGCGCGTTCGTAGATGAACGCCGTGCCAGCGTTGCGTTTCTTCAGGCCAGCGACCAGCGCCTTGCTCGGGCTGATGATGATCTTATTGCTAGCCCAACCGTCAGGGTCGTGCATGACTCCGATGTGGTGGCCGTTCGTTGCGATCAGTAGAACGCCTCCCTGAGACGCCGGTTCGATACTGATGCCGTTGAGGTAGTAGCGGACATCGTTATGCGCCATGAACAGCGACACGGCGGCGAGGTAGTGGGCCTTTGCCCTGGCGAGTAGTTCCATGGGGTATCTCCGGTCAGAAGATGTAGGAGTGTTGGCGGCTGGCGCTTGAGCGGTAGGAGACCGTTCGAGGCTTCGCCTCTTGAACTGCTGGCGCGGCGGCGGACGGCGGCGTCCTGGGTGGCTGTTGCCGAACCGCTGCTGGGAGCGTGAACACCAGCACGATGAAGCCCAGGGCAGCACCGATGCCGCCGGTTCGAATTGCTCGGCGCCTGGTCACTTGGCGGCCTGCTGGCGCTTCATGCGCTCTGCGTATGCGCATGCCTCGTTGTGGCTCCGGCGGAATCCGCGCACCTTGCCGGTGGCCGTTTCGACGATGTGGAAGAAACCGCGCCCCTGAGGCACGACCTGGTAGGGTTCCGCCACCGCAGGAGCCATGATCCGCTGAGCGAACGCCATGCGGGCGAGGGCGGTCTGGGAGAGCAGGCCGGTGAGAACTTCGGTTTGTTCCTGGTGCTTGAGCATGATGGTTCTCCTACGCGTTGATGGTGATTTCTTCGATCCGGCGAATGGTGCGGGCTTCGGTGAGTCGTCGCTCGTTGCTCGGCCTGCGGGTCCTGTTCATGTGGTCGTCATCGATCAGCGGGTGGCCGGCGACGAGGAATGCGAGCACGAAGACGGCCGGCGAGATGATTCCGCGGCGGAAGGCTTCGAGGACGAGCCCGCGCACGCTGCGCACGCCCATCTTGAATTTCGCGTCGTCGAGACGTTTCTCGACAGTCCCAGGGGCGATACCCATGCGCCGCGCGACTTCCTTTGCGGTCAGTTCGCTGGCGCTCCAGGCGGTAGCTTCGAGTTCGCGGGGAGCCAGGCCTAGGCCCTGGCGGCCGATCCATCCGCCGCAGTTGATGGTTGCGTGCATGGTTGATTCCTTGGCTGCATGGGTCAGCACTCGGCATTGCGTGGAGTGCTCGCGCATGAAGTCGAGAGAGGGGTGAAGCGGGGCGCCCACCGCCCCGCCTCTACTTACAAACCGCCTTATGGTTTGAAGCATTTTGGGCGGGACGCCTGGAGCCCGAACTCCGGATGCCCCGCGGGTACATCGTTCTCGGCCTGCTGGCGCCGAGGCGCCCAGGTCAGGATCGGCGCTGGCGCTATCGAGCGCGCGCAGCGGTTCGGGCCGCTGGTCGTGAAGCACCAGGCCGATGAGGAATGGAAGGATGAACATGGCTTACCCCTGGAGGGACTCTTTCGCCTGAGCGACGAGATCCATCAACCGCTCTACCCATGCCGAGCGAGTGGTGAGGGTGATCGATTCCGGGCCTTCGGCCAGGCCTGCGCGGAGTGCCGTAGGGAAGGCATCGACGATATCGGTAGTGACCTTCAGCAGATCATCGAGAATGGCGCGCGGCACGGTCGGCTCGGCTACCGCTCTGGGGGTGACCTTTGTCCCTCCCGCTGCGATCACCTTCGCGAGCTGCTGGCCGAGCACCTGCCCGGCCTTCTCGCCGTGCTTCCTGACGATCCGCGCGGCGGTGGTGGCCGCTACCGCGCCGGAGCTGATCAACTGCTGCACATCGGTATTCGCGTTGCCTACGACCAACACCTGGTCGACGTGCTGACGGGTGCGCCCCATCTTTTGGGCGATCTGTTCGACGGTCCACCCGAACGCAATGAGCCGCTTGTAGCCGTGTGCGAGCTCCAGAGGGGAGAGCTTGCGCCCCTCCTGGGACGTGATCACGCGGAGCACGCGCTCAGCGTCGTTACCGGCGAACGCAACGATGGGCACCCAGAACTCGCCGTTCGGGTCACGTGGCAGCCGGCCCTCGGCGTCAAGCTTCAGGTAAGCGCGCCGGCGGCGGTGCCCGTCGACAACCCACATGCCGCCTTCTTCGCGCGGTCGCACTTCGAGGGCAGGAACGATGCCGCCCTGGTGCAGGTAGTCGGCCAGATCCGCGATGCTCTGCTCGAGGTCTTCGCCCTCGGCGCGCAGGTTGAAACCGGGTTCTTCGTGAAGGTCTTCGAGGCGAGCCTTCATCGCATCCGCGCGCTTCAGGTCGCCGTCCTTGATCATCTGCTTGAACGATTTGGCCGCCATGAGGCCTCCGTCTGTTGTGATTGCGTGGTGGATGTATGGGGGAGTGGTCTGGCCGGTGCTGATCTCCGGCAGCCGATGACTTATCACAGACACCCCGCGGCATCGGCCGCTGGCAGTAGGGTTTCCCCGTCATCCCGCTCTCGTCTGTCTGCGCATTCAGACCACTCTCCGATACAGCCCTGGAGGAGCCGTGACGAACCTCCAGGGGATCGGGCCTGCGTTGGGGAACCCGGCAGGCGCGGGTGGCTGCTCACGATCGGGCGAACTTGTGATCTGCGTTCAGCCTGTATGGCACGTTCGGCTCAAGACCGTCTTCGCCGATATAGCCGATGACGGTGCGATAGCGGTCGGCCTTTTCGTCCCAGTAGCGGATGCGGATCTCGCCTTTCTCCCCGGCGGTGGCGGTGCCCTCGTCCCCGGCGGTGGCGGTGCCCTTGTACCCGG
>OBCD01000081.1_pt1 | contig 42923 bp, 68 predicted proteins | sample 1480921 | NCBI WGS metagenome assembly OBCD01 (sample SAMN05301501, study PRJEB22388) | human skin metagenome | isolation source: Infant 2 DOL 22 skin | host: Homo sapiens | place: USA: Pittsburgh, Magee-Womens Hospital of UPMC | collected 2013/2014 | reverse complement strand
GTTTAACGAAAGTTAACAAGATATAACAAAACCCCGTCAAATCAACGTTTTGTTTTACGGGATTTAACGAGGTATAAACAAATAACGGAAACGGAGGGATAAAAATAAATTTCTAAATAAAACTAAATAGCCATAAGTACAGTGTTTTCAAAGATTTATTTTCTAAATAGAACTAAAAGATTATAACTATTTTGACACGTATTTGACACGTGTACACAAAAAACCACGCTCATAAAGAACGCGGTTTAGAATATAGTATTAGTTTGAAATCGGGAACAAAGAATATTATACAATAAAAAATAGGGTAGCCATAGCGACTACCCTTGTATAATGACGTGGTAACTTAATTATATCAAACTGCACTAAATTTACCAAAACTATTTAAACGTTTGCCGTCTTTATCTACTTCGCCTGTTGCTATATAACGACGTTTACCGTTATTCGCAATATAAGTTATCCAACGATAACCATTTATACAATAAGCACCGTCATAGATAATAGATGTGCCATTCGGTAATACACCTGTAATTGTTGCAGTCGTATTGTATGATGTTCTTACGTTGTTACCTTTAACAGTCGTAACTGTATATTTGCCACTCTCTTTTTTGTAAGGTACACCATTCTTATCTAACACATAGCCATTTGGTACAACTGGTTTCTTTTCATCTTTCGGTTTAGGTTTCTTACTACTAGCGACCACACCACCGATAGGCTTACCGTGAATCGCTCCAGATATCAACTTAGCATACTTTTTACTATTCTTCTTAATCCAATCCATATCAGCTTTGTTAGTGATAAAACCTAATTCAGTTAAACGATAATTCATGTTGATTTCTGCCGAAACATTAGCGTTTAGTAAGTCGTTTCTTGGTGTGATGTCTCTAATCTGACCTACATTATCTTTAATCACTTTTTGTATGTCTTTATCAATTCTATCTGCACTGAACGCACTAGAGATGATAACATGACCTCCCGACGCAGACGCACCTGCTGCGTCCAAATGGAATTCTGCTATAATATCGTATTTCTGTTTTTTAACCCAATACATACCGTAATCTGACCTATTACCTACATTCTGACCGTAAGCAGTATCTTGATACATATCTTGCGACTGTTTAGTACCACCATATAAAGCTACTTCGTGGCCTGCTTGTCGTAAATAACTCGCAACATGAGGTGTGATGTTTTTACGAATGAAATCGCGTTCGTTTGTACCATTTCCAACCGCTCCTGGATCACTATATCCGTGGCCTGCAACAATCATAATTTTCTTAGGTTTAATTTTAGCTTTTGCTTTCTCATTTTTAGATACTGCGTTCTTGATGATTTTTTTTGCTTTCTTACCTGCATTGATATTACTTGGGAAGTCAAAGCGAATGAAGTACATAGGATCATCATAATAATGCCAACGTCTTGTCACTCTCTCTGGTCCCCAACCTGGAGACGCTACACCATTCGTCCAACCTTGTCCGTTCCAATTTTGCTCTAACACTTCAAATTGTGTGAGTGTTGCTCGCGTTACTGGTGCAACGTGACCAGCACCACCGCCATAGCCACCGTTAAACACTGCTATATCAGTTTTTCGAGGTAAGAAAGAATCATAGTTTTTAATCACTTTTGCATATTTGCTTATTACCTTTTCATTATCAAATGGTATGTTTTTCGCATATAAACCTGTTAATCTAGCACCTGTGACTGCATTAAAAAATGCATTTGCGTAATCGTAACACTGAAAACCTGCATAATTGTCAAAGTTATATTGTTTACCTTCTGAATTATCAAGCCATTTTTCCGCTTGAGATTTAGTCATTAACATATGTGCCACCTACCCTAATTCGTCTAAATTCGTAGGTTCTACGTTTTCGTTTGTAATTGGTGCTTGACCTGTTGCGTTACGATATTTCTTTTCTGCTTTGTACTTTTTAAGTTTTTGATTAGCCCAACGCCCTTCTTTCGTAGTTGGATTGTCTTTATACGTTGTATATAAAGCTATGACAGTTAAGATGATAGACGAAATCGTTTCTTCATCTACTGGAATCGGACTAATACCTTTGTTTGCTAAAAACTGATTGATTAATGCTAAAACTAATACCGCATATCTAGTTATTACTTTTGCTTTCATTTATTTATGCTCCTTTTAGTTAAATTAAAAAGCCAACCGTTATTGGTTAGCTTTGACGTATTTGTATTCTTCGATTGGATTATCGTTATAGATATATCTAGTCTCTAATTTTGAATCTTCCTCAATTAATGCATTCGTTATATCGGAGTTGTTTGTAATAGTATTCACTTTTGGAACAACTATAAAATTACCTTCACTATCTTCAATTTGAACATTTAGATTGAAAGTGTCTGGCATAACATTGTAAATCTGTAATTTTTCTATAAAATCATTTAAATTGAAGTTTTTGAATGAAGATAACTTTTCTACAATATTCTTTAGATGTGTTTCTAAACTGATTTTATAATTTTCTTGGTTATCAACGATGTCAGTACCTTTTTGAGCTGTATTATAAAATACGGCAACACGAACAACATCATCGTATTGTGTATTTGCCTCTATTAGCAAGCAATCAAGTTGTCCTTTTGTTTCCAACCAATCCTCTTTCATAATTTTAACCACTTCATCTGCTATAGGTTTAGCCATTAACTCAATCCATTGCCCTTTTTCTTTGTCAAAAATTTTAGGTATAGCTTTCATTATTCATTACCTCCAGTAGTGTCAATCCAAATTTTAGTTGTGTCAGTCGGTGCGTTTTCTCCAATGACAAAATTTTCTTCGCTTTCAGTTTGGTTCTTAATCAATCCATTTTTTACACCGTATTCAATCATCTCTTGCCATAAGTCATGGTTTTGTGTATTGATCAATTGTCTACCAATCACACTCTCTGTCACTTGAATTTTTGCTTTATTGTCGGACGGGAATACATACTTGTTATCAACCCATATTTCTAATGAATACGTGTTTGCAGGGATAATCTGATTGATTACAACATCGCACACATAGGCATTGTCATATTGCCTAACTGTAGTGTCGTAGATATATTTGACACCTGTACTGTCAGTGAGAAAAACTTTTGCAGGTAATCCGTCTAGTTTTAAGTCGTCGTTGTTAGTGTCAGATAAGATGTATCGCATGTGTGATAAGTCACCTTGTTTAATACGATTACCGTCTTGTGAGTCATTTAAATTAAGTACATTTATTAACATTAGAAACCACCCTTCAATTATTAAAGGCTACCCACCGTCAGTGAGTAGCCTTTTATCTATATTTATCTCTGATATAATACATACCTTTTAATCCTACTTTTTTGTATAAGCTGTTTATTGTTGTTGCTTGGAAATTACACCACTCAATTGCAGTAGCATATTGCATATGACCTGGATTTTTAGGGTTCCAACGCATTCGGTATAGAGTGTTCTTTCCTTGATTAAAGAATTGCTTCCTAACGAACTTAGCACCACCTATAATACCGTTACGTGGACTCGTCCAACCTTGACGTCTAGCGTATCCTATAGAAGCATTAGGATCATTGTCGTATGCTGCAATACCAAAATAGTTGTATATACCATAACGTCCACTTGCGTAGTTACTACGTCCATATCCACTTTCTAAGAAAGCGTGCGCGATTAAGTATATTTCATTTACGTTGTATTTTTTACAACCGTCTGCGAAAGCTTTACCTTGTCCAGATAGAGTACCTTTACCTTTAAGTATTTTGTTCAACTTACTTACTGATATACCTTGATACTTACCAAGATCTAACATTTGATACCTTTGTACTGAACTATTCCATATAGTGTTAGGGTTCATATACTTACTTGTTTGTGACCTAGAAGCATTGCCCCAACCCCAACTATAAGATTTTTGAGGCATGCCATGTGCCATTTGCGCGTTCAGTGCTTGTTGGAAAGTATATTTACTTTTCTCTACAACTACACGAGGTTTATTTGAAGTTCTGTTTGTCGTTTTACCATTTTTGTCTGTAGGCTTATCGTTCTGTGTAGGGTTATCGACTGAAGTTTTAGGTTTAATCTTTATGGTTGTCTTTGTAGTTGTTGTGGTAATCGTTTCTGTGAGTAATTTATCTCTTTTTAAATATAAACCTATTATTTTCTTTTCAACTTCTTTATATTTACTTTCATCAGGAATACCGTTTTTGATTAAGTCGTAATTAATTAAATCTTTCATAGAACGCCATATATTAGGGTCTGCTTTGATTGATGATTCAGATAGTTTTACCTTACTCCAACTTAGCAACCAAACGCCGTAGATTAACGCTCTGATTTGATTGAGCATGAATTGGCGTTTACTCTCTGTTTGTCCTCCACAAACTTCCATAACAAGCCAACCTGGATGTTCTGGCGCTTCTTCTGAATCAGGTCTAGGCGTCCATACACGCTCTCGGTCTATATATACATGAGGGTATTCATCTTCGTTCACATATTTATTACGTTGTAAATACAATTCTTCAACAGAACGCATATGTGTACTCTCTTTGATATATATACCTTTTACTTTCCCTATCAACTTTTGTCCTTCAACCATATAATGATAAATGTATTCCAAATCATCGTCTAAATCGTATGCGAATGATGTATAGGAAACTTTGGTAATCTCTTTAGTTATAGGTTTTGTTTGTTCTTTTGTATTTTTAGGAACATTGTCATTAGAGGGTTTAGACGGTGTACTACTTGAATTTGACGGTTTCTTAGTTTCTGCATGATAAGGAGGTCTGACAAACCCACTTATACCGTTATAACTATGTTTAATTTTCGCACCAGGTGAGCCTGTATAACCATTTGCGCCAATCCAATTTTGATCTCGTTTATATTCAACAATGGTCGTTAATCATTGTCCGTTCTCTTATGAACTGCTATATGTTTCCATATAGACTAGACTATATCATCAACCTGTTAGGTTGCCTCTCGTTTCCATTCACTTGAATGTACTCTACTTGCTTGCACTAAAAAAGACACTCAAAAGAGTGTCTAGTGCGCTTTCGATAGTCGTTGCACGTTCCTATTTATAGGCTTCGCTCATGATTGCCCTCGTCTTTACGTTAGGGGATCCCATGAATTAGAGAGGTTTGCTTATATTCATTTCTGAATATAGGCGCTGTTTTAGTAATTGTAATTTCTCGAAAGCCTCTTCGGGGGTTGGATATTGTCTAGTGGCATAACTAATTTTGTTAATTTGAATTCTACCAACATATCCGTTTTTATTCTTTTTAATGCCTGGAAAATTAGTTTTGTTCTTGAAATTCTTTCTATTATGCATATTATGTGAATGTGTTACCCATCTGCAATTACTAGGAGAGTAGTCTGAATCGTTATCAATTCTATCTAATTCAGCACCTTCAAAATAAGTAGGTTGCATATCTTCTAGAAAATTTTTGAAGTTATTTTTCCAACGTTCACAAACCTTTATGCCCCTACCACCATAATATTGATAATTATCTGAATTAGAATTATAGCAACGATAAAGCATTTTATCATATCTACCATACAGTTTGTGATGAGTATTTTTATACATACATTTACAAATTTGCCTACCTCTGCGATACCAAGAATAAAAATTCATTTTATATGTTTTACCACATTTTTCACACTTAAAAATCGAATGAGTAACACTGACGTTTTCAATCAATGTATATATTCCTTTTGTCTTCCCGATCAAGCTTTCTTTATCTATTTTTTTAGCCATATAACACACCTCTTTGAGTCTATTATACAACTATATCCAATTACATTCAACGCTTGTAAAGTAACTTTTGGTAGATGGACCTATGACAACAGCAGTATGTCCAACACCGTTGTTAAAAGAACCTGTACCCCATACTGCCATATCTCCAGGTTTCGGAACAAAATTCCTAGTATTTCTATAAAATTTAAACCCTTTAGGGTATCTATACCATGCCATAGCAATAGCATTTCCTGTTGTTTTGAAATGCCAATATCTATTGAAAATGTAGTTTGGTAGATCCCAACATTGGGCGCCATAATAACCGTCTACATCAACTCTTCTACCAATCATTCTCTTTGCCCATGCTGCAACTTCCGAAGCAGTGGGTTTTCTTTTTTTAGGGCTAGGTAATCCCATATATCCACCTCATTTCTGGGATAATAAAAAGCCAGCGTTAAACGCTGACTTCAAAAAAACGCTTGAGCAAATGCGAATGCACCGCCTACTATAGTACCTGCTAATCCTATTAATGCGACTATCACTTGTACACTACCTTTTTTCTTCGATTCAATAGAGCCTTGTATCGCATCAATTTTTTCATCGTGTGACATCACTTTGTACTTTATATCTGTCATTTCAGTTCCAACTTTTGTCATCACACTAGTTAAATCTTTAATATTATTGTTTGTTTCTTTTTGTGCTTCGTAAGTCTGTTGTTGTAATGTTGTTTGTGTTTCTATTTTTGTTTTCAAGTCGCTTATAGCTTCGATGTTTTTTCTGTCGTTTTCATTTATTTTTTCATATATTTTTCCATTGCCTTCTATCCATTCGTGCCTTAAAACATATTTATTTTCTTCTGGCATACAAGTCAGCACCTCCGATGTATGAAACGACAAAACCGGTAGCGGACATTAACCCCATATGAACGATAGTTAACCAGTTTATAGCGTGATAAATGCTTGCGCTTGTCATTAAAAAGTACAATATCGCAGACATAAAACCACCTACTAAAATAATTTTGCTAAATTTATCATTTCGATCACTGGAAGAAACAAAAATAGCAGCAACCATAACGATTACTCCTGCTAGCATTACAACAATCCCCCAACTCCAAATAGGCATGATATGGTGCAAAGCTAAATAAAACGAACTGTCATCTAACACATCACCTTGTTCTTTAACCCAAAAGAAACCTCTCAAAAACTCTCTAAAACCATAACTAAACGTCATAACAGACGCTACGATTTCGGCTAAAGTTAAATCTTTCATATTGTTTTTCATATGCCACCAACTTTACTTTAAAATAAAACCACAAGCTATTTAACTTGTGGTTCGTAATATTTACCTGTAGTTTCTTTAAATTGTTCTGGAGTAATCCAACCAACTCTAACAAACTTTTTGAAAGTTTCGTCAGTGTATAATTTTTTCTTGTATAAATCGATTACTACTTTATCCATATTATGCTTCCCCCAATTTTTGATTTGCTTGTTCTTCAGTTATTAGTGCGATGTTCTGTTTCAAACTCATAACCTCTTCTTGTAAATCGACAACTAAGCTCGTTAATTTAGCTATAGCAATATCTTTGTCATCAACAGGCATTTCTACTTCAGGCAACATCTTTTCTAGCTCATCTCGAGTCTGTCCAACCCATTGTTTACCGTCATAATAGCAAGGTAATATAATGCCTTGAGGAGGTTTGTTCTCAGTCCATTTTTCATTAGGATAAACATATTCATCTTCTTCATTTTTGTGAACAATAATTGCTTGTCCATTTTTCCATAAATAAACTACTTTCATCTCATCACTCCGTCCATTCATATTGACCGTAAATATAATCTGTATCAGTCCACGCTGATGGATCTACAGTAGCGTCAAAATTCACTGTTCCTGATGTGTTCAACGAAATACGTCCGCTGTTTTTGTTTCTAGGTGCACTTATTGAGAAAAACATTAAGTTTTTGACGAATTCTTTAGGTAAAAGTGCAATAGTCTGTCCATGTTTGATAGTTGTAGCATTAATGCGTAACATTTTCTTAGTAACTCCATTCTGTGTGATTGTTCTGTACGCACTAGTAAATCCACCTTTGGAAACTAAGTCGTTATGAGGCGACGCACTGTTCACTAGTTGTAAATCAATCCAACCAGTATCTACAACATCTGAACCAACACGTTCCCATTTGCTCCAACTCTTATAAAATCTTTTTTGGTAGATTACAGTTGAATTGTAAGGTTGGTATTGTATTAGAACAGCATCTCCATTTCTTTTGTACTTTGTTAACCACCCATTATTATTTGTTCCAGCTGGATTGTTCAAAGTAAGAACAACATATCTAGTTCCTATCGGTAAAGACATTAATTGTTCGTTATTGTCGAAATCTATTTGTAGGTTGGCATCATAAAAATTAGTACCATCATCATTTGTTAATTTAAATTTTTGCCAATCCTTTTCTGTAAACTTACTTTCTACATATTCAGGAGTAGTAAAGCCATCTCTTTCAAGGGTTTCATTAAATATTTGTAGCTTTTCATCAATTGTTGTGTTAGCTTGATTAACATTTGAATTAAAAGCGTCCACATTGCTATCATAAGTTTTTTGGAATGTATCTGAAGCTAAATCATAATCCGTTTTGATAGCGTCACGTTTAGCATCAATTTGTCTTAAAGCTTCTTCTCTCTCTAGGTCAATGCTTTGGTTAGACGATATTAACGCGTCTGTAATTGAAACAATAGCGTCTGCTTGAGCCTTGTTTATTTTAATGAGGTATTCTTCAGCTGTTTGCTTAATAGATTCAATCAACGTTTGTGTATCGCCTATATCTTGCTTAAGTTGTTGCACTTTCTTTTCTAATTCCGAACGCAATTCATCAAACATTCGAATATAAGATACTTTGATATCACTTTCGATTTGATTGATAAGACTGTCGCGTACCGTGAATTTAAAAGTGCCTAACACAACAGTGTCGTCTTTTCCTACGTTGTTTACATCGTTGAGTGATAAGTAAATTTCACCCAACACTTCAGAATCGACAACGTTTTTCAGAAACCATTGAGGTACCGTAACACCTATTAATCCTTTCATTGGATCAATGAATTCTACGTCTAATACACCTGATGTACTAGGTCGTTTTTCTTCTGTTCCGTTCGCAGCTTTAAAGAAAGCATAACCTTTAACATTCTTATCGCTGATTAACAAAGGTTTGTTGTCTTTTTGTACTACAAATTGAAATTTAGCAGTGTTTTTATCGAGATTATAAAAACCGATACCTCTATTAGATATCGGTTGTAAATATGGTTCTTCGTTTAAATCAAGTTTACCTACTTTTTCTAATTCCATTATTTAGCACCCCACAATACTAATGCTATTGCACATCCACGTTCTTCAGTGTATTCAGAAGTTATTTTCATGACACGACCTTTACCATTCACATTATCTTTATATCCTACACCTGCTCTACCGTTGATATAGTCGCCTGGTATAACGTCTTTTTCAATGTTCGTGTAGATTTGACCTAATAATCCGACTACATTCCATTCAGGTCGTTCTGAACGTGATTGATAATCGATTTTGTCGTTATATTCAGGGTTTTCTACTGGTATGTCACGCCATTCGAAAGAAACATTTCCTTCATCGTCTACAAATTCAACTTGTTTTCTGTTTGTAATCGTTACTCCATACTCATTTTTTAAAAATCTATCTTTATGGTGGAATGTTTTTTCATTTGCTACCAATGCAGCAGTTCCAGATATAACGCCAATTGGTGTGTCATTAGGTTGCGCTTTTCTTATCTTATCGCCGTCTAATGTAACGATAGTTCCTAAATCGATTGCTAATCCATTTTGTGACTCAAATAACTCTGCGATATCGGCACTATCTTGTTTAAGTTGACCGGCTAAAGTTAAGTTTCCTGAATAAGTGCTTAAATCAAATTTAATGTTAGATGTAGAAGCATTACCACTAGAACCATATCCAGCGACAACATGATAGTTACCAGGTGACTTAACACGATTACTATTAAGAATTAATTGTGTGTGTCCTGACTTGTCTGTTTCTGAATTTAACGAGTTGATAATACCACTACGTGATCCATAAGATTTGGAGTTAGCACCAGAACCTAATACAAAGCTACGATTACTGTATGCTTTCGAACCACCTGTTGACGCAATAACTGCACTAGCATTAGCTACGCCTGCACTTCCTGTAGACGCTATACTAGCACCACCTTTTCCAACTGTAGGAGGTGTGTCGTATTTTTCGCCGGCTATCCATGCAGGTGTTGAATAATTGTTTGCTGTGATACCACTAATCATAGCGTGGTTATTTGTCAAACGTAATCCTATGCCCGAACCATTACCGTGTAAGTTACAATTAGTTATTTTAGTATCGTATATTTTACTTCCAACACCGATACCGATATTGTTAGATGAATTCCAAATATTGATATTGTTTAAAATAACTCTTGAAGGTCTATTATCTCCGCCAAATAATCTAATATCTACTTCTGCATTTTTAAAGTTACGCACATTAATATTATTAAGCGAGATGTTTTCGGACATGAATTGGATGGCTATTGCTGGTTGTTTTTTATCTAGTTTTCCACCTTCTAATTTTCCGAAATCATCATCACCAATTGCAGTGAAATTATTGACTGATACATTTTTATAAGCACTGATTAATAATGCTCTAGGTGTTGAGCCTGGATACACACCATTGTATTTAGGGTTTAAAGCTAAGCAATTATTTAGCACCACGTCATAAGCAGTCAAACTTTTATTGTCCGTTTTAGCTCTATGATGACCGATGTGTCGAATGTTGTAAGCTCTTGTATCTTCGATTGATACGTGACCGTTAACGAACACACCACTTGCAGCACTTGCATTACTGTGTGCTTTGATTTCTAAACCACCGAAGTTACCTTTGGTTCTGTTGTTTGATAAGAACACATATTGTGAGCCATCGTCAATTTCTACACCGTTGTTATTACTTCCACCTGTTGGTGTATGTGCATAACAATTAGAAATTGTAATGTAACGAGAGTGATGGGTAGTGATACCATCATCTCCGCAACCATATACCTCACAATTATCAATATGAATATGCTTACTTTCTAATGCGTAAGGCACTCTGTTTCCATCGCCTTCGTAGTAATAATTGTCATTTGCATATGTTACATCGATACAGTGTAGTAAAGCGTCATATGATTTAACGTTATAGATATATCCATTAGTTACACCCGCAAATCTAATGTTAGATGAACGAGAACCACCGGTAGCTTTAAGTGTTTTATTTTGTCTAAACTTATTCCCGTTGAACGAAAAACTTTCTAATGAAATGTTTTCAGCTCCACCACTCATTTTTAAGTTAGTGATACCAATATTTTCTGCAGGTGTTTCGTCCATAAACTTAATTGTAGTAATGTCTTTACCTTGTCCTACCAAACGAGAGTTGTTAGGCATTTTAATACCTGTTGTAAGGTAAGTACCACCACTCATAGTTACCTGTACATTGCCGTTACCTAATGCGTCTTGGAAAGCTTTCGTACTGTCCTTTTGACCTGTAGGATCTCCGCCAAAGTCATCAACGTTAACAATACGTTGTATTTTCTTAGTTAAGTCGGCTCTTAGTTCTTCTCTAGCGTTACTTTCTCTTAAAAAGTCGTGATATAGACGTTGGTGTAAAGAATCGAAACTTTGAGCGTCCATTGATGTGTGACTAGCTTTTAATTCGTTATTGCCATCACCGTTATGACCTAACACAAGATGTTCAATAAGTTCATCTTGATAATTTTCATGATTAGATAATACGACATCTTTACCTTTTGTAGTTTTGTGTTTGATTTGATCAGTTGTATGCGCATTTTTTTGAGTGGTTAAATGCTCGTTAAAGCTATCATCACTTTTATTAGTCCAGTATTTTATTTGTTCGAAGTTATTCTCAAGTTGACTTACAAACTTTTGACTAAAGTACGAGTGAAGTTTCGTAATTAAGTTATCTAATTTCAAATTTTTTGACCTCCTTAGCCATAAAAACCATAAAAGTTTTTAATCAATTCGTACATAATGACCTCGTGCCCTTTTTCATTAGGGTGTACCCCGTCAGGCATACTCGATTTTCTGTACGAAGGTATATTGGGTTTGAATTGTGTTGAATGATAAGCGTCATAAACAGGTATATCCAGTTCGTTACAAGCGTCTATTTGAACATCTACATAATCAGCTAAAGTGTGACCTAAATCGTTCTTAGTAGTGTCTTTTCTTACGGTTTTGCCGTCTTTTATATAACATTGTTTAGTAGGTGTCATAACAATTATTTTAGAGTTAGGGTTATTACTCTTGATTTTAGTGATAGCACTATAAAAGGCACCGTAAAACGTTTTAGTATCCGTTTTATCAGTGCCTATATTAATATCATTAGTCCAATCATCATCTGTACCTTGCACAATGATTAAATCAGATTTAATTTTGGTCGCTTGTTCATAAATGCTATTATCTTTGTTTGTGCTCATTGTCGCACCACTAACAGCTAAGTTTGTTGATTTAGCCTTTATCTTCTTAGCTAACATTTGAGTAAAGTTAGTTTTAGCACCAGTACCTTTAGCGACAGAATCTCCAATAGTACCTATTGTTTTAACTTTCCTAATCTTAGACTTAGGTGTAAAGTCGTGAACAATAGTACCGTTTGCAGTTGTAACACTCTTAGCATGCGCGCTTTCTAATCTTCTTTTTATTTCATCGGTTTTCTTCTGCAAATCTTGTGCAGTCTTAGTATTTGCGTTGTTTTGAGCTTGAATCATCCTTAAGTCTTTAGCTGGATCAGATTTGTTAGACTTAATAGCTTTAACATAATTTGCAGCAGTGTTTACTGCTTTCATGTATCTATCTTGTAATCTAAATTCCCCTAAGACTACGTCTTGCTTGATAATCTTATTGTTAATATCTCGATGTGTAGTGATTTCTATAATTCTTACATATTCATTTAATCCTATTAGGTCGTCAATGACATTAACTATATCTCCGACTTTAGGAATTGCTTCTTTAAAATGTTTTTGTAAAGAAATGAAATCTAGTGTTACAGACGTTTTTAAACTTTCTTGTATAACTAACTCCATAGCTTTTTTGAGTGTATCACCTTTAGTTATGCGTCCATCTACAACGGGTGGCGCATGCCGTTTGCCTATTAAGTCGGCTAAAGGGTGTGTGTACTCATATTGCAAACTAGCTTCGTTAAAAGTTTGTTGCTCATCAAAGCCACCATAACCTCTGATATAGGTGTAACACTTAGAAGCATCTTCTTGGACTTTTACATTATTCGCATTAACACCTGCTTTAATGTAGTAGTTAGCCTTTCTTTGAACAATATCATATAAATGGAACGTCTTTGTTTTAGCGTTGTATTCATATTCTAGGTTATATCTTTCCAAACCTTTTTTGAATAGTTCTAAGTTTGTATCATGATTACCTAGATTCTCAAATTTAGATGATGAAACCTTAGCGTGTAATTCATACTTATAACCGGTATTTCTAAAAACGAGATCAAAATAATTTTTACCAGTAAAACTACCGTTATATACTTCGTAGACTCGCAAGTTATTTAAATCATCTAATTCGACAGGACGCGCTTTGATTGTTAACTTTTCCTTTTGACCTACAGTTGTTTTGTCTAACATAACGATACGGTATTCGTTTAGGTCATCAGCACCACCAACACCTGTAATCGTCCACATTTTAGTAATAGCCCCTATAGCGTCAAATGTAGCTTTGTTTTCTACCATTTCTATTTCTAAGGAGCCATCTTCATTTAATTTCTCGTTTAATTTTGTTTCTACAGGTAGGGATTGCCCAATGCCCTGTAACGTTTTTAATAATATTGGCAATTAAGCAACCTCCTTACAAGTAATATCTTTTATGTTTAAACGTAATTTTTTGAAGTTTCTTAGTAGTATGGAAGGTATTCCAACCAGGCATTAATACAGGTTGTTGTTTTGTCTTGTTGTAATCATCAATGCGTAAGTTATTACGATATACATGAATGCCGTCAAATTTGATAACATCACCGGCTCTCAATTCTAATCCACTTATTTTCATAATGTCACTATGTGTCATATAGAAGTTAAAACCATCGCTATCATTTTTACTGACATTTTCTCCAAGTGTCATTTCTACAACACTATCTTGGTTAAATTGGTTAATTTCAGCTGTACCACCGTAATATACATCGCCCACTTTAGTGTCATAGAATGTGTATCTACGTTCTTTATGAGATGTGTTGAACGGGTTTTTGTCTGGAATACCCCATTTATTCAAATTACCACTCTCTTTTTCTAAATCTGTACTATACCCAATACTCTCAAAGTATGGTAATTCAATCGTTTCGAAATCTAGTGTGAATTCACCTGACGTTTTAGTAGTATCGAATGACACTTCATTAACTAAGCCAACAAGTATCTGCCTACCGTCTACATATTCAAGTTCAAACTTTTGTTCTTTAGGTTGAAAGATATTTTCGAACAATATCTCGTTTTCTGGAGAAGCTAATTCTCTTAAATAGAATTCCCCCCTAAGCATAGCTTGTATATCTGATTTTAGATGAGAAGCATAAGCTATCTTTTCTACATCGTACCTAACCGTCATAGATATACTTTTCTTTTCTTCTTTAGTAGCATTATGAAATCTACCGTTAACACGATCAATTTCATCAAACTTTCGGTCATAGCCTGCACCTTTAACATCGTAAGAAACAACTCTCAACGCAGTACCAGTAAAGCGATTGTTACTAATACGCAAACGTTCTTTATTTTTGTATACCTCAACATCATGTAATATCAATTAACAATCACTCCTTTAAAATAATCCGAAACTTGCGTCTTTTGAGTTGGAATCTTCAATGTAAGATTTAATAGCCGGTATATCTGACTCATTGCGAACAGTCACGTTGACGATAGGTTTATTGTTCTCTTGCATGCTATGGCGTACGTCTTTACTCATATGTGCGTTCACATCGCTATTTAATCCACCTGTTAAGTCTGATGTTAAATCAGTGTTTAAATCAGGGCTAAATGCGTTAGTTACATCTTTCGCTAAACGACGACTGGCATTAATAGCACTATTGCTTTGTTCCATAATACCAATACCTAAGCCTTGAGAAATATATCCACCTATACCTCTGAATACACGAGAAGGTGAGTGAATACCTAGTACGTTTTTAGCTGCACTAACTGCTTTTTTAGCAATGTTTGCGGCAGCATTTATAACTCTACTTGCGCCATTTGCAATACCTCGTGCAATACCTGAAGCAATATGCAATCCTGCAGATACCATTTGTCCGAAGAAACTTCTGACTTTGGAAACAGCTCTACCCATACCAGAAGCAACTTGTGATACAACTCTAACAAAACCACTAACCACGCCTTGAACAAATCTACTCATCGCAGAAATGATACTTGAAACCCAACGAGCACCACCAGAAATGATACGACTTAGTGCTTGCATCATTTTTTGAGCAACGGTTGAAACTACACGTGAAAACCAACTTGATACTGTATTCCATATTCTAGTAACTGCACCTGAAATCGCAGACCAAATTTGGTTCCAACTTGTAATATTAGTACCAAGTATTCTGTTCAAAACATTGAATATGAAGTTAGAAATTTGGCCCCAAATTGACAATATGGTATTCCAAATCGTAGTCATTACATTAGAAATCGTAGTTTGTAAAGTTTGCCAAGCGCCAGAAAAATCTCCGGTAAGGAGCTGTATTAATGCAGTAAACAAACCGAAAATCAATTGCGTAGCAGCTTGTAGTATTCCACCTATCGCAGTGAATACTACTGAAATCACAGTCCAAAGAGATTGGAAAGCAGTTACTAAACCATTGATAAGGCTAATGAATAAGAAGCCGAGAACTTGGTTTGCAACTTGTCCTAACATTTGTAAGATAGGCATAATTGGTTGGAGCGTTTGTTCGATAGACGCTCTGAACTGATTAAACCAGTTAATCACTGTTTTTACAGCGTTCATTATCGTATCTTTAATTGTGTTCCAAGCTTCAACACAAGTTTTTCTGAAATTCTCGTTCGTTTTCCATAACCAAACAATAATACCTATTAAAGCGACGATAACGCCTATGATAGCCAATACAGGCCATGAAATCGCACCTATAGCTACACCTAACGCTTGGAATGCACCACTTAACATAGGTAAGATACGCATAATTGTACTAATAGGGCTCATGAGAAGTCTAAATGCGATTTTCACTAGGTTTAACGCACTTCTAAGTATTTGAGTGTTTCTAGCAAAAGCTAACATTTTAGTCATAGCTTTGAATAGACTACTACTAAAGAATGTTTCTAATAATGTACCTACTGCGATGATTGGTGCTAGTAAAGCCCACAACATACCACCGAGTATCATACCTATACCAATCATTCGAGCTATAGCTGGATGTGTTTCAAACAACTTAGCTATGAAACCAGCTAATGCTGTTACTACTTTTAATATCACACTTGCTATTGGAGCCATTGCAGTGCCGAATGCAACCAATACTCTTACAATATTACCGATTAGATCCATAATGACTGGACCATTCTCTTGTACATACTGAACAAACTTTTTAAACCCTTCAGATTTACCAACTTGTTCAGACCATTCTCTAAACTTAGCAGTCATTTTAACTAGCCAATCAAAGATATTAGAACTGTTTTGAGCAAATGCTTTCATCAAGTTACCAATACCCATGAATACATTGCCAAATATTTGACCTATTTTAGGTAAATTAGTTTTAGTGTATTCAATAAATGATTTAATAGCATTTTGACCTGCTACACTATTCGCCCAGTTTTGGAACTTTTTACCTAAATTATCTAAGCCTTTAGCAGTCCATAAGAATAGTGGACCTAATTGAGTGAATACATTAATAAGTCCGTCACCAAAACGTCCTGCAGCACTTAATAATGTGTTGAATGTCTTAACACCTGTTGTATTCATCATGTTAAAGAACTTGCTAGCAGTTTGGCTGTTTTGAGCCCATTTTAAGACACTCTGTGAAGCTTGTTCCATTCCTTTAGAGATACCTGCTAAGAATGGTTTCATGCGTCCTAAAGCTACGTTAACAGTGTCTAAAGCGTTAGATAACGTATTGAATATTTGAGATTGATTTTGCTTGATAATGCCTTCCCAAGTTGACTTAACTTGTTCTAAAGACGCTTGATATCTTCTTGTTTGTGCAGTGGCTTGTAATGTTCCGTCATTCAACATTTTAATTGCACTTACTGCCATAGCACCAAATGCAAACGCACCACTTGCAGCAATACCAAATGCACCAGCTACACCTAATGCACCACCAGCAACTACGCCTAATGCGTTAGCTACTGCCATGATGGCGGGTACTAATCCAGCTATGATAGGAATAAGTCCTTGAAAACTAGCGATTAGCACACCTTTGATTTGTTGTCCAAACACAGTACCAAATGTACGAATACGAGTAGCTAATCTATCCATTTTGTCGCCGTATTCATCTAAAGACTGACTTAAAGCTCTAGTTAATACTTGAGCTCTTGTCATTCCCCTTGTATCAAAGTTAACTTTTACCGTTTTATCATGTAAGGTTGCCAACATAGCCTTAGCACCTAATACTGAACGTTTTAAGGGGTTGTTGTTACCTTTTATGTCTACTTCTTTATCTCTTAATTGCTGTAATTTCTCTTTAACTACTGCAATTGCTCGTTTGATAGGGTTGTTGTTACCGTCTATATCAACGGTATGTTCTCGCCAACGTTGAGCCATTGCTTTTGCAGTGTTTAAGGCTCGTTTAAACTTACTGATATTCGCATCGACTTGTGTTTCAATCTCGTCAGGTATTTCAGTTTTAGCCATACGTTGAGCTTTTCTGATATTCCGTTGGAAATCTGTAATGATCGCCGATATACGAGCCATAAAGTTTTTATTCATGGCTAACCTCCTTTTTGACTAGTATTGCGTAATGAATTCATAAAGCGTCGTGTACCTTGTTTCTGAACATTTCTAATGCGTTTGTTATGTGCTAACTTACGTTCTTTCATACGTTCGTATTCTTCTGACTGTCCACGTACCTCGTATCTTGCACGTTCTAATTGCTTCTGTAATCGTTTAAGTGATTTACCAGCTTGCACAAGACCGTTAGCTTGAGCACCAAATAATAAAGTTTCTTGTTCATCAAGTAACGCCAATCTACGACCTACAACCCAGTCTTTCCATTCATTAGGCGTCAAACTCATTAATTCATCATAAGGAAGATAGCCTATGTATTGACCGGTTATCTGCCGTATTTCTGAATAATCTAGTAAGGTAGCTCGCCCATGATTTCTTTGTAATTGTTCTTCATGAACTCGATACCGTTCTTCGTAGACTCTTTCTCTTCTTCTTTGACCATAGATGGAGCCGAGTTCATTTGTGTCCAGAATAGACGTGATTTCTGCTTGAAAAAACCACTATGATTTAAAACTTGCAATGCACCTTGTAACAATTCGATAGAGTCTTGTTTTTCATCAATAATTTCCATTAGTGTTTGTTCGATATCTTCACGTTTAGGTGCGTTCTTACCTAGATAAGCTGTTGCACATTCCCAAAAATCAGCAATTGCGATTGGATCACGTTCTAAAATGCCATTATAGATAGCATTGAAACCAGACACTTTAGTTGTTTTACCATTTTCGTCTTGCTCGTCTTTAGCAAATTTCTTAGCCGCTTTATCGAATAAGAAAGTAGCTTTTGCTTCTACTTCTTCTCCGTTGAACTCTAATGTAGTAATAGGATTGATTGTATTTTCAGTCATTCTTTAACCTCTTTCTGTTATTTTGTACAAAAAAATAGAGGGCTTAATGCCCTCGTAAAACTTATGCACCAGCACTAGGTGTACGGTTTTCGTATGAGTCTGTATAAGCTCCCATATCTTCCCATTCAACTGTAGGAGCAGCAGCACTAGGGTTGAGCCATTCTGGTGGTAATGAATCAACAGAACCGTCTGCACTGTTAAATTTAACTTTTGCAGTGATTTCGATTTTGTCATCCTCATCATCAAATGACCATTCGTGCTCTTCTACAATTACATAAGCGAAAGTACCGTGATGTTTACCGTCACGTTTCTTAACTTCCCAAATCCATAAACGTAACTGCTTGAAGTTTTTAACTGACTCTTTTAAAGCTTCTTGACCTTTGTCGCCAGGAACACGGTCAACAGTTAACTTGATTTCTTCTTCTACAGAGTTACGACCGTAGTCTTTTTTGCCACCTGTAATCATTTCAGCTAAGTCATTACTGATTGTGTGTCCACCCTCAGCTAAACTAGCTAACAGAATAGCATCTTCTTCTTTTAGCTTGCTCGCTAAATCTTTGTCAGCGATTTGTAACGCTGCAATGTATTTATTCTGCGCCATTCGTTACACTCCTTTGTAAAGTATTGTGTCTGTATTTAAAAACAAACCGGATGATACCGTGTTTCGTGTACTGATCTATGTCAGTTATCACTTCTTGTGTATCAATCCGACTTTTAATGAATGAGTAATGTTCGATTTCAAATTCAGTGTTAAGTGCATGACCTAAAAACTGAATGATTTGTGCTACTTCATCACGATTTCTCGCTTGACTATACACGTGTAAGGTTACGCCTACATCTTCAAACATACTCGTTGTCGTTTCTTTATTAGTGACGTTTGTTTCACCCACAACGATATATGGGTAAACAGCGTCTTTTTGAACGCAATCAAAAACCCTACCACCAAGCTGTTTTTTGATGATAGGGTTGCTTTTTAATTTGTTATATATCTTGTTAAACAGATACCGTTCTACTGATACCCACATATCTTAACCACCTTATGAAAAATACTTATTAAAAAACGCTCTACCTTCATCGATTGCAGGTTCCCAAAAAGGCTGTGCATGTTGCCCTTTAGTTGTGTGCCAATGTCCGTCTGCGTCTTTGTAACGCCACGGGATATTCTTTGCACGACTACCACCCGGACCGGCTGCGTATATCCCTGTACCGTAGTTGACGTAAACTGCGTACTCACTGCCGATATTAATAACGCCTGTTAATCCACCCTTCTTAAAGTCCATAGAAACACTTTCTCTAAGATAACCGGTATCAACAGGCATGTTACTAACTATTGAATTGTGAATAATTGTTGTTGTCTTGGCTATACCTTTTTTAGCCCATCTAATCGTTTCTTTTTCAAACTCTTCAAGTTCCTTAACTAAATCCCAATTTCCGTATTTAACCTTAGCCAATAGGACATTCTCTCAATCTTGTTAAGTTGATTTCTTGTTGTCCGCCTTGGTCGACAGGTTCTCCTACTACTTCGTAAGTTTTACCGTTGTATTTAAATAAGTTTGTGTTAGTTATTGGCAGGCTGTACGGCGTATATAGGTTTCTGTCGTATGATTGGTTCATTTGATGAAACTTGAGTTGTTCAGATGAAGTAGGCGTATCCATAAATCCTTGTATTGTTTTTTCGCTCTTAAAGCGCTCTTGTTCACGCGGATACTCTCCTACAACCTCTCTTGAGCCTAATTCGATTGTATGAGGAAACTCATTTAATGGATTAAACATGATAACCAGTCCAACGTAAGCGTCTAAATGGTTTAAGGTAACCGTATGTTTCCTTAGGTAGATCAGTAACGAAAGTGTAGCTCACAGTACCCATAGTACGTGAAGAAATATTGCTAGTCGTACCTTGTTTAATACAGTTAGCAATGAATTTCTCTACATTACTAGGTAATGACTTCCTATTGAATGTTTGATTACAATACTCTTCAGCTACATTCAGATACTTTTCAATAAGTAATTCGATTGTTTCGTCATTTGAAGTATCATCGAGTGAGAGATTGTTTAATAATTTAACGTCTTGTGCGTTCATTACTCAACACTTCCTAATGCTTCAATGAGTTCATCTTTTTTCATACTAGAAAAGCCCTCTATTTCACGTTCTTTAGCGAGTTCTCTTAATTCTGATACTTTCATACCTTTTAAGTCTTTGTCGCTCTCTACACGCTCAATAAGGGGCTTGTTTTGACGGTTCTCTTTTGTGGATAGTTCAGTTAATCGTTCATTACTTACATTTAAACCTTTACGAGGGAACGTATCTCCAACGTTATATTCGTAGTTGTTATCTTGTAAGTCTGTGAAGTATTCGATTACTTTATACATACGTCACTACCTCCTTTTATGCGCCTGAGTCTGTAGTTCCTGCGCCTTTAGTAACCTTAACTGCTTTAGATTCATCATATAAGTATGCTACATAATGTTTATCACTGTATAAAGCAGTTGTTTTAGTTGAAGGATCACGGTCAGTTTCTAAGAAGAAATCACGTTTAGTGATTAATTTAACTGCACCACGTTTAGCTAAAATAGCTTCGCCCTCATCTAATTTCTTAGAACGTACAATTACTGCACCTAAAGCTTCACCAAATGCACCTTTAACGATAATGTTATCGCCTAATTCAGTCGCACGAGTGAAGTTTGAAGAAGCACTAGAACGTAACTTGCCAGCGTCTTTAGGGTTAATGAATAATACCATTGGTTCTAAATCTTCATCGTCAAATGTATCAATAGCAGCTTCTAAACCTGCTAATGTACCAATATCTCCACTAACTGTTAATTTCGTGCCTCGTAAAGCTTCTAATACGTCGTTATCTACTTTGTTAGCAATGGCTAAGCCATGTTGACGTACTGCTTCGCCTTGAGGGTCACCATAACCAGATAATAAAGCTTCATCAGTAATATCAGTACCTTTACCGATTTTATGAATTTTAGCTTCACGTCTGTTAGTTTCAATTTTGTCTACAGGAATTTTTTGTCCTTCAGGTACTACTGTAGCATCGCCACTGTAAACAAATGCAGGGAAAGTTAAAGTGTCACCTGGTTGTCCTACTAATGTACTGTCAATGTCTGCAAATTGTGCAAATCTCAATTTCTTATCTAATTCTGCTTGCATCATAGGTTTTAATACTTCTGGAACGATTTGTGTACTTTTAGTTGTTGTTCCTTGTGCCATATGTTATTACCTCTTTTCTAATTGTTTATTAGAGTGTCGTAAGTTTTTCTATCATTAACAAATAGATTAGTTCTCTCTGCGACACTCATATTGTTAAATTCTTCTTGTGTAATCCCACCATTTACGTTTTTACCGTCGTCTGGTGTGCGTCCACTTGGTTTACTTTCAGCAAATAAATAAGGCTTAGACTCTTTTAACGATTCAATCGCTTTATCTAAACCTTTAACTTTGCCGTCATCTTGTAGTTCTAGTTCATCTTTGTTGATGAAAGCTAGAATGTCGTCAGCGTCGTTTGCGTCTTTCGCAACAGCTAACTTAACAGCGTTATTCAATTGTGATTCTTGGTACTTAGTTTGCCACTCTGCGTTTTTATCTTTTAATTCATCGAGTTCTTTTTGTAACTCGCTATCATCTTTCACAGAGTCATGTAATTTGGCAATTTGTTCATCACGGTTAGTAATCTCTGCTTTTAATTCATCGATTTCAGCGTTCTTGTCATTCAGTCGAGAACGTGGTACCATACCTGATTTCGATTCATCAATAGCGTCAATCACTTTCTGTTTATCGATTTCACCGTCTTTAAATTGCCCTAATAATGCGTATAAGTCCATATTTAATTGCTCCTTTTACGTTTTTTACGTGTAACGACACGAAAGATTTGTATAAAAAAGAAGCCTTTTAACGACGGTGCTAAGGTCGAGTATTTACTGCTTACGTTTATTCTTCTCCCACTCTCTATAGTTAGTGAAAGGTATCACGCCATCTTCTTTAGTTCTCATCGTTGTAGGTAATTCATCTTCGTCTATGTAATAAAGAAGCTTACAACGACAATTGATGTTCTCTTTCGCACTAGCTACACCTATAAACAACTTAGGTGCAGGACCTACACAACCACTTGAGTGAAAGTTATCTTCAATATCAACTGAAGTGCCGTCTAAGTGTCTGTGTGTATCACGTGTGCGTGTATCTTTAGTAGCATACCAACGTTTTTTCATATCAAGTCCGTTATCTTTAGCTACCATTGCACTATCTAATCCAGCTTGTGACAATGCACGTCCTGTTTCTGTACGTGCTACTCTTACTGATTGCGCTTTTGCCATTCCTAAGTCATCTCTTAATGCTTTAGCTATCTTAGAATATCCCTCGCCACTCATAATGCCTTGTGTTATGTGTGTACGAATACGTTTCAATGTATCATCACGATGTTTCTGTAATGTAGGTACTAACTTAATAAACTCAATAGGTTGTTCTATTGCCGTCTGTATCGTTTGTGTGGTTGGTATATCAAAGTTCATAGACGTTTGACTTGCTACTTCATACAAAAATAGGCTCATCATGTACTTTTCGATATAGACGTTCTGTTGTGACTGTTTGATAGCCTTAGCGACTTCTCTGTAGTCTTGAGATAACATCTGTCCTATACGATTAAGTTCTTTATTGAGCCTGTTGTATTTATTAAATTCAGTCCACGTTACTTTCGGTTCATCTCTATCGTACCTTTCGTACATATTCACTATAATCTGTTTAATTTCTTTCAAACGTTTAGCAAATAGTATTTCGATTTCTTTCTCTGCTTGATTAACCAGTTTGTCGATGTAGTTATCTATGTCATTCTGATTGGTTATTTTCGGATTGTCTTTGTTGTTCGCCATTCAATCCCTCCTCAATGTCAGGGAGTTGTTGATTGAGTTCTATGTTTTCTTGCTCTATTCTTTCCATTTCAGCTACAGGATCTTGTACCCACGAATGATTACCAAGAATAGTTTCTTTAGATAATAACCCTGTAGAATTCATAGCGATTTGAGAGTTTTCTAACTCATTAACCATTACATTGAAGTTGAATGTAATCTCGATGTCTTGCACTCTCACATCTAATCTGTAGAAGTCGATAATGTACTGCAATAGCTCTTGTAATGCAGTAAGTGTTTTATTCTTTAGCTTGTTAGCTTTTAAGTCTAAGTTACTGTACATAAATTTAAGTGCAATACCACTTGGGCTATTACCAAACTTATCTTGTTGGAAGTCTACACCTTGACCAAACTCTATAATGTAATCACGTAACATCTTCGTGTATTCCTTAACAGAGTCAATAGGCACTTCTACTTTAATAGTGTCTACGCCGGAACCACTTTCTCCTGCAACACTAATTGCTTTGTAGTATTTTAGGTTATGCATGAAGTCTTTCATATCTTCACCTTCATAACCTTTTAAGATATAGATTAACTCTACTGATTCGTCAAAAGTGTTTTGTGTATCTGATAATCGCTTATCTAACGCATCTATGATTGTCTTATACATGAATAAGTCAGATACTTCTTGCGGGTTGTTCTTGAACGGAATAAAAGGAACACGTCCCCAACTCATCAATTTATTACCTTGATAATAATGAGGTTGTATATGATCATCACTACGATAGAAATCAGGGATAAGTTGTCCTTCTTTCAACTCATAGAATGTCACATCATCTTTCGTCCAATACTCAACGCGTTCTGCTCCGTCTAATTCATACACACGGATAAATGCTTGTAATTCATCTCTTTCTTTATTAGTCCAAATAGGAATAGCTTGTTCTGCAGGAACACGAAACGTTTTAAATTCTCCCTCTTCATCTACATAAGGTTGAACCCATTCGATACCTTTATTACTTGCAGCAGTTAATATATCTACTAACTTGTCATCCCACTTGTGATTAAGTGTGTGTTGTATTTGCTTTAACGCTTTGTCATTATCTACACCAAATGTCACCGGATTAGCTACTGCATAAGCTACTTTCTGGTCTACTAAGTTTTGATGATAATTTGTGTACATACGCCAGTCTGGTTTAGTTTCATCATAGTCACCGTTCACATCTCTTTTGAAAGGAGCGTCTAGTATATCCGGATGATGATTATAATATCTTTCGCCCATCGTGATATTATCTATGTTCTCTTTATGTTCTCTAACTAAGCGCAATATCATTTCTTCTTGTGTTTCATACTTCGGTTTAATCTGTTCTACCACTTGTTCGTGATATGGTTTATCCCACGGCCAGTTAATGCTAATCACCTCGTTTACGTAAGTATGCTAAGTTTATTCTGCCTCATGTCACGCTCTAGGGCGTATCTAGTGGCGTCAATTGTATGGTCGTTTTTATCTTCTAATTTAGGAATAATATCTCCATCTTTATCAGTTTGATAATCTATGTTTTCAAATTCTCTTGCTATATTCGGTGTACGTTTTGGATCTATTATGATAGCTTCTAAATCAGATAACCATTGTTCACCATATTCTCTGCTATCAGGTCCTTTTTTAACCGGTCTTACTTTTTTCATGCCATGTTCTTGCTTTAATTCAGCTATTGATTTAGGTTCGGCATGGTCAGCGTAAATGTCGTCTGACTGATATTTTCTTTTCCACATTTCGTTTGCATATTGCCTATTACTAATCTGAACACCGTAATATTCATCGATAGCGTAAATAACCCGTTTCTTTTTATCATAATGCCAACGGACAAACGCTAACGGATCGTCAGCATATCCAAAGTCAAGGCCATTCCTTATGTTGTCAAAACCGTCAATCATTTCTTGGGGTATCGTTTCTATTTGTAAATTGTTAAACGGTACAACGCCACTCCCTATCGCTTCCCCCATATACTCCCAACGATAACGTTGTTCGTTACGTTCTTTCGCACTCTCTGCCTCTTGTATAAACTGTTTAGATATAAAAGGGTTATCTAAGTACGTTGAATGATGTACGAATGTATTATCCGGTTGGAATGAGGTTTCGTATTTTTTGTTAACCCACGATTGTTTTCTCTTAGGTGGATTGTAGCTAAAGAAAAACTTGTAGAACAATCCGTCATCTAATTCACCACGTAGCATAGAGTTAGTAATTGTTGTAACTTCGTCCTCTGTCTTAAATTCTGCCAACTCCTCTATCCACATGATAGAAAAAGGGAACCGACTATCTTTTAACGACTTTAATCGTTCAGGGTTCTGTGCCCCTCTAAAGATAATCCGATTCCCTCTGGGTACATATGTGATTTCCATTGGCGACACTTTAACTTTGAACAGGTGTGACACCTTTTGTTCTTCTATCGCCCACTTGATTTGTTCAAACACTGATGTAGCTAATGTATTATCTGTCTTACGTACTACAACTGCATTCATAGGATAACGCATGATTAACTGTGTAATGATAATAGATATGTCAGATGACTTACCACTACCACGTCCACCTTTAGCTACTATGTTGAGTTTCTCTCTATCCTTAGTTGCCTTCCATAAGCTATGAAAGTGTTTAGGTAACAGTTCGGACAGTTTAATTGATATCATCGTCGAAATGCACCGTCGCAGTCGTTTCGATTTGTTGTCTTTCTACAGGAGTATAACCTGTACGATCCAATATATCTTTAGAGGCTTGATAGCGTACTAGCTCACTTTTAGCGTCTAATAAGTTAATCATCGTTTGTAAGGCTTTAGGTACCTGCTTAGACAAATGCTCTGCTTGGTAACCTTTAAAGCCTTCTCTGAATTTATCATTATGTTTCCAACGAGATATAGTAGAACGGTTAACGTCAATTTCAGCAGCTATTTCTCCCTCTGCTAAATCTGTTTCGTTCTTCAAGCGTATATATTCTTGTTGCTTCTTGGTTAATTCTAAGTACGCCCCGAATGTTGCGTTATTTTGCATGTTAGTCATCGTATATTACCACCTACTTTACGTTATGCACTCTTTATATTTTTAAAAAAGACACTGCGTAAACAGTGCCTAATGATTATGTTTTGTTATTTATTTGAGTTTATGTACTCATGTCACACCTCTATGTCACATCAATACATAAAAAAAGTTACCCGTGTGTTCTCACGGATAACTTATTAAGGGAGGAGAAAAATTACATGTTAAGTATTCATATCATCGTATCGGAAGCCGTGTTGTAAGATTCAATAAAACTACCCGCCACTCTGACGGATAGTTAAGCAATCGGATGTGCAACGTCTAATCAAGGACGATAAACACTTATCCAATCACTTCGATATTGAATACCTCACCATAGTGCGAAAGGATAAACACTATGTCTTGTGAGGTAATTCTTACAATATCATAATACACCGATTATAAACGGACTTACACACTTCAAAAGTCCACCCTACACATAACCTATGAATTCTGCCAATCTATTTATCATCGCGTCACGTCGTCTTAATATGCTCGTCTTACTTGTACCGAAGTAGTCAGCTATATCCTCCCACTCACTGCAACCAATCGGACATTCCCAATATCTCAAACGCATTAAGTCTTGTGTATCTTCGTCCGATTCATAAATAAGTTTGTCTACACCTTTTACAATGTTACGTAAGTTGTTATAACGATTGTCACTTAACTTCTTAATTGATTCTCTCTCAATAGGATTGCCTGGTATATTACTCTTACCTGCGCCTACATTCTCGGGTTCGTGGTTTTCTAGTAGTTCATACTCTCTTACTTTTAACTCTCGTCTGTAGCGTTCTATGTTCTTGATATAATCTTCTAACTTCTTTATATCATGTCGTTCAATCGTTATCATACTTACCCTCCATTCCTTTAGTTTCCTTTTTTATTAATTCGCTTTTTGTATTCTTCGTACTTTAAATTTTGAAAATCATTACCGCCGTCATATTCATCCATTTTACTTAATATACTTTCTAAAGCTACAATTTCACCGATTTTAACATGGGTACTACGGTCTTTATCGTTTTGCATCATCAAAATTAAACTAAGAACTAGAGTTTTTAATTTAATCCACTTGGATTTATAAAACATCACTTACCCTCCATTCTCCAACTTATCTTTAAGTCTTTTGACCTCATACTCTTTCACTTCTAACTGATGTTTTAGATCATTCTGTTCAAGTATCGAACCGAATAGAAGCAACACCAATATAATGATTGCTATTACACCCCACATTGTTTGACCACCTCTAAATTAGGTTTGTGTTGTAGTACTTGTCCTCCACTTTTTGTAGCATGTGCTTTTGCCTCTGATAAGCTACGGAAAATACTAGCTTGCTCTAATCCTACAAACGTAAAATAAATACCATCGAAATGATCAGCTATTTCTATATGATTTGGTATATACATTTTCTTTAAAAATATATCTTTATTAACCTCGACAACATAAGTGCCTTGTTCGTTATTATCCTTATTTTTCAACCAAGATACCTCTCTTTCTAAATGTAACTTATCTAATTGCAATCCATGTTTATCTTCCTGTAACTCATTAACTTTTTTTCTCTGCTTTAATCCACTTATATATATAGCAAAAATACACAGTACTAACACAATTGTTACCGATAAAAAACTTATCCAAATCACTTTAATAACCTCCGTATATGCCATTTAAATGAGCGTGGTCGTGTTCGTCGAAGTCCTTAGGCACTTCCACCTCATCATTTGCAGTTAACTTATAGTACAACTCTCTACCAATCCATTTACCTAACTCGTACATTGCGATAGTGAACCATATCTTTAATATGCGTTTAATCATCTAAATCATCTCCATGTTCGATATATTCTATAACGTGTTCCAACGCTGATTTATAAGTAAGTGTTATTGAATCTTCCTGCTTTGATTCTTCAATATCGCTAATTACACTTTTTAATTTTCCAATTACTTCTTCACTACTTTTCATTCCGTTCACTCCTTATCCCAATCTTTCTTGCAAACGATATAGTTTTCTAAGTTGTAATCTATCGTGCTGACTTAATATACGCTTTGCTTTCTCTTCTGCTTCTTCCTTATCCTCTGCTTCTACAAGTGTCATTTTCTCGTTAAATCTAGCTTGCTCGATGTGCTTGTGTATATGGCCTGTGCTATCTGTGAATTCTCTGATTAGGAATTGTTTCACTTCCCCAGCACCTCTTTCACTTTTTCTAATATGTCTTTACTCCCCTGTGCTTCCGTATGCTCCACGTTCTGATTCTTCATCAAACTCTTGCACCTCCGTTGGCTCTGGTAACATTACTGGCGCAATGACTAATTGTGCTAAACGTGTACCTGCTTTAACTACGATTGCCTCATCACCGATATTGTCTGTGATAATTCCAATTTCTTTGTTATAAGTGTGATCGATTGTACCTAACGCTACACGTAACTTAGTTTTAAGTGAATTACCTGAACGTGGTCTCACTTGCGCCTCATATCCATATGCTAAATCAATTGCAATGTGTGTTGGTACTACGACTGTACTATGTGCTGGAATTGTTGTATCTTCTGCGACATATAAATCTAATCCACTATCTGTTGGATTTGCTCTCGTTGGCAAGATTGCATTTTCTGATAATAATTTAATTGGTAAAATTCCCATTTATTGTTCCTCCAAATCTTTTCTTTTATTCCAAATTTTTATAAGTTTTTCTGCATTATTGGTATGAACGTGCATCCATGTAGACGGTTGTATTTTGCAATTTTTATTAGTACATTCAATTAATAATGTATTAAAGCTATAACGTATATCCGGTAGACCACCACAAAATGGACATGGTTTAAATTTTGGACTACTCATCACTACCACGCTCCAAATCACTTATTTTATATTTTATAGCTTTAAATGCAGTCAGTAAGTTTCCAAAGTATTCAAACTCATTAGAATTTGATGCAAACTCTTGTCTTGTAGTTAACGTTTCTATTTTGTCTAATGTATATTCTTTTATCTCATCAAACACCTCTGCCTTACGTTTAATATCTGCAATATCATTGATGAGTTCGTCGCGTTGTTTTTTAAACGACTTACACTGTTTAAATAATTCATGTATGAGCATTTCTTCTTTACTCATTACTTTTGATGTATGAGTTTGTAAAGGTGAATAAAAATCTAATATAAGCTGCCAACGTAAATCTACTGATCGTTTTGATGCGTCCACTAATTCACCAAATACACCGTCGTAGTCTAAATGGTTATTTTTAATATATTCCAATATCTTTTCTTTACTTTTCTCTGTCATCAACCATAGCACCGTCCTTCCAAATTAAAGTCATTGTGCCGTCGTCGTTTAAGATATAATAGTTATAATCACTTCTATCTAAAAACTGTCCGATACTACAATTGAAATTTATATTAACTTCATTTAAATTGTTTCTATTGATAGATACTAATTTAGGTATCTCCGTTTCTTTCGTAATTTCTTCTTCAATTTCTACTGTGAAAGTGCATGAATGCGGGTTATAACTTATAACTTCATTTGCAATTATTTCTGGATCGAATGAGTAGTGTTCTTCGTTGTAATTAAACGTATAACCGTCTAACTCTACTTCCGTTTCTTCCTGCTCTAATAAATGCTTTAAAAATTCTTTAGGTGTCATCTCTACCTTACGTTTAATCTTTGCCATTCCTTACACACTCCCTGTTCCTTTTTATGTCACACTCACTAACTTTCATCGTCACTCTACTTCCTGCTACCTTAACCACAAAGCCTTTAACACCTAGCTGTCGTAATTCACGCTGTATCTCTGTAGGTGTCTTGCCTTGTGTGTTGTATTTGTATCGTTGAGATACCGTGTCACTTAGCAGCATTTATTTTGTCCTTAACTTCTTTTTGTTTGTGTAATAATTTAACAAAGTTGATTCCTGCTTTAGTCAGGTCGCGATCAGTCGACGTTAAATTAAGTTTGTTAATGCGCACTAATTCTTTACGACTTACCAATGCTATATTTTCTTCGCTACAGTCTGACCTGTTTTGATTCAAATGTATTAAACAATATCCTTTGGGCACAGGTCCGTGCTTTTGTTCCCATAAATAATGTGTGTATTGTTTCCAGCATTCGTTTTTTGAACCTCGTTTTTTGATTTTTATAAACTTATAACCGTCAGTAGTGATTTTTATCGTTCCTAAAGGAAATGTGTTATCGGGCTTTTGTCCTTTCTTAAATTGAGTTTCAGCGCTTCTACCTCTGGAAGGAAAGCTTTTACCTTTGTTCCAAGAAGGCACACCTTTTTTAAACTTACAATCAACCCCACTTCTTATCCTTTTTCTCGAACAAAACCCTTTCATTTTATCTGTAGTAACATCAGTGCCAAACTCCTTATTAAACATTTCTGTCATTTCTTTCTTAGTTTTACCTTTGATGTTATTACGAATATATTTTTCATGCTCATCAGTCCATACATGTCTCATGGCTATTACTCTCCTAACAACTTAGGGATTTCTGATTCTGCATCTAATTTTTCATCTTTAAACTTTTGTGCTTGCAGCACTAAACTGCCATTATTAATGATATTTTGAGCTACTTTAGAAACTGCACTAGATCTTTGTAACTCCTCTTTTAATTCTTCGCCTTTTAAATCTTCATCGCTTAATCTTTCTAATTGTGCAAATAAATGATTGTTTAAATCTGTCAATGTGTTTCTCATTTCATTAACCCTCCCACTTCTCAAATGCTCTGTTTAGATACCAACGTGCTTTGTCTAAATCTTCTTTACCGTTCTTACGATTAGCTCGACTTATATACTTGATTGCATTACCAATCGCAAATGCTAACTCTGGTTTGTAATCTTTAGTGACTTGCTCTATGAAGTCTATAATTTCCATATCTCCATACGTGTAATGCGACGGGTGGTTAACCTTGTCATCTAATGTCTTTTTAGTTCCTTCATTTCCATTAGGTAATGAGTAAAAATCATAACAATCATCAATAGTCCAAGTTCTCCCGTCAATTGCTTCTACATCAGCAACCCATCTATCTATATCAAGACTTGACTGAACTAAACGATAAACATTTTTTATTTGCACTGTAATTTCAACACCGTTAACTTCTTGGATTCTGATTCTATCGCCTATAATCAAATCTTTAATGCTCATGATCTAACCACCTTTCTAGGGAAGATGTCATTTTCCATAAGGTGCGTGCACCATTTACCACGAGGGTGTTTTTGAGGCACTGTGAATAAATGTGGTTTCTTACGTTTCAATTCTTGTAATCTGCGTTGCTCCATTCTCTCTTTATAACTAGCAATTTCGTCCTCTTTAGGTTTCAAACTATCCCACTCACTACGTCTTACTCCAATAGGTGCTTCTATTGCATCTTCAAACTTCCAACCAGAAGCTAATCTTTGTCTTAAGATATCTGAATTAATATCTGCTTTTTTCATTTTCTCTACTACATCTGGTGTAATAGAGAAGTATTTATTTTTAACTCTCATTTTTGTCGCTTCCATTCACTCCACCTCTACCAATTCAATTAGTTTAAAATCTTCGCTCATTAACTCTTTTTCAGGATTCTTACTGATTAAATCTAAAATGCGTTCCTTTTCATCACTTGCAGTAATTTGATTGTTTACCCAAACTGGATACTTACATCTAACTTTCATTGTTGCTTCGACTGTGACTGTTTCTTCTCTATTAGCCATTACTCATCACCGACCAATTCGCCATATTTCCAGATGAGTGTCATTGTATTTCCGTCTTTTAACCAGAATTCTCTACTAAAGTCGTCTTTTACTTGTTCAATAGAATTCCCGAACCATTGCGTTGCATCATTATCTTGAAATATCTCAAGCATTTCTGGAATTTTTGTATTTTCAGTAATCTCTTCTCCAATTTCTACTGTGAAAGTTTCATCTTTATCAACTTCATGCTCTATAAAAACTCTTTCGGCCATATCAAAATGCACATAATGACCATCAATATTGCTATAAAACATTTCACTTTTAATTCCATTCTTCCATGCCCATGTAATCAACTCTGGTAATGTCATTTCTACTTTACGTTTAACCTTTACCATCCTTCATCTTCTCCTTCTTACGCTTTCTGCGTGCCTTAGTTAGTTCTTCATACGTTATCCATTCAAGCCCTGTGTATTTAGGTGCTTTGCATATCCATGTGAGTGGTACTTCTCTGTTTTGATATCTGAATATCTTCGCTTTCAACTTCGCTACTTCTGTTGGCATACCTTTGACGTCTATCACTTCAAGCAGCTTGTTATCTTTCCATAATGCAAAGTCAGCTATATATTCTGTTTTGCGTTGGTTATCGAACTTAGGTATCAGTTCATATCTAGGTTGTAATTCGATATGATCATATCCCTTACCTAAGTTACGTTCTAAATGTTGGTAATAGTCGCATTCAATTTTGCTATCGAACACAAAACCTTTATATTCAACTTTTTTAGAATTGTATTTACTCAAAACTCCACCTCAAAATAATAATTCGTTAATTGTCATCTGTTGTTGCAATTCTTCTTTTCTGAAAAGCTTATGTTTGCGTTTCAGTTTTTCTAGCTCATCTTTCGTTACCGTTCCTGAAAATGTGTTTCTAAAGTGTATGCCTGCATAGTTACCTAGTTTGAATGTATCTTCTCCTAACGACGTTACACTGCACATCTCCCAACCGTCAATCTGATATAACGTGTATTGCTTTTTAAGTCCGTCGATAAGTCCCATCTGGTTGCCTCCACTTCGTTTCATTCATGATTAATTCTTTAACGCTTTCGTAATCGTCAAAAGGTTTAATGGTGCCGGCGTCAAGCAACCTATTAATTGCCCACCCAGACTCAATTAATATTTTGGCTATGATTGGATCTTCTTTATAATCCTCTCGATACATAAAACCTAAAAGTTGCTGATACTCATAAACTTTCATCCATAAAACCTCTGCGTTTTCTTGTAGAAATCAAGGTGTGCCACCCCTGTTTCTCCGTCTTTATTTTTAGAAATAATGAATTCAATTTCCGACTTGCCTGTAATGTTGTCTTGTTGGTCTTGGTCGTAATAATCGTCACGGTATAAGAAGAAAATCATATTCGCGTCTTGCTCAATTCCTCCTGCTTCTCTTAAATCAGACATCATCGGACGCTTATCACTACGACTTTCTACACCTCTACTTAATTGAGATAGTGCGATAATGATACAACCTGTTTCTTTAGCTATAATTTTTAAATCACGAGAAATCTTTTCGACTTCTAACCGTCTATCACGTTGAGGTACATCTGATTGCATGAGTGTAAGATAATCAATAAATATAACGTGAGGTTTGTCTGTTTTTTGAGATGCGACTTCTCTAACGTCTTGTGGTGTCATTTGTGCTTGGTCCTCAATCTTTAAAGAATTACATTTTTTAATTTGATCTATAGCAGACATTACCGATGAAACTTCATCATCATTTAATCCGTTACCTTGCTTAATTTTAGATAGTGGGATATTTGTTATTGTTGCAACTAATCGTTCAACGATATTGTTACCTCCAGTTTCTAAACTAAAGAACGTTGTAGGGTACCCACGCTGCGCGATATTCCACATCATCGTTAATGCAAGAGAAGTTTTACCTAACGAAGGTCTTGCACCTAATACATTCAACTGACCTGGTTCAAAACCAATGATTTTGTTATCTATAGAAGCAATACCAGTTTTAACAAATTGTTTTGGTTCATCAGATAAAATATTTTCTACAACTTCAGCTAGAAAACTATCAGTAGCGTCTGCTTTTTTTATTGTCATACCTTTTAATTTCTCTAATTCCTCTACCAAATAATTAAAATTTTCTTTATTCGGCATTGATTGATACTCTGTCAGCTTCTCACGAGCTTGTGACAAAACGTATTCTTGTAATAGGTTCAATTGATCGTCCATAAAAAACGCCTTGTCAGTGCCATCTGAGTTGTATAAACGACCTAATCGGTCAGTAGATATAAATTCATTATCATCACGACTTTTAAAGTAGATCTGGTTTACATCGACCTTCCCTTGCTCTAGTGCATACTCAATGAACACTCTTAATTTTTCATCAGTAAACATTTCAGGTTTCAATCTGAATTTACTTAGTAACTCTGGGTTACGCATGAGGTTAGATATAATAGATTCTTCGGTACTCAACACATCAATACTCATCATCTAACCCCCAATCCTCTTTCATCTTTTGCCATTGTTTTCTTAATTGTTGCCTTCTCTCTCTAAACTCTTTATCGTGTTGCATTCTATATTTATCAGTTTGTTCTTCTGGTATCACTGCGCTTTTCATTTCTGGTGGTTTGCGATCAATAATTTGTGCAATCGTAGGTTTATAACGACTTTCTCTAACATATTTCTTTGTTTTGTGTAGTGTTCTGTCGAAATCCCCATATTGTGTGAGTTGTTCTACCCAAAGATTGTACTTAATTTTATTGAATTTCATATCGTAGACATTATTTATTAACTCTAATATTTCAATTGCCTCTAGTTCAGTCATTGACATAATGTCTAACCTCCTAATAGTTCCTGTTTCTTCTTAGCTAGGTAATCATCTTCTTTATTGTTTCTAGGTTTAACTTTAGATATTGCTTTCTCTTTAGTATCGACACCGTCTTTACTCCAGTTTTCTAATACTTTGATAAGGTAGTTAACACCTTTGTTATTTTCTTTACAGTAATCAGTAGCTACAGTAACGATCTCTAGTTTGTTATCTTTAAAATCCTTTATAGCTTCTTCTAGTTGTTGTGCTTTTAATGGACTTTGTATGATTTCTAAGTTATTACTAATATATTTAAATACATGTGATACGTCGTCTCTGTCTCTCTCTGAATAAATCTCTGTGTAGTCTCTGGTATTGGTCGTATCATTCTGATACACTCCATCGTTTCTTTTTGATACGCTCGTCGTATCATTTTGATACGATGGTCGTTTCATACCTTCTAACTTTTCATAATTGATGCTGTACCACTTCGTTTTATCGAATTTAGCTTTGTTATAGTTGCCTACATACAATAGGTTTTGTTTTTCTAAACTATATACAGCACGCTTGATTGTCATTACAGACCAAAAAGGAAAGTGTTTTTGCCATTCAGGGAATGAATTGTATATCCAGTGTCTACCATCGTAGTTATGATTACTTTTCTTCAACCAGTAGTGCATTTGCTGTAATACAATTGATTCGTTAAGTCCTATCTCAGTTGCTAACGTAGGAAGTACAAGTATTGGATAATCGTCAATTAGTAGATTGCTCACGTTTTACCACTTCCATTCAGTAACTCTGTTACAGTAATATTCATGTCATCAGCGATTAATTTGAGTCTTTTATTGTTAGGTTTTGAAATGTCTTTTTCCCACTTAGAAACTATTGATTTATGTGCTGGAGGTTCGAAATGTTTTCCGTATTCTTCCATTGTTTCTCCCAAGTTAACCCGATGGTCTTTTATTTTTTGTCCTAAAGTCATTTCTATCACTCCCCGTACAATAGCCATTCAGGTGTTGTTTTGAATATGAATGCTATCAATTTTATTTTTTCAAGATTAGGAATTCTTTTGCCTTCTTCCCACTGTTTTATAGAGAAAGGAGATACATACAAGATTGCAGCGAATTCGTTTATATCAAAATTTCTTTGTAATCTTATTTGCTTAATTCTATTAGCAATTTCTTTCTTATTTTCTTTAGTTATTACTCTCGAATTCATTTTTAGCTCCCTTCAACATTTTGTTTAGTCGTTCATCCACAGACACCCAACTGTCTGTTAAGTGATATTTGTTATTAAATGTGTCCATGCCTATTTGATGCTGTTCGTTGTGATGAGATCTACATAGCGCTAACACTTGATTTCCGAAATGATCAATCTTCGTTCTATCTCTTCCACGTCCTATCGTAAATCTATGTGCTAAGTCGGAATGTGGTTTACCACAGATAACACAGTTACGATTGACCGTTGACCAATATAGAAATGCTTTATCATTTTTGAGTAAGTCACTCGTCTTATAATTAAGTGGTATATTGTTGTGAAAAACCCAGTCGAGAATAACTTCTATAACTTGTTTAGCTTGTTCTCTTGTGCAGTCGCTCAATGAGAGGTGTTTTTCATAGCCATAGAGAACTTCTACGTAATCCATGAACAAATACCTCATATAGTCGCGTGGTTGTCCTGTGTAAGCTTCTATGTCGTTACAGAGAGCAAATACTTTTCTACGCTGCTTATCTGTAATCTTGAATGGATCTACAACTCTTACATCTGCTTCTACTTCGTAACCGTTGTCTAAAAGCAATGATGTTTTGTTATCTAGTTCTACTCCTTTGATGACTACAGTCGTTGTACCGTCATCTTCAGTGATGTAATTTTTAATAATTGGCACTCAATCACCTACCAAACAATATCTGTATGCGATTGCAATTCATCAATAATATTTTCTGCCTCAGGTTTTATTAAATTAATATAGTTACTTATTTCTCTCTTATTCATTTTTGATAAGTCGTCATCTATTCTTAAAAATGATTGCAAGTATTCGGCGTACTCAATTTGTCTTATTGTAGGCTTATCAAAAGGGTAAATCGTCATCTTCTATATTCGAATTGTTGTTATTTGCAAACGGGTTATTGCCTGCTGGTGCTTGTCCTCTTTGTTGTTGAGATTGACTATTTTGTTGATTACTACCTTTGCTATCTAAAAATTCAATTCTGTTAGCAATTACTCGTACTACTGAACGATTGTGTCCTTCTTTATCTTGGAAACGGTCTTGCTTCAAGTTGCCTTCGATTAAAACTTTGCTTCCCTTACCGCAATAGTCGTTTAATAGTTGTGCAGTTTTGCCAAACGCTACGATGTCAAAGAATGATGTGTCATCTTTTTTGAATGGATTGTCCACTGCCATAGAGAAGTTAGTTACTTGTGTTTGTCCTGCTTGTTTAAGTTCTAAATCTTTAGTGATACGTCCTGTCAAAATTGTTAAGTTAGTCATTATTTCGCCTCCGTATATTTTTTAGCCATTGTTTGAATTTTGTTGATTGTATTGATTGCTTGTTGTTCTGACATTGACGAATAGTTTTGTATGCCAAAAGTTTGTTCTGCTTGTTGTTGAGATACTTCTTTTCCTAACGATTTCATCAAGTCGACAAATTTAAGTATTTCTTCTTTTAGAACGCCGACTGTTTGACTACTTACTTTGTTGTACTTTTCTTGCTTTTGTTTTGCGTCTGCGTCATCTTCGTCAGTCGGAATATTGAAGAATTTCATTAAGAAATAACGCTCTGCGTATGTGAGTGCTGTTCCGTGCGCTTTAGATACGTCGTCTTGTTGTCCTACTGCAAAGAAAGGAACCTCCAACACTTCTTGAGGGTTATCTGCGTTAATCCATTTATATGTGAGTTTTAATTTAACGATGTGTTCCGGCTTACCTTTTGCATTTTTAGTTTCAGTGACTTCTTCATGCTCTGTGTAAGGCACCAATAACAAGTTGTGTTCAATCATTTTGTTTCTGATTCTGTGAAGTACTTGCGATCCGCTCACATATGAATAGTTGTAACCTTTAGTGTCTTTGGTAAAGCCATCAATATTTGCCTTAACATCTGCTATTTTTTGATATAAATTAAGTTGTTCAGTCATACTCAACCTCCTCATATTCAGTTGTTTCAGTTACTTTCTTTTTAATTGCTCTGTGCTTAGTCATGTCGATACTCACATCTTCTAGTCCTGCAAATTCTCTTGCTCTCCGTCTATCTCTTGAATAAGAAGTATCTTCTTCGTTGTTAGGTTTATTAGTGATATACAGGTCGAAAGGAGCGTCTTTCAGTTTAATTAGATATGTCACTGTTTCTTTCAATCCCAATCACTCCTTTATGCAACATGTCGATTGTTCTATCCATGACTTTGATTGTTTCGTTTTGTGTTTCGCATGATTCTATAGCTTTTCTGAAATCTTTTCTAAGTTCGAAATATCTATCGCACATATCTTCATAACGTTTGTTTAAATAGTCGTAGTCACTTTGCAAGAAATCTAAATCTATTTGGCTTTTGATTAGTTGAGAGTATTCTTCTCTAGTCAACTTGACTGTGATTACCTCTTCCATTTCTTTCCTCCTGTGCTATAATAAGCATGTAATGTTTGTAATTCTTTCGATTTCGACTGTTACTTGTTGGCGCAAGTTTCAGTCTTTTTTGTTATCTCAAGCCACTTTTCCCAGAAGAATGTACTAAAGATTAGCGTTAACATTGCAATTCCTAATACTGTTGTGAAACCACCTCCTAAAAGTAATGTGATAATCATTGCGATAAACATCGTCATGTAACTTAGTAAGTACTTCATTTAATCCACCCTTTCTAAAAGTTTTTCGATATATCCTCTTTCTTCAGTAAAACTCCTCTAAAGTGCCGTTTCTGACACCATTAATTTTTGTTCTATAAAGTCAATTGCCGGTCTAATCTTGATGTAGCGTTTATGATTCTTGCCAAATCTGTACATACATTTCTCTTGGAACTCTTTATTGCTATAAACGTGCTTTTCTAAATCGTTTTTAGAAATTCCACTTATTTTCACAAACTCGATAGCGTCCGCAAATCCAATGTATTCCATTGCTATCACTCCTTATACTTCGTTTTCAAAGTCCATTTCTAATTGTTTGATGACATACATTGTTGATTGAGATGGAAACCAATTTGTGATCATATTCATTACGTCATCGAAATGTTTTTGTTTTAATTGTGTTCTTGTTTTAATACCAGCCATCGTATTTACGTTACTGTTAATATCTCTATATAAAGGTTTGTTAACTTCTTTATTATTAGGTAGTCCGTGAATTTGTCTGATATAAGCAACGCGTTGATGAACTGTTTTTGTTATCAATCCGTATTCTCCTGCATCTAGCTTTTGATTTTCTTTGATATCAATAACATCTGCTTTCACTGTTGCAATTTCTTCTTTAGTTTGTTCCGTTGCTTCAAACATCAGTTTTAATGCTTGCATTGGATCATTAGGTATTTGATAAGTTCCAGTTTTTCTTAATGTAGGTAAAACTTCTGATGTTACCCAGCGTTTGAAACGTTTAGCTGATTCTAATTTTGATGAGAATATTAAGCTGTATAATCCTGATTCGTTGATAATAGTTTGACTTTGTTTACCACCAAGGGTGTCGAGTTTCACGACGTCCTTATCTTCACCGTCAACGTGTCTATATAATGCGTCTCTCGTGTTTGAGTAGCCCAAGATTTCCGCTACATCTTTACCGACGAAAAATGGTTCCTCATTTACTGTTAACGTCCTTACTGGTAATTCTTCAAAATTGAAAATTTGTAAATCTTGCATTTGAATTCCTCCTTTAATTTGTTTGTCGTTCTTTTTCTTTTTCAAAAAGATATTCAATGTCATACTCTGGAAAATATTCATTTTTAATAAGTAATGCCTCTCCAAATTTAAAATCAGAAACACCATTTATCTTATCTGCTACCGTTTGGTATCTGACTTCTAATAAGTCTGCTAAATCAACCAGAGATACTTTTTTCTCTTTTCTAATATCGTTGAAATTCTTCAACATAGTACCCCTCCTAATACGAATTTTCGTATTCCAAATTATAATTTTTAGCAACCTTTCCGATTGCTTAACTAAATTGTATACGAATTTTCGTACTAAGTCAACACTAAAATTCGCATTTTTTATTTTTATTTTTACTTGATATACGATTTTTCGCATGGTATTATATAGGTACAAATTAGAAATGAGGTAAACGAAAATGACTAAAGAAAAAGATTTAAAACGACTTATGGAATTGAAATCTGGGAGTATAAAAGCTTTTTCAAAAGAAATTGGTTTAGCTTATACAACTGTTAGATCTATTTTAGAAAGAGGAGTATTTAATGCTAAGGTAGAAAATGTCATCAAAATTTGTAAAGGGTTAAATATTAAACCAGAGGAAATTATGGATATCGAGCAACCTCAACTAGAAACCCTACCAGTCAAAAAGATTCCAGTTGTTTCAAAAATATCTGCAGGCTTACCTATCTATAGTGAAGAAAATTTAGTTGATTACATATACTTCGCTACTAAAAATCTTAATTCTGACAAAGAAGAATTTGGTTTGAGAGTGTCTGGCGATAGCATGGATAAAATTTTCCAAGAAAACGATGTAGTTGTAGTCGAAAAAGATTCTATAGTAGAAAATGGTCAGTTGGGCGTCGTTATGGTTAATGGTTATAACGCTACTGTTAAACGAGTTAGATATAACAAGAATCAAATTATCTTAATTCCAGAATCAAACAACCCAGAACATTTACCTCAAGTTTACGGAGAAGATGACGAAGTTAAAATAATTGGTAGAGTTGTAGCAAGTCAAAAACTGTTTTAATAAGCGTCCTTTGTGGCGCTTTAATATAAATATTTATTCAGAGGAGAAATGTAAAATGAAAAAAGTCTTATTTATTTTATTATCTTGTTTCTTAGTTTTAGCGGCATGTAGCAACAACAATAACGATTCAAAAAGGTCGACGTCCGTTGATGAAAACAAAGTACAATTCACTAATGATACTTTAGTCCTTGATCAAGCTGTTTTAAAAATAAAAGATACATTTTTAGTTAATGATAAGGATTCGGATAATGGCAAGAAACTATTAGCTTTTAAATACGAAGTTAAAAGTAAAGACGGGGACGAACAAATCACACCAATGAATGTTTGGATATCGTCGATGGAGACTACACAAGATAGTGAAAATACTGAAAGTAAACTTGAAGTTGGTCCAACGCCTAATACTGGTAAATTCGAAGAATGGGACAAACACAACAATGATGTAATTAAGAAAGGTAAAACTGCTAAAGGTATTATTACTTATGAATTAGAAAATGATAAGCAAGTGACACTTAAAGCTACTAAAGGCACAGAGGGTAAAAAACTGGGTACCAAGAAAATAAATATTAGTAAACTAAAGACCGTAGATTATTCTGCAGCAGATGATATTACAAACGATTCTGCTAGTAGTTCAAAAGAAGGCAATAAAGATGTTGCGAATAACGAATCAGAAAGCACATCTAAAAATGATAATGGCAAATCACAAGACAATAATGGTAATAATGAACGTACGCAAGGTAAGCAAGTGCAAACAGCACAAAGTAATAATCAGCAATCCGAACAACAAGACCCAAACTCTCCTAGTTACCAAGAATATTTAAATGCTAAAAAACTTACAGAAAACATTCAAAATAATCCGGATAAATTTCAACATATAGGTGGTGGGCCTGGTATGGCATTATCTAGTCCTAACCAATCGTATGATAGTTTCAAACAAGACGTAACTAAAGCAAGAAATGAGTCACAAGCATTACAACAATAATTTATGGGTACCTAGTACCCTTATTATTTTTTTACTTTTTTAAGGAGGAACACGGAAAATGGCAACATTTACAGTAACAAAACGCAAAAATAAGACAAGCTCATCATGGCAATACGATGTTAAACACCCTAGTTTGAAATCTGGCAAAAAACGTAAATCTGGATTTAAAACAAAAGCTGAGGCTACAAACGCAGCACAACAATTAATTAGAGATTTAGAAGATGGCAACAACATTGAAGATAATAAAAAGTTCGTTGACTACTACGATGACTGGATAAAAATTAAGAACAAGAAACAGTTGTCTAGCAAACAATTCTACTGGTATGAAAGATCGATTAAATTATTCAGTGAGTATTTCGGAGAAAATATGTTAGTTAAAAATATCACACGTAGTGAGTATCAAAAGTTTTTAAATCAATACGCACAAGGTCACACTGATGAAACAGTAAGAAAAGTTCACGGTTGTCTTGCTAGATGTATTAGAGACGCGTTATACGATGGCTATTTGAAGAAAGACCCTACTTATAATGTAAATATCAAAGGGACTGAAAAAGCTAAAGATGAGAAATTTAAGTTTATTACGATAAAAGACTATTTAAACTTGCTAGATTATTTCAAGAAAAGAGATGAAGAAAGTTATGTTTTGCTATATCTATTAGGCATTACTGGCGCAAGATATAGCGATGTCATCAATATGACTTACAAAGATCTAAACAAAGCGAATGGCATAATTCATTTGCCTGGAACGAAAACAAAGAATTCAAAACGTGATGTAGAAGTAAATTCAAAAGATATCATGCACATAAATTCAAAATTAGCTAAAATGCCACGTAGAATTGATGGCAAGTTATTCTCGGTTAGTCATACATCAGTAAGTAAAGCATTCAGAAAAGCAAAAGAGGTGATAGGATTAAACGATAATAATATAACTCCCTATTCACTCAGACATACGCACACATCTTACTTACTATCTAAAGGCATACCAATCGAGTATATAAGTAAACGTTTAGGTCACGCTACTATATCACAAACGTTAGACACGTATTCACATTTATTAGAAGAACATAAAAAAGAGCAAGGCCAACGTGTCAGAGAAATATTCTCTTGACACTTATTTGACACTTACTCTCTCGAAAGCCCGTCATATCAACGTTATAGTACGGAAACGGAGGGATAAAAATAAATTTCTAAATAAAACTAAATAGCCATAAGTA
>OBCD01000078.1_pt1 | contig 43575 bp, 45 predicted proteins | sample 1480921 | NCBI WGS metagenome assembly OBCD01 (sample SAMN05301501, study PRJEB22388) | human skin metagenome | isolation source: Infant 2 DOL 22 skin | host: Homo sapiens | place: USA: Pittsburgh, Magee-Womens Hospital of UPMC | collected 2013/2014 | reverse complement strand
TGCATGATGCGCTGGGCGATGCGCCCGGCGAAATCGTTCTGGAAGAAGCCGAGGCTCTGCTTGAGCACGTAGCGGTGGTTCTGCCAGCGGATCAGGTTGGTCATGCTCGGGTTGATGCTCTGGTGCACCAGCATGTCGTGCAGGGCGTTGAACAGCGGGCGCAGGACCAGCGCCACCACCGCCATCCAGATCAGTTCGTTGGCGTGCACGCGGAAGAACTCCGCGCTGGGCGTGCTCTGGGCGAGATCGACGATGCGGCCGAGGTAGCTGAACAGCGCCACCTCGATCAGCGCGACGATCAGGCCGACCACCAGCAGGGCCAGGAACACCGGCCAGACCTGGCGCAGGAAGTAGACATAGAAACGCAGCACTTCGCTGGGCGGCATGCGTTCGGAAGCGCTGCGGAACGGGTCGATCAGACGTTCGAAACGACGATAAAGCATGATGGCTCTCTTCTGGAGCGGGCCCGTCCTGGACCCGCCGGATCCTCGGCACGTCGGCGAAGCCGTTGCGGCGGGTGGTGGGAACCTTGGCGATCTGGTCGACCACGCCCATGCCACGCACCACCTTGCCGAACACCGCATAGCCGAAGTCGCGGGCACCATGGTTGAGGAAGTCGTTGTCGGTCAGGTTGATGAAGAACTGGCTGGTGGCCGAATCGACCACGCCGGTGCGGGCCATGGCGAGGGTGCCGCGCTCGTTGAGCAGGCCGTTGTCGGCCTCGTTCTTGATCGGTGCGCGGGTCTTCTTCTCCTGCATGCCGGCGCTGAAGCCGCCGGTCTGCACCATGAAGCCCGGGATCACGCGGTGGAACAGGGTGCCGTCGTAGTAGCCGCTGTCGACGTACTCGAGGAAGTTCTTCACGCTGATCGGCGCCTTGGTCGGATCGAGTTCTACCTCGATCTCGCCGAGGCTGGTGGCGATCAGGACGTGCGGCTTGGCGGCAGGCGTGGCGGCCAGCAGGGAACCGGCGAAGAGCAGGGTGCAGGTGGCGATCAGGAGACGTTTGAGCATGGTTGTTCCTTGGTTTTATCGATATCGGCGAGGAAGCCGAGCAGGGTGGTGTTGAAAATCTCGGGTTGGTCCATCGGCGTGGCGTGGCGGGAGTCCTCCACCACCACCAGGCGGGCGTCGGCGATCCGCTCGCAATAGGCCTGCTTCAGCGATACCGGCGTGTAGTCGCGATCCGCGCTGATCACCAGGGTCGGACAGGCGATCTCGGCCAATCGTTCCTGCACGCCCCAGCCGATGATCGCGTCGAGGCTGGCCAGGTAGGCGCGCTTGTCGTTCTCCGCCCAGCGCGCCTCGATCTTTTCTCGCAGCCCGGCCTGTTCCGCCTTGGGAAACAACAGCCGGCCGAGGGCGCGGCCGATGGTCCGCAGGCTGAGCAGGCGCGAGAGGAGCCTGCGCTTGGCCACTTCCAGGTGTTCGCGGGGCTTGCGCGGGATGACTTCCGGAGTGCTGTTGACGATGGTCAGGCTGCGCAGCAGGTCGGGGCGGTCGCAGGCCAACTGGAAGCCGATCATCCCGCCCATGCTGATGCCGACCAGGTGCACCGGGCCGCAGCCGAGCCGGTCGAGCAGCGCCGCGCAGTCCTCGGCGAAGCCGGCCATGCTGTAGCCGCCGCGCGGCTTGCCGGAGCGGCCGTGGCCACGCAGGTCCGGGACCAGCAGGCGGTAGCGGCCCAGCAGGGCCGGCAACTGGTATTCCCAGTCGCGGGCGCTCGAACCCAGACCGTGCAACAGCAGGACCGGCGCGCGCTCGGCGGGTCCGGGATGGTCGTCGTAGACGAGGGTGCAGTCGCGGTGCTGGAAGTCAGGCATCTGCGTTCACTCGGCGGCCGGTTCGGGCGCCGCGAAGGGCGCGTTGAGCGGTACGTTGGCGAACGACTTGAGCATTTCCATGAGGATCTGGCTGGCCGGGCCGAGCGGCTTCTCCTTGTTGGTGTAGAGGTAGAAGCGGCTCTGCCGCACGCCGCCCTGGCTCAGCGGCAGCGGCTTGAGTTGGCCGCTCTGCAGTTCGCGCTCGATGATGTGTCGCGGCAGCCAGGCGAAGCCCAGGCCGTTGCCGACGAAGGTCGCCGCGGTAGCCAGGCTGCCCACCGTCCAGCGCTGTTCGGCGCCGAGCCAGCCGTGGTCGCGCGGCTGTAGCCGGCCGCTGTCGCGGATCACCACCTGCATCTGGGTTTCCAGGTCCTGGTGGGTCAGCTCGCGTTGCAGGCGGTGCAGCGGATGGTCGGGGTGGGCCACGGCGACGAACTCGACCACGCTGAGGTCGGCGCCGAGGTGGCCGGGAATGATCAGGCCGCTGATCGCCAGGTCGGCGGCGCCCTGGATCAGCGCTTCCTCGACGCCGGAGAGCACTTCCTCGCGCAGCAGCACGCGACAGCCGCGGCTCTGCGGCATGAAGGCGGACAGCGAGCGGACGATCCGCGCGGTGGGGTAGGCGGCGTCCACCACCAGACGCACCTCGGGCTCCCAGCCCTGTTCCATGTGGTGGGCCAGTTCCTCCAGTTGCCCGGCCTGCTTGACCAGTTGCCGCGAGCGGCGCAGCAGCACTTCGCCGGCCTCGGTCAGCACCGCCTTGCGTCCGTCGATGCGCAGCAGCGGCACGCCGAGCTGTTCCTGCATGCGCGCCACGGTATAGCTGATCGACGATTGCGAGCGGTGCAGGGCTTCCGCGGCCTGGGCGAAGCCGCCGTGGTCGACCACCGCCTGCAGGGTCCGCCATTGGTCCAGGGTTACGCGTGGCGCTTTCATTTCCGCCTCCTCGAATGCAGGGATGCCTCGCCGGCGTTTCCGCGGCCGGCAGGCGATGACGAGTGCGCCGGAGGGGCGACTTCGCTTATCGTGTCGTCGGCGTCCTGTACGGGATGGCTGTCCATTCTCTTGACGTACGGGATGCCGTGGTTTTCAGGGTGTTGCCATTTTTCCATCTGTCGCTACCGGGAGTCCGGCCATGAAAAGGCTTTGCTGTTTCGCACTATCGCTGCTGCCCCTGTCCGCTTTCGCCTATCCGATCGAGGTCGACCCGCAACTCAACGGCACCGAGGTCTCCTACAGCACTCAGGACATCGGTCGCGACATGGGCGCCATCCTCCTCACCAACCTGGGTGGCCAGGCGGCGGAATGCACGGCGGTGTTCCGCAACGGCCCGGAGACCCCGAAAGTGCGCAAGGGCGTGATCCAGCCCGGGCAGAACAGCAACTTCACCGCGCAGTTCGGCCGCGACATCATCAAGTTGCGTTAACAGCGGTTTTTTCAACTTTTTAATCGATTAATCATTCTCTACCCTCACCTCCATCGTTGTATCGCAGTGGGTGGAGGTCGAGTCATGTCCCGTGTCCTGGTTATCGAGAGCAGTGCCCGCCAACGGGGCTCGGTTTCCCGCCTGCTGACGGCGGAATTCATCTCCCACTGGAAAGCCGCGCATCCCGCTGATCGCTTCCAGGTCCGCGACCTGGCGCGCGAGCCGCTGCCGCACCTCGATGAATTATTGCTGGGAGCCTGGACCACTCCCTGCGATGGCCATAGCGCTGCGGAAAGGCGCGCCCTCGAGCGTTCCAATCGCCTGACCGAGGAGTTGCGGATAGCGGACGTGCTGGTGCTGGCGGCGCCGATGTACAACTTCGCCATTCCCAGCAGCCTGAAGAGCTGGTTCGACCATGTGCTGCGCGCCGGGCGCCTTCGTTCTCACCGCCCGCGGCGGAATCTACGCCGGCGGCGGTCTCGACCACCAGGAACCCTATCTGCGCCAGGTGCTGGGCTTCGTCGGCATCCACGACGTCACCTTCATCCACGCGGAGGGCATGAACATGGGCCCGGAGTTCCGTGAGAAAGGCCTGGCGCGAGCCCGCGAGCGGATGCTGCAGGCGCTGGAAACGAACACTTCCCTTTGCGTCCCTCTGCCAACGCTCCGGTGATTGGACGCAGCACCCGGTCGAACCCCTTCCCCCCGCGTGTTCGACCGGGTTTTTTTATTTCGCGATGGTTCCAGGCCCCGGATTCCGGAGCGCAGACAGTCTGGCAGGGGCTTTCGCGCTGGCGTTGTCGCATCGACACGGGTGAACGGCGCCAGGGGGCCGCGGGGACTGTTGCAAGGAGGACGGTGGACCCTGCCCGCAGAATGCTGTTGGCGGGCCGTGCATTGCGCCACCCGCCTCGCCGGTCCGGATGTTCAGTTGGTGCGTGCGCCCAGCAGATGTTCGATACGTTCGATCACGCTTGCCGCTGTGGTGGCGCCTGAACTGAGTTGCTTCAGATCACCAGCCAGGTCAAGCAGAAGGGTGGGGAATGCGCGTACGCCCCACTCTCCGCACTGGGCGAATTGCCGATAGACGGCTTGCCGTGCAGCGGCAGTGGCGAAATGCGCGCGGAAGTCTTCGAACGATAGCGAAGCGTCTTCGCAAATGGATCTATAAAAGTCCACGTTCTTGGGGTCCTCGCCTTCGACATAGAACTTGCGCTGCACGGCAGAGAAAAATGCCAGGGTCGCGGAGGCGACAGGCCGCTTCTGGTCGAGCATTTGCTCGGCGACCACAACGGCTCGGCAGGCAGGCTCCGTGTCATAGTCGAAATGCTTTGCCGACAGCAGGGAAAAACCGAATGGTTGACCGGTGACCTTGGCGATATGGGTCCATTCCCGGCGTAGAAACTCCCGGAACTCCGGCCCCCATGCGTCGCCCCCGCCCGCGCGCAGGCCGCCCATGGTGAGGGTGAAGCCGATACCCTTCTGTTCGCAGTACCGTGCGAGTTCTTCGAGCGTGGAGGAAATACCCCAGCACCAGGAGCACATGGGGTCGCCGATGTACCTGAGCGTGACTTCGCCGCCAGGGGCCTGCTTCGCCCCCTGGGGGAGGATGGGAGCAGCGTCGGGAATCCGGCAACTGCCGGTGGCCGGATCGCAGTTCATGAGTGTCATGGTTGGAGTCCACAGGTTGAGGCTGTATGGAGGTCTGCCGCGGCTATCGCGCCGCCAGCGCAGTGCCGGCCAGCCAATCGGTCGTCACGGGGCCCAGAACAGTTCGGCATAAGCCTTCTCGTCGAGCAGCGCATCCAGTTGCCCCGGGTTGCTGAGTTTGACCCTGAAGAACCAGCCGGCGCCCAACGGGTCGGTGTTGGCAAGCGTCGGGGTGTCGCGCAAGGCCGTGTTGACGGCGATGATTTCGCCGGAGACGGGGGTGTACAGGTTCGTCACCGCTTTGTCCGACTCGATCTCGGCCGCGGCGGCTCCCTGCGCCAACGTCTCGCCGACGTTGGGCAGGATCACCGAAATCAGGTTGCCCAGGCCGGCCAGCGCCCGTGGGGTGACGCCGACGACAACGCTGTCGATAGCGTGGCCATCGAGGGTGTCGGCGAGGCGAACCCAGTAATGGTCTTTGGAAAATTGCATGGACACGGTCGTCTCCCGTTCAACCTGGAAAAACAGAGGTTATGCTGGCGCCCCCAGGCGTTTCTGGTCGGCGCCTGCGACTTTCGACGCCCAAGGCGTCGCAGCCTGGCCCTAGGCCGTCAGGGCGGCGACCTTGTCTTGTGCGTATTCCCGCAGTGTCCGCGGTCTCTTGCCGGTGAGCTTCATGACATCGTCGGTCACTACGCTCATCCAGCCTTGGCGCACCGGGTGGAAGATCGAGGCCATGTGCGCCGCATTGGCGGCGGGCACACCGTTGTTCTCCAGCATGTCGATGAACGCCTTGTCCGATGTCGCGGCGTATCGCACGGGCTTGCCGGTCACTTCGGACAGGATCGCCGCGGCATCGGCATAACTGAGCGCTTCGGGACCGGTGAGGTTGAATGCTTTGCCGTCGAAAGCGGTTGAGGTGAGCGCGGCGATGGCGCTGGCCGCAATATCGCGCACATCGATGAAACTGGTCCTGCTATCACCGGCTGGCAAGGCGATCTGCCCCTGGTCGAGGCCGGCTTTCCAGAAGTGATGGAAATTGTCGGAGAACCAGTTCGGCCGCAAGATCACATGGGGTGTGCCGGATTTCTCCAGCAGGATTTCCATTTGGCGCATGGGGTTGGCGCCATTCGCATCCACGCCAAAGGCGCTCTGGAAGACTATTTTCACCTTGCGGCTTGCGGCGGCTTCGACGAACGGCAGGAGCAGATCGCGTACGTTCAGGTAGCCGGCGGGCAGGAGCATGTAAGTGCGATCCACACCCTCCAGGGCGGTGGCGATGGTTTCCGGTTTGCCGAAATCGAACGGCGTACTCTCGACTCCATCCATTTTCCGATTTCCGCGGGAAGCGGCCTTGACGGCCTCTCCCTCGGCCAGCAGGCCTTCGACTAACGGCTTGCCGACTGTTCCCGTCGCACCTAGAACAAGAATTTTCTTCGACATATCGATCTCCAGGATGTCCGCCTCGAGCAGCGGGACGCGTTCAGGAAAGTCCAGGGGGGCTGACGTCGGCTGCGAAACCCAGCCACGGGTCTCGTCTGCGCTAGCGCTGGCGTCAGTCCGCGTAGAACCGGTACCTAGCGAGGGCTCAGCACTGGTCGGGGTGTTCCTCCAGTCCTTCGGCCTGTAGCGCGGCCCTGACTGCCGGACGGGCTGCAATCCTGGCCATGAAATCCATCAATGCTGGGAATGGGGCCAGCGAAATGCCGAATTGGGGGCACCAGCGCGTAAGGGCGAAGAGATGTGCGTCCGCGACGGTGAACTCGTCACCCAGGATGTATGGGCGGCCGTCCGCGAGGAGGTTGTTCAGGTAGGCCACTTTGGCTATCACTGGGCGCTGCGCGGCCGTGGGGTCGTCCGAAGGGGACAGGTAGAACAGCGGGGTGAAGGACTTGTGGTAATCCGAAGAGAGGTAATTCAGTATCTCGTGCAAACGGCTGCGTTCCAGCGTTCCGTTGGCTGGCACCAACGTTGGGGCGTAGCGATCCGCGAGGTATTGGCTGATGGCGGCGCCTTCGGTCAGCAAGCCGCCTTCGAACTCGAGGGCGGGCGCCGTGCCCTTCGGGTTGATCTGGAAGTAATCGCCGCCCGAGGCGGTCTTGTGCTGCCACAGGTCGACCTTGGCCAGTTCGTGAGGCACGTTGGCCTCGCGAAGCACGATGTGGATGGCCAGCGAGCAAGAGCCGGGGGAGTAGTACAGTTTCATGATCGATATCCTTCGAGGTAGTTGCAGGTTCAAGCGACGCGCGCAGGGTGCGCCGGTGATTCATCGGCGCCTGGCTCAGGCATGCAGCTGTTGTCCGATCCTGGCGACGCGAGCGGCGTAGAGCTTCACGGTCTCGAGATCGCCGCTGGGAATGGCCTGGGCATCCGCGTCGGACGGCGACTGCACCAGCGCGCCGACCGAGGCGCCGAGGTTGTTGATATCCGCGCGGCTCGAGGCCGAGGTGTTGGCGGGAGCCAGGCCCAGGCTGACCCAGATGCCGCCGTGCTGGGACGCCAGCGTGTGCATGAGGATCAGGGAAACCTGCTTGTCGCCGTTCAGGCTTGCGCTGTTGGTGAAGCCGCCGAAGACCTTGTCCTGCCACTGCCGAACAAACCACTTCCTGGAAGTGGCGTCCGCGAACTTCTTGAATTGCCAAGGCACCGAGCCCATGTACGTGGGCGCGCCGAAGAGGATGGATTGCGCCTGGTCGAGCAAGTCCCAGGCTGCCTCGGGAATGTTGCCCTCGCTATCGATCTCGACCAGCGAAGCCTGTGCGCCTTCCGCCGCCGCTTGTGCTACGCGCTTGGTATGGCCATATCCGGAGAAATAAACAACGACTGCTTTTGACATGATGGTTCCCTGGTGGGTGGACGGAAGGAACCATAATTGGGATTGAGAATAAGAAAAATATTATCCAAAGTTACTCTTGGTTCAATAATCGCGAACAATCTATGGACAAACTCACCGCCATGGCCACCTTCGTGAAGGTGGTGGACGCCGGCAGCTTCACACGCGCGGCCGATGCCCTGGGCCTGCCGAAAGCTCGCGTTTCGCAGCGCGTCAGCGATCTTGAAAAGCATCTAGGCGTGCGCTTGCTCAATCGTACGACCCGTGCCCTGAGCCTTACGCACGATGGCAGCGCGTACTTCGACAAATGCCAGGTCCTGCTGCAGCAGATAGACGAACTGGAGGCCACGCTCAGGGGCGGGACGGCGACGCCCATCGGCCGGCTCAGAGTGGACTCCCTGATCACCATCGCCCGATGGGTGATCGCTCCAAGGCTGCCCTACACGACGCTCTTCCGATCTGGATCAGCAATCTGCTGGAGGACGGCATCGATTGCACGATCCGGGGAGGTGCGCTCAAGGACTCCAGCATGATCGCCAGGCATCTTTGCGACATCCAGATGGGCTTGTATGCCTCGCCCGAGTACCTGGCCTCCATAGGCGGTGTAGACAGTCCGAACGATCTATCGCAGTTCAGGCGGTTGAGCTGGTTCAGCGGCAGGGAGCGCAACCCGTTCATGTGGGAGCTGGAGTCCGGCCCGGAGCGTTTCGTGGTGCAGTCCGGCGATGGAATGCAGTTCGACGAACCCGACGTGGCTATTTCGGCCTGCATGGCGGGCAGCGGCATCTGCCCTGGCGCCCCATTCGCGGTGGCTGGATTCGTACGCGCAGGGAAACTTGTTCCGGTACTGCCGCAATGGCACTTTTCTGCGGCGCCGGTGCATGTCATCTACCCGGGCTCCAGGCACCTGTCGGTTCGTGTGCGCTGCTTTGTGAACTGGGTCATGGAGCTGTTCGCGGAGAACCCCGAGATACAGCTCACGCCCATCGCGCTGGCGCTCGAGTCCGGCCTCGCGCAACGAACCTGAGGCCCGCCGCCATTCCGGGGCAGCTCGTACCTTCCGCTATCCGGTGTGCGTGACCCGGATGCAAGGCTCGGCGGGTTCAGCCCCGGTTAGCGGACAAGCCGTTGTCCGGGACCGGCCGGTTCCTGGCGCCGAGTCGCGCCGACAGCACGATGGCGAGGACGATCAGGGCGCCGCCGAGGAACATCCGCGGCCCCGGCGTCTCATGGAACAACAGCCAGGCGAAGGCGATCCCGTAGACCGGCTCCAGGGAGAATACCAGTGCCGCGGTGCGGGCCTTGACCACCGCCAGGCTGGCCACGAACAGGCTGTGCGCCAGGCCGGTGCAGAAGACGCCCAGCAGGGCCAGCCAGAGCCAGTCGAGAGCGGGTAGCGCCGGTAGTTCGCCGACCGCGAATGGCAGCAGGCACAGGGCGACTACCAGGTTCTGCCAGAGCGCCGCCTGCACCGGGCCGACCTGCCCGCTGTTGCTGCGGTTGGCCAGCGACAGCAGGGCGAACAGCAGGCCGGAAAGGATCGCCCAGAGCAGGCCGAGGGTGGCGCCGCTGGCGAGGAATGCGCTCGCGGAAGAGCAGCCCTTCGAGGATTACCGTGAAGGCCGGGAAGCTGGCGAAGCCGAGGGTGGCGATGGCCACGCCGGCGGTCTTCACGGCGATGAAGAAACTCACCCAGTGCCCGGCCAGGAGCAGGCCGCAGAGCGCCAGGCGCAGCCATTGCGCGGGTCCCAGGGCGCGCCAGGCCTGGCCCGCGAGGCGGGCGAAGAGGCCGAGGGCGAGCACCGCGAACAGCGCGCGACCGAACACGATCACCCCGGGGGAGGCGCTGGCCAGCTTGCCGAACACCCCGGTCAGGCCGAAGAGGAGGGCGCCGCCGTGCAGGGCGGCGAGGGCGGAACGTCGATTCATGGGGATCCTTCAGGCCAGGCGCGCACCGTTGGGCAGGGGCTTGTCGAAGCCGGCCAGGACCACCTTGTCCTCGCTATCGTAGACCCCGGTGACCAGGACCTCCGAGCGCACCCCGGCGATCTAGTTGCGCGCTGGAGGTGCGCAGGCCGAGCGGTCCGAGGTCGACCTCGAGGACATAGGCGGGTTTGCGTGCCTTGGGGTTGGGAGCGGCGCTGAGGATGGTGCCGACGCGCAGTTCGACGCGTTCGAAATCCTGCCATTCGATGATGTCCATGCTGACTCCTGTTCTGTCGATGGGCAGAGAGTAAGGAGTCGTGACGGATTTGTCTGTCGTGCGGCTAGCCGGTTTTGTCGCGGGACTCGCGACGCAGTTGTCGCGGGGTGACGCCGAACTCGCGGACCAGCGCTGCGGTGAAGGCGCTCTGCGAGGCGTAGCCGACCCGGGCGGCGATCTCGCCCACCGCCAGGCTGCTCTCCAACAACAGTTCGTGGGCCTGGTGCAGGCGTCGGCTGCGCGCGTAGTCCATGGGCGTCTGTCCGGTCTCGGCGAGGAACAGGCTGTGGAAGCGCGCCACCGAAAGACCGGCCAGCCGCGCCAGGTCGGCTACCTGTAGCGGATGGGCGGCATGGCGGTCGAGGTAGGCGTCCAGGCTGGCCAGTGGCAGGCGGGGCTGCTGGCGCGGCGGCTGGCGCTCGCTGGCCAGGCTGGCGAGGAGCAGGCCGGCGCCCTGGTGGGCGATCACCGGGTCGTTGATCGGGCCGCTGGCCAGCCAGTTCACCAGTTGGCCCTGGGCGGGTGTCAGCGACAGCGCCTGCGGTCGCTCGAACAGCCGCCTGCCGGCTTCGGCGTGTTCGCCCAGGCCCAGCAGCAGGCTGCCGTCGCAGGGCAGGTCGAGGACCAGGCAGCGGCTGCCGGCGGGACTCGAGCAGGCATGCCGGGCTTGCGCCGGCACCACCGCGAAGGTCTGCCGCAACACGCGGCTGCCGCGCCCCTCGACCTCGAACTCGAGGCAGCCGCTGAGGCCCAGGACCAATTGGGCATGGTCATGGCTGTGGACGATCTGGTCGTGGCTGTAGTGGCGCAGGGAAAGGATCGAACCCATGGCGAAGCTCCCGGAGGCAGGCGCCCAGTCTACCCGCTGGCGCCGGCGACAGACAGTCGCGCCCTGTCACGCAACGGTCGCCGGCCTGTCACAGTCGTTTCACCGGCGCCGTCCAAGATCGGAAAAACACCGTCGGAGACCCGCCGATGAGCACCGCGCAACGCTTCACCTCGAACCGCAAGCAGCGGGTTCGGACCCTGTGGATCTCGGATGTCCACCTGGGGACGCGGGATTGCCAGGCCGAACACCTGGCGGCGTTCCTCAAGCGCTACCACGCCGATCGCATCTACCTGGTGGGCGACATCATCGACGGCTGGAAGCTGCGCGGCGGCATCTACTGGCCGCAGGCGCACACCAACGTGATCCGCCGCCTGCTCACCCTGAGCAAGCGCGGCACCGAGGTGATCTACGTCACCGGCAACCATGACGAATTCCTGCGCCGCTATTCGAGCCTGATCCTCGGCAACATCCGCCTGGTCGACGAGGCGGTGCACAGTACCGCCGACGGCCGCAAGCTGCTGGTGATACACGGCGACCAGTTCGACGTGATCACCCGCTACCACCGCTGGCTGGCGTTCCTCGGCGATTCCGCCTACGAGTTCACCCTGCTCCTCAACCGTTGGCTGAACCACTGGCGGCGGCGCTGGGGCTACGGCTACTGGTCGCTGTCGGCGTACCTCAAGCACAAGGTCAAGACCGCGGTGAACTTCATCAGCGACTTCGAGGAAGCCATCGCCCACGAGTGCCACAAGCGCGGGCTCGACGGGGTGGTCTGCGGGCACATCCACCATGCCGAGATCCGCCGCATCGAGGGCGTCGATTACCTCAACTGCGGCGACTGGGTAGAATCCTGCACGGCGCTGATCGAACATTGGGACGGCAGCATCCAGCTCTACCGCCTGGCCGAGGAGCAGGCGCGGCTGGCGGCGCAGGCCGCGGCGGTCGAGCCGGCGGCATGAGGCTATTGATCGTCAGCGACGCCTGGTTACCGCAAGTCAACGGAGTCGTCACCAGCCTGCTGGCCCTGCAGCGCGAGCTGGAACTGCTGGGCCACCAGGTACGGGTGCTGTCGCCCGCCGACTTTCGCTGCCTGCCCTGTCCCAGCTATCCGGAAATCCCCCTGGCCTGGAATCTCTGGCGCCTCGGCGGGCTGATCGAGGCCTTCGCCCCGGATGCCGTGCACCTGGCCACCGAGGGGCCGCTCGGCTGGGCCGCGCGGCGCTGGCTGGGCAAGCGCGGCCTGGACTTCACCTCGGCGATCCATACGCGTTTTCCCGAATACCTGCGTGACCGCTGTCCGTGGCTGCCGCTGTCCTGGGGCTATGCCTTCCTGCGCGCCTTCCATCGGCCGAGCCGGGCGGTGCTGGTGAGCACCCCGCGCCTGCGCGACGAGTTCTGCGCCTGGCGCTTCCAGCACCTGCGGCTGTGGCGCAAGGGCGTCGATACCGAACTGTTCCATCCCGCCGAGACAACCCCGGCGGAAGAGCGGCCGCCGGTGTTCCTGTATGTCGGGCGGCTGGCGACGGAAAAGAACCTGGAGGCGTTCCTCGATCTCGAACTGCCGGGCGAAAAATGGCTGGTGGGCGACGGCCCGCAGCGGGCGGCGCTGGAGCAGCGCTATCCACAGGCGCGTTTTCTCGGCTACCGCCATGGCCGCGCACTGGCCGACGCCTACCGGGCGGCCTCGGTGCTGGTGTTTCCCTCGCTGACCGATACCTATGGCCTGGTGATGCTCGAAGCCCTGGCCTGCGGCGTGCCGGTGGCGGCCTTCGCCGTGCCGGGGCCGCTGGATGTATTGCAGCAGGGCGTGACCGGGGTCATGCACGAGGATCTTGGCGAAGCCTGCCGCCAGGCGCTGGCGCTGGATCGCCAGGCCTGCGGGCGCTGGGCGCGGGAGCAGTCCTGGCGGGTTTCGGCGGAGGAGTTCCTGGCGCTGCAGGCGAGCGGTCCGCGGACTGCGCCGGAATGGCGCGACGAACTGCCGGCGGCGCTCGACGAACTCAGAGGATGACCTTGTCGCGTAGGCGCTCGGCGGCCTGTTGCAGGGCCTGGATGACCCGTTCCTTGTCGTAGTTCTGGATGTTGTTGGTGTCCAGGTACATGGAGAAGCCGGGCAATTCGTGCTCGACGTAGCTGGGCGCGGCGCCGAGGTCGCGGCGCGAGTCCACCACCTGGTAGATCTGCACCGGGCGGCTGAAGCCCTTGACCGCGATCTGGCCCTTGTCGCGGCACATGATCACGTCCTTGATCAGCGAGTAGGTCTCGTGGGAAATGAGGATTTCGCCGGCTTCCGAGGCGCTTTCCAGGCGGCTGGCGAGGTTCACCTCGCGGCCGATGATGGTGTAGTCCATGCGCGTGTCGGCGCCGAAGTTACCCACCGTGCAATAGCCGGTGTTGATGCCCATGCGGATTTCCAGCGGCTTGGTGATGCCCTGGGCCCGCCACTGCTGGCGCAGCACCTTCATGTGCTTGCGCATGGCGATGCCCATCGATACCGCAGCCACCGCGTCCTTCTTCGCGCCCTGGGTGCTGGGGTCGCCGAAGAACACCATGACGCAGTCGCCGACGAACTTGTCGATGGTGCCGCCGTACTTGAGGGCGATCTTCGACATCTCGTTGAGGTAGTTGTTGAGCAGGTCGGTCAGGGCCTCGGCTTCCAGCTCCTCGGATAGCTCGGTGAAGCCGCGGATGTCGGAGAAGAACACGGTGAGCTTCTTGCGCTGGGTTTCCAGGCGCACGCTCTTCTTGCCGCTGAAGATCATTTCCCAGACCTGCGGCGACAGGTACTTGGCCAGGTTGCGCGCGAGCCGCGCGGCCTTTTCCTGCTCGCGGGCGATCTCCTGGCGCACCTGGGCCAGGCGCAGGCCCTGCTGGTGGCCGAAGAAGGCGGTGATGCAGATGTACAGTCCGCAGAACAGGATGCTGACCGCGGCCACCTCGACCGAGGTATTGCCCAGCAGCGGCGGGGCGACGAGCACGGCGACCAGCAGGGCGCTGCTGGCCGATACCAGCAGGGCCATGCCGAGCAGGCGCAGGCCGCCGATGACCAGCGCGGTGAAGCTCAGCACCAGCAGGAACATCAGGCTGGGCACCACGGAGAAGCCGAGCAGCGCCATGCCCAGGCCACAGTGCACGGCGTCGACCGCGAGCAGGGCGCGGGTCACCTTGCGCGGGTCGTGCTGGCGGAAGCGCTGGCCGAGGTGGTACGCCAGGTGCGGGTAGAGCAGCGCATAGGGCACCATCCAGAGGATGCCGTAGCTGAAATACTGGGTGTAGGTTCCCGCCGCGATGCTGGCGCCACAGGCGATATAGGCCAGCACGCGCGAATAGTATTCACGCATGGACGCGACGGACCGGCTCGTCGGCGAGCGGTCGGGGAGGGTAGGCTTCATGCGCTGGAGAGGATCCCTGTGTATTTTCGTCCCGGCTCGGCCTCGTGAGCTTTCCGCCTGGGGAATGGCGGGTGGCCAGGTTGCTGGCGGAATCTTAACCAAGCGTTTGCGCGGCGGCCAGTGACAGCTGATCGATAGTTCAGGAAAGCGCGCCGATCCGGGACCGACGGTCGTCCCGGGGGAGCGACCGGCCCGGGGGCCAGTCGCGCGGATGGGTCAGAAGCGGATGCGGCCGGTGAAAGCGTCCTTGAGCATCACCCAGTCGCCCATGAACGACCACAGCGGGTACTTGAAGGTGGCCGGGCGGTTCTTCTCGAAGACGAAGTGGCCGACCCAGGCGAAGCCATAGCCGACCAGCGGCAGCGCCAGCAGCCATAGCCACTGCTGGCTGGCCACGGCGAGGAACAGCACCGCCAGCACCAGCAGGCTGCCGACGTAGTGCAGGCGGCGGCACACCGCATTGCTGTGTTCCTGCAGGTAGTAGGGGTAGAACTCGGCGAAACTGTGGAAACGCTCGTCGTCAGGGCTGCTCATGGAATGCCTCCTCTCGTTGTGTCCGCGCAGTGTAGTGCGGGCCGCACGATGTCGCGGATGACATACAGGGCCAGTTTAGTATCCTTGGGCCGCCAGGCCGGTCGACGGTCGGCGTGCCTCCCGCCAGAACAAGAAGAGACCGATGCCGGAACGTACAACCTTGTCCAGCTGGGTCCAGGGCATCGTCCTCGCCCTGGAGCTGGAAGGCCTCGACGGACGCCAGCTGTTCGCCGAGCTGGGCCTCGACTACCAGGCCCTGCAGGACCCCGACGCGCGCTTCCCGCAGGATGCGATGAGCCGTCTGTGGCAGCGTGCGGTGGCGCTCAGCGGCAACCCGGCGATCGCCCTGAACATCGCCCGGGTCCGGCGCCCGGCTTTCCACGTCGTCGGCTATGCGCTGATGTCGAGCCGCAACCTGGCGGAAGGCTTCGCGCGCCTGGAACGCTACCAGCGGATCATCGCGGAAGCCTCCGACCTGACTTTCTGCCGCACGCCGCAGGGCTATCGACTCGGCGTCACGGTGCATGGTGATCGCCTGCCGGCGCCGCCGCAGAGTGCCGAATGCTCGCTGGCCTACCTGGTGGACATGGTCCGCTGGATCACCGGCCGGCCGCTGGACCCGCTGGCGGTGGAACTGCCCGGCGCGCCCCGCGAGCCGCTGGCACCCTATGCCGAGCTGTTCCGCGCGCCGCTGCGCTTTCACGCCGAGGAGTTCGCGCTGGTGTTTTCCCGCGTCGACCTCGAGACGCCGCTACCCTCGGCCAACGAGGCGCTGGCCCAGTTGCACGATCGCTTCGCCGGCGAATACCTGGCGCGTTTCAGCACCAGCCGCATCACCCATCTGGCCCGGCAGACCCTGTGCCGGCTGTTGCCGCAGGGAGAACCCAAGCGCGAACGGGTGGCCCAGGCACTGCACCTGTCGCAGCGCACCTTGCAACGACGCCTCCAGGAGGAGGGCACCAGCTACCAGCAACTGCTCGACGACACACGTCGGGATATGGCCGATCAGTATCTCCAGCAGCCCGGCCTGACCTTGCTGGAAGTCGCCTATCTGCTGGGTTTCGCCGATCCGAGCAATTTCTTCCGGGCATTCCGCCGCTGGTTCGGCTGCACGCCCAACGAATACCGGGCGCGCCGCCAGGGGCGCCCGGGCTAGTCGCCAGGCCAGGCGGGACGCTTCAGGGCTGCACGGCGGGTTGCGCCGAGGCCTGGCGCAGGGTCCAGTCGAGAACCTGGGCCGACAGCGTATCGCCGGCCTTGCCGAAGGCGCTGACCACCGCCGCGACCTTCTTGCCATCCACCGGCTGGCTGACCTCGAAACGCCGGCTGGCGACCACGCGCTTGTCGTCGGTACGCACCAGGCGCGCGTCGTAGCGGATCAGCGCGCTGGCCTGGCCGTTCGGGTACTCGGTCTGGAAGGCGCGAAGGTCGCCGCCCAGTTCGAAATCGGCCTGCAGGTTGCTGTCGTCGCTGCTCAGGCCGCGGACCCGGCCGTCGGCCTGGAACGCCTGCATCAGACGGTCACGCAGCAGCGACGGTGCCGGATCGCTCCAGCGCGCGCCCTGGTACACGCTGATTTCGTCGCCGTGCGGGCGCACTGCGATGCGCGGGCTCTCCAGCACCAGGCTGGTACGCGGCCGGGCGATCCGCAGCGACCAGTCGACCGGCCGCGCGGCGGCGCTGGCCGGAGGGTTGTGCACCGGTAGCAGGTAGACCTGGAGGACCTGCGCTTCCGGCAGGATCGAGCAGGCGCCGAGGGTGGCGAGCGCGGCCAGGCCGGCGGCCAGGGACAGGCGACGCAGCGGGCGAAGGGCGAGCCTCATGGGGTGAACTCCTTGGTTTTTTCCCGGCCCAGCAGGTAGTTCGCCGGGTTCTCTTCCAGGCGCCGGCTGATTCCGCGCAGTGCCGCCAGGGTATCGCGCAGTTCGCTGACCGCCGGGCCCAGCTCGGCGAGTCCCTGGATGCCGCCGTCCAGCGAGTGGCGATTCTCGCTGATCAACTGGTCGAGGGTGGCGCTGGTGCGCTCCAGCGAAGCCATGGTCTTGTTGGCGTTTTCCAGCATCCCCTTGCCTTGCTCGTTGAGCAGGCCGTTGGCGCTGCGCATCAACTCGCTGGCCTGGGCCAGCGCGGCGTTGGCCTGCCTGCTCGCCTGGGCCAACTGCTGCATCACCGCGCTGACGTTCTCGCGCTCGGCGGAGAGCGCGCCGGTGGCCTGGTCGAGATGGTCGAGGGTGCGGCTGATGCGCGCTGTGTTTTCCTCGGAGAGCAGGTTGCTGAAGCGCGCGATGAGCTGGTTGATGTTGCCCATCAGGTCTTCGCCGTTGCTCAGCAACTGGGTCAGCGGCGAGGGCGTGGCGACGATCACCGGGATCTTCCCGTCCTTGCCCTCCAGCATCGGGCTGGCGGGCGTGCCGCTGCTGAGCTGGATGATCGAGGTGCCGGTGATCCCGGTGAGCGCCAGCTTGGCGGTGGTGTCCTGCTTGATCGGCGCGCTGGCCACCACGCGGATGCGTGCCCAGACCTTGCGCGGGTCCTTCGGATCGAGGCGGAGGAAGGCCACGTCGCCGACCTTGATCCCGCTGTACTGCACCGAGCTGCCCTGGGAAAGGCCGCTGACCGCTTCGTTGAAGACGATGTCGTAGTAGTTGAACTTGCCCTCCGAGCCGGACTTGGCCAGCCACAGGCCGAAGAGCAGGGCGGCGCCGATCACGATCACGCTGAACAGGCCGATCAACACATGGTGGGCTCGGGTTTCCATCTCAGTGATTCTCCGGCACGGCGGCGGCTTGGTGGGCGGCGCGCCCGCGCGGCCCGTGGAAGTATTCGCGGACCCAGGGGTCGTCGGTGGCGGCGACCCGTTCCAGGGTATCGACCACCAGGACCTTCTTCTGCGACAGCACGGCGACCCGGTCGCAGATGGTGTACAGGGTGTCCAGGTCATGGGTGACCAGGAACACCGTCAGGCCGAGGGCGTCGCGCAGGGTACGGATCAGGTTGTCGAAGGCCGCCGCGCCGATCGGGTCGAGGCCGGCGGTGGGCTCGTCGAGGAACAGGATGTCCGGGTCCAGCACCAGGGCGCGGGCCAGGGCGGCGCGCTTGATCATGCCGCCGGAAAGCGAGGCCGGATACTTGTCGCCGGCGTTGGCCGGTAGCCCGGCCAGGGCCAGCTTGACCTGGGCCAGGTGCTCGGCGTCGGCGCGCGGCAGGCCGGCGTTCTCGATCAGCGGCAGGGCGACGTTCTCCACCACGGTAAGCGAGGAAAACAGCGCGCCCTGCTGGAACAGCACGCCGAAGCGCCGTTCGACCAGGGAGCGGCGCTCCTCCGGCAGTTGCAGCAGGTCTTCGCCGAACCGGCGCTCCTCCGGCAGTTGCAGCAGGTCTTCGCCGAACACCCGCACGCTGCCGGAGGTCGGCCGGCGCAGGCCGACGATACTGCGCAGCAGCACCGACTTGCCGGTGCCGGAGCCGCCGACCACGCCGAGGATCTCGCCGCGACGGACGTCGAGGTCGAGGTGCTCGTGGACCGCCTGGGCGCCGAAACGGTTGCACAGGTCGCGGACCTGGATGATCGCCTGCGGGTTGTCCTGGCTCACCAGCCCATCTCCATGAAGAACAGCGCGGCGAGGGCGTCGAGCAGGATCACCACGAAGATCGAGTGGACCACGCTGGTGGTGGTGTGCTCGCCCACCGACTGGGCGCTGCCGCTGACCTTGAAGCCTTCCAGGCAGCCGATCACGGCGATCAGGAAGGCGAACAGCGGGGCCTTGCTGATACCGACCAGGAAATGCTGTACGCCGATTCCGTCCTCCATGATCGACAGGAACATCGCCGGCGGGATGTCCAGGGTCCAGGCGCAGACGGTCATGCCGCCGACGATGCCGCAGAGCATGCCGACGAAGGTCAGCATCGGCAGCGATACCAGCAGCGCCAGCACCCGCGGCAGCACTAGCAGCTCGATGGGGTTGAGGCCGAGGGCGCGGATCGCGTCGATCTCCTCGTTGGCCTTCATCGAACCGATCTGCGCGGTGAAGGCGCTGGCGGTGCGGCCGGCCATGAGGATCGCGGTGAGCAGCACGGCGAACTCGCGGAGGAAGGAGAACACCACCAGGTTGACCGTGTAGATGGTCGCGCCGAAGTTGGCCAGCACCGTGGCGCCGAGGAAGGCGATCACCGCGCCGACCAGGAAGGTCAGCAGGGCGATGATCGGCACCGCGTCCAGGCCGCTCTTCTCGATGTTCGCCACCAGCGGCGTGACCCGCCAACTGGCCGGGCGGACCAGGCTGCGGAACAGGGTCTCCAGGGTCAGGCCGATGAAGCCGAGGAGTGCCTTGAGGTGCAGCCAGAAGGTCTCCATGGCACAACCGATGCGAGCCAGCAGTTCGATGGCGGTGGTCGGCGGCTTGGGTTTCTCCGGCTCGCAGAAGTCGTGCAGGGCGTGGCCGACGGTCTTCAGCAGGGCCTGGCGCTCGCGCGGCAGGCCGGGCTCCAGCTCGGCGAGGTCGGCCAGGCGCTCGGCGCCGAGCAATTCGGCGAGCAGGGCGGCGCCGGCGGTATCCAGGGCGCCCAGTTGGCTCAGGTCGAAGCTGGCGTTGCCCGCCACTTCGCTGCGCAGGCGCGTCACCTCGCGCTCCAGAGCCGTGTAGTGGGCGAGCGTCCAATCACCTATGGCTCTGACGCGGGCGGGCTGGGTGGAGCTATCCAGGCTCACGTGGCCGGGTTGCGGCTGTGTCGTCATGGTGCAGAAGCTTACACCGGCTTTTCAGTCCCTGAGTAGAGCCATTGCAGACAGGCCCGTGAGCGCTCAGTGGCGCCAGAACGCCGGGGTCAGCAGGACCAGCACGGTGATGATCTCCAGGCGGCCGAGCAGCATGCCGGCGGCCAGCAGCCACTTGGCGGCGTCCGGCAGGCTGGCGAAGTTGCCCGAGGGGCCGATGATGGGGCCCATCCCCGGGCCTACGCCGGCCACGGTGCTGGCGGCGCCGGTGAGGGCGGTCATCCAGTCCAGGCCGATCAGCGACAGGCAGAGGGCGAGCAGGCAGACGACGATGGCGAAGAAGAACGAGAAGGTCAGGATCGAGCGGACGATTTCCTCGTCCAGCCGATGGCCGTTGTAGTTCTGCTTGAGCACCGCGCGCGGGTGGATCAACTGGTAGAGGTTGGCCTTGAGCAGGGTGTAGGCGACCTGGAAGCGGAAGATCTTGATGCCGCCGGCGGTAGAGCCGGAGCAACCGCCGATGAAGCCGAGGTAGAAGAACAGCATGATCGAGAAGTGCCCCCACATGCTGTAGTCGCCGAGGGCGAAGCCGGTGGTGGTGACCACCGAGGTGACATTCACCGCGACGATGCGGAAGGCATCCATCCAGGGCAGCTTGGAGGTTACCGCGTACCAGGTGCCCATCAGCAGCCAGGTCACCAGCAGCAGGCCGAGCAGGCCGCGGACCTGCTGGTCCTTGATCAGCGCCTTGCGGTGTCCGCGCAGGGTGGCGACGTAGAGCGCGAACGGCAGGCTGCCGAGGATCATCACCACTACCGCGGTCCAGTGCACCGCCGGCTGCTTCCACTTGGCCAGGGATTGGTCGGAGGTGGAGAAACCGCCGGTGGAAATCGCCGACATGGCGTGGTTGACCGCGTCGAACGGGCTCATGCCGGCGCCCCAGAAGGCCAGGCTGCCGAGCAGGGTGATGCCGACATAGGTGGCGACGATGTACTTGGCGACCATGTGCGAGCGTGGCAGGACCTTTTCCGAGCGGTCCGAGGATTCGGTCTGGAACAGGCGCATGCCGCCGATCCGCAGCATCGGCAGGATCGCCACGGCCATGGCGATGAAGCCGATGCCGCCCAGCCAGTGCAGCAGCGAGCGCCAGATGAGGATGCCCGGGGACATGTCGTCCAGCCCGCTGAGCACGGTGGAGCCGGTGGCGGTGATCCCCGACATGCTTTCGAAGAAGGCATCGGTGTAGCTGATGTGCTGCTGCAGGACGAACGGCAGGGCGGCGAAGATGCATACCAGCACCCAGCTCGATACGGTGAGCATGTACATGTCCCGCGGGCGCAGGTGGACATGCTCGGGACGCCCCGGCAGGACCAGGCCGAGGCCGGTGACGAAGGTGGCGACGCTGGACCAGATGAACGCCTGGATGCCTTCGGTACGGTCGAAGGCGAGCATGGTCAGGATCGGGACCAGCATGCTGGCGGCCAGAGTGATCAGGAAGATGCCGATGATGAAACCGAGGATGCGTAGGGTCGGCAAGGCCATGGATCGTGGGGCTCTGGGCGGTGGCGGACCGGTCATTCTACCAGCCGTCCGCGGAGAGTAAATCTGCCGCTGCGCCCCTCTTCACAGCAGCCGCGAAATCGCTAGAATCTCGCTTCGCCCGCCGGCGCTCGCCGGTTTCTCTGGTGTTCTGCCAACCATGTCCACTGACAATCCGTGTCTTACCTGCGGCGCCTGCTGTGCGCATTTTCGTGTGTCTTTCTATTGGGGCGAGTGCCGTTCCGCAGGCGGCGTCGTACCCGACGAACTGACCGTCCGCATCAGCCCGCAGATGGTCGCCATGAGCGGTACCGAGAACAAGCCGGCGCGCTGCGTCGGGCTGCTCGGCGAGGTCGGTTGCGGCGTTCGTTGCACCGTCTACGAGCAGCGCTCGAGTACCTGCCGCGAGTTCGAGGCGGCCTGGGCCAACGGCCAGCCCAACCCGGCCTGCGATGCCGCGCGCGCCGCCTACGGCCTGCCACCGCTGACCCCGCCGCTGCAGCCGCACCTGGCGCCGGGACGGGTCGCCTGAGAGCGGGCGTGAGCCTGGCGATTGCGTCTACAATGGCGATTTCGTTTCTGACAGGAGTTCGCCCATGGAGGCTCTCGACGCCTTGCTCACTCGCGTTTCCCACGCCCGCCTGAGCGATCCCGCGCCCTCGCCGGAGCAGCTCGACCGGCTGTTCCGGGTCGCCTTGCGTGCCCCGGACCACGGGCAACTGCGGCCCTGGCGCTTCATCGTGGTAGAAGGCGAAGGCCGCCGGGCCCTGGGCGACCTCTACGCCCGCGCCCTGGCGAGCCGCCAGCCGGACGCCGCCGAGGAAGCGCTGGCCAAGGCCCGCAACATGCCGCTGCGGGCACCGCTGCTGGTCGTGGCGGTCGCCTGCCTGCAGGATCACCCGAAGGTGCCGCATGGCGAGCAACTGCTGGCCGCCGGCTGCGCTGCCCACGGCCTGGTGCTGGGCGCCTATGCCCAGGGACTGGGGGCGATGTGGCGGACCGGCGAGATGGCCACCGATCCGGTGGTGCACGCCGGCCTGGGGCTCGGCGAGCAGGAGCGGATCATCGGCTTCGTCTACCTGGGTACGCCGATGGGCGAGTTGCGCACGCCGGCGGAACTCGACCCGACGGCCTTCGTCAGCGCCTGGCCGGGCTGAGCGGCAACAGCAGGCGTACGCACCAATACGCGCCCTGGGCGTGCCAGAGCAGTCGTCCGCCCTGCCAGCCGGCCAGTCGTCGGGCGGCTTCCACGGCCGCCGGCAGCCAGCGCCGGCCTTCTTCCGCCTGGCCGAGGATGTCCAGGCGCAGCCGGCCGTGGCGCGCGTCCAGCGCCGGATTCAGCGTGATGCGCTGCCACGGGCGGGCCTGCGCGGCGCCGCCGAGCAGGCCGTAGAGCGCCTCGTGCAAGGCCGGGCGCCAGCTCTCCAGCGGCCAGGTGCCGCTGTCCCAGCTCGACCGCCAGGACCAGCGATTGCGGCTCGTCGCCGGGAAGTTCCGGCGGTGCGATGGCCTGGGCGAGCGGGCGTTCATCGAGGAACAACGAAGCGGGAAGAGTCATGCCGGATGCTCCAGGGGGAAGTGCCGCGCATCGGGGCGCGGCGTTATTCGGTCGCCTTGCGCCGTAGCGGCAGGCTGAGGGTGGCGATGAAGCCGCCGTCGGGATGGTTGCCCAGGCGCAGGTGCCCGCCGTGGCGCTCGATGGCGCGGCGGGCGATGGCCAGGCCCAGGCCGTGTCCCGGGCTGCTCTGGTTGGGTGCGCGGAAGAACGGTTCGCCCAACTGCTCCTGCAGTTCGACGGCGATGCCCGGCCCATGGTCGCGGACGCTCAGGCGCAGGTAGTCGCCGGCGCTGCTGGCGCGCACCTCCAGCGGTTGGCCGGCGGGGTTGAAGCGCACGGCGTTGCGCAGCAGGTTGTCCACCGCGCGCTCGAACATGTCCGGCCAGCCGTCGATGCTCAGGTCAGGCGCCACTTCCAGGCGGATATCCTGCTCCGGAGCCAGCAGCAGGGCGTCTTCGCGCAGCCGCTGGAGCAGCGGCAGCAGGGCGATCCGTTGGCTCGCGCCGGGTTCGGCGTCGAGCCGGGCGAGGGCGAGGATCTCGCCGATCAGCGCTTCCAGGCGGTCGCATTCCTGTTCCAGGCGCGGCCACATCTGCGCCCGCGCTTGCGGTTCGGCGCGTTCGGCCAGGGCCAGGGCGATGCGCAGGCGCGCCAACGGCGAGCGCAGTTCGTGGGACACGTCGCGGAGCAACTGTCGCTGGCTGCCGATCAGGCTTTGCAGGCGTTCGCCCATGCGGTTGAAATCGCGCGCCAGGGTGCCCAGTTCATCGCCGCGCCGCGCCAGGCGGGCCAGGCTGTCCTTCTGGTAGGCGGTCTGGCCGAGGTCGTGCACGGCGTGCGATGCCCAGCGCGCTGAGCGGCCAGAGCAGGCTGCCGCGGTGCCAGGCCTCCAGCTCCGGGTGCGGGATGCGGTAGATGAACAGATAGGTATGGTTGCTCTGCGGGCTGACGTATTCCTGGCTCAGTTGGCGCCAGGGGAAGCGCGGCAGGTTGCGGTCGCTGGTGCGCGGCGGGCGGTGGCGGGGGCGCGGCAGGTAGGTGCCGTCGACCAGGCGCTGGCCGCTTTCGTCGAGCACCTGGATGGAAATCCCGTAGTCGCGGCGGCGTTGCTCCAGCAAGCCCTGGGCCGCGTAGCTGCCCTGTTCTTCGTAGAGGGCGGTCCACTGCTCGGCGAGATCCTTCAGGCCGGGATGGCGGGCGATGATCCAGGTGTCTTGGTTCAGCGCGCGACCCAGCAGGATGGAAAGCCCGGCTACCAGCAGCAGGGCCAGCCAGAAGGCGGCGAGGATTCGCCAGAAGAGTGAACGCATGGTTTTCCTGTTGAATCGCATGTCGGGCCGGCCGCGTGGGTAAACCTCTAGGATATGCGATTCCGGCTGGTCGGAAGACCGCTACCGGAGGACCCGGTAGCGGTGGCTCGGACGTCAGTTGGACTTCTTGTCGGCCTTCCATTGCTGGAATTCGGCCCACTCTGCCTTGCGCTGCTCGCGCTTCTTCTGCAGTTCGTCGAACTTCTTCTGCTGCTCGGGGGTGAGCAGGGCGCGGATGTCTTTCTGGGTCTTCTCGTGGCTGGCCTTGAGTTCGTCCTTCAGGGCCTTCTGCTCGGCCGCCGGCAGCTTGGCCAGGTAGCGCTGGGTGATCTCGTGGCGGGCCTTCATCTGTTCGCCCATCAGTTTGCCCATCTGCTGGCGCTGTTCGCGGGTCAGGTTCAGTTCCTTCATCGGGCCGCCATGCCGGGGACCGTGCTGGCCCATCATGTGGCCGCCTTCCATCGGCGGGGGCGGCGGTTAGCGTCTTGCGCATGGTGTTTCTCCTTTCTGGGGCCGGCCATTTACCGGATGAGCCCAGTCTAGGGAGGTCAAGGTCAAGCGCGGTCAGCCCTGGGTAAAGCTTGGGTAAAGACCTTGTGTCGGCGGGCTGACGAAACCCGCTCAGTGGCTGTAGTAGTAGCCGCGGCCGCGCAGGGCGAGGATGCGCGGGCTGCCGTCGGGGTGGCTGCCGAGCTTCTTGCGCAGGTTGCTGACGTGCATGTCCAGGCTGCGGTCGTAGAGGGTCAGCTTGCGGCCCAGCGCCAGTTGCGCCAGGGCCTGCTTGTCCAGCGGCTCGCCGGGCTGGCGCAGGAGCGCTTCGAGGATGCGGCTTTCGGAAAGGGTCAGGCTGATCTCCTGGCCGTCGATCTGCGCCACGCCGCGCGTCAGGTTCAGCGACAGGTCGCCCAGTTGCATCTGCGCGCTGGGCTGCGCCGGGTGGGTTCGCCGCAGCACGGCGCGCAGCCGTGCGGTGAGTTCGCGCGGGTCGCAGGGCTTGGCCAGGTAGTCGTCGGCGCCCAGTTCCAGACCGAGGATGCGGTCCAGCGGCTCGCCGCGGGCGGACAGCATCAGCACCGGCAGGTCGGGATGGTCGCCGCGCAGTTGCTTGAGCAGTTCCAGGCCGCTGCCGTCCGGCAGCATCACGTCGAGCACCACGGCATCCGGCGTCTGCTCGGCGAGGGCGCGACGGGCCTGGGCGCCGTCGTGGCTGGCACGCACGGAGAAACCTTCCTGGACCAGCCAGGTACCGAGCAGCTCGCAGAGCTCCCGGTCATCGTCGATCAACAGCAGTTCGCTCATCGGGTGTCGCTCAATTGATCCATTCGCGTCGCTGTCGCCGGCGGCCGCGGCTCAGGGCGCCGAGGACGAACGCGAGCAGGGCGGTGGCGGCGCCGGCGACATACCAGGTCTGCTCTTCTGTGAGCAGCGGCGGTTGCCGCTGCGCCTGGGCCGCCTGCAACTGCTCGCGCAACTGGCGGTTCTCCTGGCGCATACGACTGACCAGTTCGTCGCGCTGGCGTTCCGTTTCCACCAGGCGGCGCTCCAGTTCGGCGGTAGCCTGCGCAATGGAAGGCTGCGCGGCTGGAATCGGTGCTGGCGCGGGTTCCTCGGCCTGGGCCAGGGAAGCTCCCAGGCTCAGGCTCAGCAGCAGGCAATGGGCAGTGGATGGACGCATCATGACTCCTTGTACCGATGAAGCGACGGATTGCACTGTCTTCCGGTTCGCCCTTCCGGCTTGGCGAAAGCGCCGGGCCGGCCTGGTTGCGCTGCGGCGGGCACCGGAAAGCGGCGTCCGGTGCGAAAACGTTTGCCGGGAGGGCGACCGGGCCGGCCGCCGGTACCCGGCGACTGCCTCAGGGCAGGACTTTCTTGAACGGCTTGACCACCACCTCGGCATACACCCCGGCGGCCCGGTAGGGGTCGGCCTCGGCCCAGCTCTGCGCCGCGGCCAGGGAATCGAATTCGGCGACGATCAGGCTGCCGGTGAAGCCGGCGGCGCCCGGGTCGTTGCTGTCGATCGCCGGGTGCGGGCCGGCGAGTACCAGGCGGCCGGATGTCACGGGCGATGATCGCGTAGAGCATGTCAGTCCTTGGGCTTTTCGCCGGTATCGGCGTCGTGCAGGTGGCGAGCCAGGAACAGGCCCTGGCCGATCAGGAACAGCAAGGTCATGCCGAGGCTGCCGAACACCTTGAAGTCCACCCAGAAGTTCGGATAGGTGAAGACCACGTACAGGTTGGCGAAGCCGCACACCAGGAAGAACACCACCCAGGCGATGTTCAGGCGCACCCAGAGGCCCTGCGGCAACTGGATGGCATGGCCCATGATGCGCTGGATCATCGGCTTGTCGCCGATGAAGTGACTGCCGGCGAAGGCCAGGGCGAACAGCCAGTTGACCAGCGGCGCCTTCCATTTGAGGAAGGTGTCCTCGTGGAAGGCCAGGGTCAGGCCGCCGAGGACCAGGCAGGCTCCGAGGGTGAACCACTGGCTCTTTTCCAGGTGGCGGTGCTTGAGCCAGAGGGCGCCGTAGACGATCACCGAGGCGAGGATCAGGGTCGCGGTCGCGCCGTAGATGCCACTCAGATTGAACCCGGCGAACTCGACGTTCTGAGGGTCTATCTTGTAGACGATGAAGAACAGGATCAGTGGGATGAAATCGATGAATTGCTTCATGGTGGCAGTCAGGACACGGTTGAAGCGGCATAATAGCAACCTCTGGATGTTCTGAAACAGTCATCCTGTCTTTCCGAATGCGTCAGGCCTGTGCCGCAGGCGCATTCGCCAGGTGGAGCAGGCTCCCCGGCCCATGAACGGTACGTCTCGATACCGCGAGGCAGCGAATCGGCGTTGCTTCATCACCATTCTTCACTGGAATCAGGATTCAGCCATGCGTGTCGATCTGCATTGCCACAGTACCGCCTCCGATGGCGTTCTCGCGCCCGCCGCCCTGGTGCAGCGGGCCCACGAGAAAGGCGTCGGGCTGCTGGCGCTGACCGACCACGACACCCTGGAAGGCTTGCCGGAAGCCCACCAGGCGGCCGCTCGACTCAGTATCGAACTGGTCAACGGCGTCGAGCTGTCCTGCACCTGGGGTGGCGCCACCATCCATGTGCTGGGCTACGGTTTCGACCTCGACGCCGCTCCCCTGCGCCAGGCCACTGAAGCCCTGCACCGCGGCCGCTGGGCGCGCGCCGAGGAAATCGACCGACGGCTGGCGGCCAAGGGTATGCCCGGGGCGCTGGAGGGCGCGCGGGCGATCCAGCGGGCCCTGGGCGACAGCGGCAACGCGCCGGCGCGGCCGCATTTCGCCGAGTTCCTGGTCCAGGGCGGCTGGGTCAAGGATCGCGCCGACGCGTTCCGCAAATGGCTGGGGGCCGGCAAGCTGGGAGACGTCAAGCAGCACTGGCCGACCCTGGAGGAAGTGGTCGGCTGCCTGCGCGAGGCGCGCGCCTGGATCAGCCTGGCGCACCCGTACCATTATGATTTCACCCGGACCAAGCGCCGGCGCCTGGTCGCCGACTTTCTCCAGGCCGGTGGACACGCCATCGAGGTGGTCAATGGGGTGCAGCCGGCCGAACAGGTCGGTACCCTGTCGATCCTGGCCCGCGAGTTCGGCCTGATGGTCACCGCCGGCAGCGATTTCCACGCGCCGGGCGACTGGTCCGAACTGGGCATGTACCGTGCGGTTCCAGAGGACCTTCCGGCCATGTGGCCGCGTTTCGCCAGGCATTTTCGCGATACCGAACGTCATTCCGAAGCCAAGGGGGCCGAATGAGCCAGTTCTTCCAGATCCATCCGGAAAATCCCCAGCCACGGCTGGTCAAGCAGGCGGTGGAAATCGTCCGCCAGGGTGGGGTGATCGTCTATCCCACCGACTCGTCCTATGCCCTGGGCTGCCGCATCGGCGAAAAGACCGCGGTGGATCGCATCCGCCGCATCCGCCAACTGGACGACAAGCACAACTTCACCCTGGTCTGCCGCGACCTTTCCGAGCTGGGGGTCTATGCCAAGGTCGACACCGGCCTGTTCCGCCTGCTCAAGGCGCACACCCCCGGTCCCTACACCTTCATCCTCAGCGCCACCCGCGAGGTGCCGCGCATGCTCCTGCACCCCAAGCGCCGCACCATCGGCCTGCGCGTGCCGAACTGTCCGATCGCCCGGGCGCTGCTGGAGGAGCTAGGCGAACCGCTGATGAGCGTGAGCCTGATCATGCCCGGCAGCGGCGAGCCACTGAACGATCCCTATGAAATGCGCCAGGTACTGGAACACCAGGTCGACCTGATCGTGGACGGGGGCTATGGCGGCGGCGAGGCCTCCACCGTGATCAGCCTGACCGACACCGATCCCGAAGTGATCCGCGTGGGTTGCGGCGATCCGGCGCCGTTCATGCAGCCGGCCTGAGCGCCGCCCGAATCCGCCCACCACGAGCCTACCGATGCAGGACGATAACCCGGCCAACGCCGACACCCCTCCAGCCGAACCCGCCGCCGAGCGGGTGCCGCTGCAACTGGCGCTGGTCTACGGCGAGGCGGTCACCGAGCTGCCGCAGGACCTCTATATCCCGCCGGACGCGCTGGAGGTCTTCCTCGAGGCCTTCGAGGGCCCGCTCGACCTGCTGCTGTACCTGATCCGCAAGCAGAACATCGACATCCTGGATATCCCGGTGGCGGAAATCACCCGCCAGTACATGGGCTATGTCGAGCTGATGAAGGCGGTGCGCCTGGAGCTGGCCGCCGAGTACCTGGTGATGGCGGCGATGCTGGCGGAGATCAAGTCGCGCATGTTGTTGCCGCGCTCGGCGGAAGCCGAGGAGGAAGAGGACGATCCGCGGGCCGAGCTGATCCGCCGCCTGCAAGAGTACGAACGGTTCAAGAAGGCCGCCGAAGACCTCGACGAACTGCCCCGGGTCGGCCGCGACGTGCTGGTGCCGGCGGTGGCTGCTCCCGAGGCGCGGGCGCGCAAGCTGCTGCCGGAGCTGGCGCTGCAGGAGCTGATGCTGGTGATGGGCGAGATGCTGCGCCGCGCCGACCTGTTCGAGAGCCACCAGGTGACCCGCGAGGTACTGTCCACCCGCGAACGCATGAGCGAAGTGCTGGAGCGCCTGAAAGGCGGCGCCTTCGTGCCCTTCATCCAGTTGTTCACCCTGGAGGAGGGCAAGCTCGGCGTGGTGGTCACCTTCATGGCGATCCTCGAACTGGTCAAGGAGCAGATGGTGGAACTGGTGCAGAACGAGGCTTTCGGCGCCATCCATGTGCGCCTGCGGATAGCCCGCGAAGCGGAGGAAGGCGAAACCCTGGAGGAAGCCCTGGAAGACGATTTCGAGTGATCGCGCCGCGCCGCTGGCCGTTCGTCCCCCTGCGGACTGTCAGCTTTTCCGAGCTTCCGGCTTCGCTCCCTGCCGTGGCCTGTTAAGCTGCATGCCCGATTCCGCTATCTTTCCCTCTTCCTGGCTCCGGTATCCGTTGCGACGATGAACCTGTCCGATCCCCACGAACTCGCCACCCTGCTCGAAGGCATCCTCCTCGCGGCCGGCAAGCCGCTGTCGCTGGAGCGCCTGGCCGAGCTGTTCGACGAGGCCGAGCGGCCGGAACCGGGGCAGTTCCGCGACGCCCTGGCGATCCTCGCGCTGTCCTGCGCGGGGCGTTCCTTCGAGCTGAAGGAAGTCGCGTCCGGGTATCGCCTGCAGATTCGCGAGCGTTTCTCGCCGTGGGTCGGCCGCCTCTGGGAGGAGCGTCCGCAGCGCTATTCGCGCGCGCTCCTGGAAACCCTGGTGCTGATCGCCTACCGCCAGCCGATCACCCGTGGCGAGATCGAGGAGATCCGCGGCGTGGCGGTGAACACCCAGATCGTCAAGACGCTGATGGAGCGGGAGTGGATCCGCATCGTTGGCTACCGCGAGGTGCCGGGGCGCCCGGCGATGCTGGCGACCACCAAGGCGTTCCTCGATTATTTCAACCTGAAGAGCCTCGACGAGCTGCCGCCGCTGTCGGCGCTGCGCGAGATGGAGCCCGAGCCGGAACCGCCGGTCGAAGTGGCGGCGCAGCCGCCGCGCGACGATCTCGACGAGGATGCGATTCCTGCCTCGATCCAGGCCCTGGCCGATCGCGCCATCGCCGAGGCCGGGGAAAGCCTCGAGGAGATCGAGGGGGAGGCCGGCGAGCCGGAGAAGCCGCGCGAGGAAACCAGCTTCCGCAGCCTGCTGCTGGAACTGGACGAGATGGAGCAGGGCCTGAAGACCGACTTCGACGACCTGCTCGACCCTCCGGAGCCCTCGGAGCAGGGCGACGAGTCCGCCGAGCCAGCGGCTGGGCCGATTCCCGTGGTCGCGGAGCAAGCCGTCGAGCCTGCCGTCGCGGAGGCTGTCGCGGGCGCCGATCCCGATGACGAGGAGCGCGCCCTGGCGGAGGCCATGCGCGAGGAGCGCGAGGCACTGGACGCCGACGACGACTGGCCGCGCCGCTGACCGTCGTTCCACCCTGTAGAATTCATCCGGCCGCGCCGGCGAGGCCGGCCCGCTCCGTTTCATCGACCCTGGAACCCGCCCATGAAAGAGACCCTGAACGAACTGATCACCCTCATCAGCACCGGCTGCATGGGCGCCGAGGAGATCCGGCGGATCGCCGACGAGGCGGCCCAGGCCTACGCCGATCCGGCAGGGTTCCTCGCCGCCAACCCGGACATCAACTACGACGACAGCTTCCCGATCCCGCTCGGCGAGTGGGTGGTGGTCGGTAGCCTGCCGGATATCGTGCTGTTCCAGGCCGATACCTATGCCGAGCTGTTCGCCCGGATCGTCGCCTCCTTCGGCAAGGACGTGGCGTTCAACATCAAGCCGAAGCAGTTGCTCAAGACCGAGCCGCTGGTCGCCCTCAACCGTATCCAGGTGCAACTGAGCAGCATGTATCCGGAAAAGGGCGGCTACGTGCTGGTGGATTTCAGCGAGCCGCTGGACGACGAGTTGCAGGCGGTGCTGGTCTATACCCAGGACCTGCCGCGGGTCATGGCGCTCTGCGTCGAGGCCGGCATCTATGCCGCGCCTGCCTACGAAAGCCTGCGCGACGCCGAGGCCGAGTGACCGCGGGCCGCTCGATCGGCCCGATAGTCATTCCCTCCTGGACGCCGGCCCACCGCCTGTCGTGAAGTGACGGGCGAGGACCGGTTGCGGTCCGCGCCGAAAAAGGGGGAACGCTTGAAAAGTCCTTGCATCAATATCTGTGAGTTCGATGCCGACGTGTGCCGCGGCTGCGGGCGTACGCGCCAGGAAATCCGTGCCTGGAAGCGCGCGGACAAGGCCGAGCAGCGACTGATCCTCGCCGAGGCCGACCTGCGCCTGCTGGCGTTGCAGGCGCGCGGTCGGCGCAAGTTCCGCTGAGGCGCGTCAGTCGCGGGCGGCGGCCAGCGCCAGGGCGCTGTCCAGCATGCGGTTGGAGAAGCCCCACTCGTTGTCGTACCAGGCCATCGCCTTGACCAGCCGGCCGCTGACCTTGGTGTGGTTGGCGTCGAAGATCGACGAGCGCGGGTCGTGGTTGAAATCCACCGACACCAGCGGCTGGGTGTTGTAGCCGAGCACCGGAGAGCCCTCGCTGGCCTCGCGCAGCAGGCGGTTGACCTCGTCTACGCTGGTATCCCGGGCCACCTGCACGGTGAGATCGACCAGCGACACGTTGATCACCGGCACCCGCACCGCCAGGCCGGTAAGCTTGCCGGCGAGTTCCGGCAGGACCAGGCCGACCGCCTCGGCGGCGCCGGTCTTGGTGGGGATCATCGACTGGGTCGCCGAACGTGCGCGGTACAGGTCCGGGTGGTACACGTCGGAGAGGTTCTGGTCGTTGGTGTAGGCATGGATGGTGGTCATCAGGCCGTGCTCGATGCCCAGCTCGCGATGCAGCACCTGGGCCACCGGTGCCAGGCAGTTGGTGGTGCAGGAGGCGTTCGAGACGATCCGATGGGAGGCGCGCAGCACCTCGTGGTTGACGCCGTAGACCACGGTGGCGTCGACGTCCTTGCCGGGCGCCGAGATCAGCACCTTGCCGGCGCCGGCCTGCAGGTGGGCGGCGGCTTTGTCGCGGCTGGTGAAGAGCCCCGTGCACTCGAGCACGATGTCCACGCCGAGGCTCTTCCAGGGCAGTTCCGCCGGGTTGCGGATGGCGCTGACGGCGATGCGGTCGCCCATCACCCGCAGGCTTTCGGCATCGTGCTCGACCTCGCCGGGAAAGCGTCCATGGACGCTGTCGTACTGGAACAGGTGGGCGTTGACCGCGGCGTCGCCGAGGTCATTGATCGCCACTACCTGCAACTGTTCGCGGTAGTGGCCGGTATACAGGGCGCGAAGAACGTTTCGGCCGATGCGACCGAAGCCGTTGATGGCCAGGCGGATAGTCATAATGAGGTCGTCTCTTTTCTATTGTTGTGGTAAAAACCATTACATTTCGTCCAGAAAGAAAAGTAAACATCCTTCAACCGATGATTATGTTGTAAAAACAACAATTGATAGTCTGTAGGAGAATCTGCCATGCACCCTCGTGTGCTCGAAGTCACCCGCCGCATCCAGGCCCGTAGCGCGGCCACTCGCCAACGCTACCTCGAGATGGTCAGGGCGGCGGCCAGCAAGGGGCCGCACCGCGGCACCCTGCCGTGCGGCAACCTCGCCCACGGGGTCGCGGCCTGTGGCGAAAGCGACAAGCAGACCCTGCGGCTGATGAACCAGGCCAACGTGGCCATCGTTTCCGCCTACAACGACATGCTCTCGGCGCACCAGCCGTTCGAGCGCTTTCCGGGGCTTATAAAACAGGCGCTGCACGAGATCGGTTCGGTCGGCCAGTTCGCCGGCGGCGTGCCGGCCATGTGCGACGGGGTGACCCAGGGCGAGCCGGGCATGGAACTGTCGCTGGCCAGCCGCGACGTGATCGCCATGTCCACCGCCATCGCGCTGTCTCACAACATGTTCGATGCGGCGCTGTGCCTGGGCGTCTGCGACAAGATCGTGCCGGGCCTGCTGATCGGCTCGCTGCGCTTCGGCCACCTGCCCACCGTGTTCGTCCCGGCCGGGCCGATGCCGACCGGCATCTCCAACAAGGAAAAGGCCGCGGTGCGCCAACTGTTCGCCGAGGGCAAGGCCACTCGCGAAGAGCTGCTGGCCTCGGAAATGGCCTCCTACCATGCACCCGGCACCTGCACCTTCTATGGCACCGCCAATACCAACCAGTTGCTGGTGGAGGTGATGGGCCTGCACTTGCCCGGTGCCTCCTTCGTCAACCCGAACACCCCGCTGCGCGACGAACTCACCCGCGAAGCGGCGCGCCAGGCCAGCCGGCTGACCCCTGAGAACGGCAACTACGTGCCGATGGCGGAGATCGTCGACGAGAAGGCCATCGTCAACTCGGTGGTGGCGCTGCTCGCCACCGGCGGCTCGACCAACCATACCCTGCACCTGCTGGCGATCGCCCAGGCGGCGGGCATCCAGTTGACCTGGCAGGACATGTCCGAGCTGTCCCATGTGGTGCCGACCCTGGCGCGCATCTATCCGAACGGCCAGGCCGACATCAACCACTTCCAGGCGGCCGGCGGCATGTCCTTCCTGATCCGCCAGCTGCTCGACGGCGGGCTGCTTCACGAGGACGTACAGACCGTCGCCGGCCCCGGCCTGCGCCGCTACACCCGCGAGCCGTTCCTCGAGGATGGCCGGCTGGTCTGGCGCGAAGGGCCGGAACGGAGTCTCGACGAAGCCATCCTGCGTCCGCTGGACAAGCCGTTCTCCGCCGAAGGCGGCTTGCGCCTGATGGAGGGCAACCTCGGTCGCGGCGTGATGAAGGTCTCGGCGGTGGCGCCGGAACACCAGGTGGTCGAGGCGCCGGTACGGATCTTCCACGACCAGGCCAGCCTGGCCGCGGCCTTCAAGGCCGGCGAGCTGGAGCGCGACCTGGTCGCCGTGGTGCGTTTCCAGGGCCCGCGGGCGAACGGCATGCCGGAGCTGCACAAGCTCACGCCGTTCCTCGGGGTCCTGCAGGATCGTGGCTTCAAGGTGGCGCTGGTCACCGACGGGCGCATGTCCGGGGCGTCGGGCAAGGTGCCCGCGGCCATCCATGTGAGTCCGGAAGCCATCGCCGGCGGTCCCCTGGCGCGCCTGCGCGACGGCGACCGGGTACGGGTGGATGGGGTGAACGGCGAGTTGCGGGTGCTGGTCGACGACGCCGAATGGCAGGCGCGCAGCCTGGAGCCGGCGCCGCAGGACGGCAATCTCGGTTGCGGCCGCGAGCTGTTCGCCTTCATGCGCAACGCCATGAGCAGCGCGGAAGAGGGCGCCTGCAGCTTTACCGAGAGCCTCAACGGCTGGCGCTGATTCTGATAGGTCGATGTCCGCCGGCGCTTGGCTGGCGGCTGTCTCTCCGGCAACATCTGCCGACCGTCCCGCCCTGGCGCGGGGCATTGCGGTTCAATGACGATGAATAACGACAACAAGAGAAGCGCCGGCGGCCTCGGCCTGGTCGGCGATATCGGCGGCACCAATGCGCGTTTCGCGCTCTGGCGCGGGCAGCGCCTGGAATCCATCGAGGTGCTCGCCTGCGCCGACTACCCACGGCCTGAACTGGCCGTGCGCGACTACCTGGCGCGGATCGGCGAATCGGTGGCGAACATCGACTCGGTCTGCCTGGCCTGCGCCGGTCCGGTTGGGGCGGCGGATTTCCGTTTCACCAACAACCACTGGGTGATCAATCGCGCCGCGTTCCGCGAGGAGCTGGGGCTGGATCACCTGCTGCTGGTCAACGACTTCAGCACCATGGCCTGGGCCGCCTCGCGGCTGGGCGCGGACGAGCTGGTGCAGGTCCGGGCCGGCAGCGCCCAGGCGGATCGCGCCCGGCTGATCATCGGTCCCGGCACCGGCCTTGGCGTCGGCAGCCTGCTGCCGCTGGGCGGGGGACGTTGGGAAGTGCTGCCCTGCGAGGGCGGGCATGTCGACCTGCCGGTCACTTCGCCGCGCGACTTCGCGCTCTGGCAGGGCCTGCAGGCGCGCTACGGACACGTCTCCGCCGAGCGCGCACTGTCCGGCAACGGCCTGCTCGCCCTCTATGAAATCAGCTGTGCCCTGGACGGGGTCGCCGTCCGCGCGAGCAGTGCGGCGGAAGTCGGTGCCCTGGCCATGGCCGGCGACGCCCAGGCGGACGCCGTGCTGGAGCACTACTTCCTGTGGCTGGCGCGGGTCGCCGGCAACGCGGTGCTCACCGTCGGCGCGCTCGGTGGCGTCTACATTACCGGCGGCATCGTCCCGCGTTTCCTCGAGCGCTTCATCGCCAGCGGTTTCGCCGAGGCCTTCGCCAGGCGTGGCAAGACCAGTGGCGCTTACCTGCAGGACGTACCGGTGTGGGTCATGACCGCCGAACATCCGGGCCTGCTCGGCGCCGGCGTCGCCCTGCAGCAGGCCCTGGACGCCGAGGGCTGAGTCGGCGTCGAGCAACCGCATAAGGAGGAGCCTCGTGAGCGCGAACGGACGATCGATCCTGCTGGTGGACGATGACCAGGAGATCCGCGAATTGCTGGAGACCTACCTGAGCCGCGCCGGCTTCCAGGTCCGCAGCGTCTCGCGGGGCGCCGACTTCCGCCAGGCGCTGTGCGAGGAGGAGGCGAGCCTGGCGATCCTCGACGTGATGCTGCCGGACGAGGACGGCTTCAGCCTCTGTCGCTGGATTCGCTCCCACCAGCGCCTGGCCTGCATGCCGATCATTATGCTCACCGCCAGTTCCGACGAGGCCGACCGGGTGATCGGCCTGGAACTGGGCGCCGACGACTCAGTTCACCCAGGTGCGCGGTGGCGACGTACTGGCCTTCGAGGACTGGCGACTGGATACGGTCAGCCACCGGCTGTTCCACGAGGACGGCGAGGAGTTCTTCCTCAGCGGCGCGGATTTCGCCCTGCTCAAGCTGTTCCTCGACCATCCGCAGCAGATCCTCGACCGCGACACCATCGCCAACGCCACCCGCGGCCGCGAGGTGCTGCCGCTGGAGCGCATCGTCGACATGGCGGTCAGCCGCCTGCGCCAGCGCCTGCGCGACACCGGCAAGGCGCCGCGGCTGATCCAGACCGTGCGCGGCAGTGGCTACCTGCTGGCGGCGCAGGTGCGGCCGCACCTGCAGCCATGAGCGAACGGCGGCGCTGGTCGCCGGTGCCGCGCTCGCTGCTCGGGCGCATGCTGCTCCTGACCCTGCTCGCGGTGCTGGTCGCGCAAGGGCTTTCCAGCCTGTTCTGGCTGTCGCACCTGCGCTCCAGCCAGCGCGAGGGCCTGCTCACCAGCTCGCGCAGCCTGGCCTACTCGATGGCGGCCAGCGTCAGCTACTTCCGTTCCCTGCCGCTCGGCTACCGTCCGCTGGTGCTCGACCAGTTGCGCAGCATGGGCGGTACGCGCTTCTTCGTCTCGCTGAACGACCGGCCGCTGGAGATGCGTGCCCTGCCGGACACGCCGAACAAGCAGGCGGTGCTGGAGATCGTCCAGGACGTGTTGCATCAACGCCTGGGCAAGGAGGTCGAGCTGCAGGTCGAATTCGTCAGTCCCGACGAGCTGCGCCTGTTCAACGGCGCGCTGAAGCTCGACGAGCTGCCGCGTTCCTGGGCGCACTACGCGCTGACCCTGGAGCCGGTGAACCCGCCGGTGCTGGTGACCCAGATCCGCATCGGCGACAGCGAGTGGCTGTACATCGCCAGCCTGATGCCGGCGCCGTACGTCAGCCTGGAACCCGAGGGACTGCAACCGCAGCAGGTGCTCTCGATCGTTTTCACCAGCCTGTTGCTGCTGCTTTTCACCGGCTTGCTGATGCATTGGCAGAGCCGTCCGCTCAAGCGCCTGGCGCGCGCCGCCCGCGACCTGGCCCTGGGCAGTCCGTCGGCAGCGCTGGAGGAACGCGGCGCCAGCGAACTGGTGGAGGTGGCGCGCGCCTTCAACACCATGCACGAGCGCATCGACCGCTACCTGAACGAGCGCGGGCAGTTGTTCAGCGCCATCTCCCACGACCTGCGCACGCCGATCACCCGCCTGCGCCTGTGGGTAGAACTCCTCGAGGACGAGCGCTTGCAGGAGAAGTTCGGGCGCGACCTGGACGAGCTGGAACTGCTGGTGAAGGGCGCGCTGCAGTGCGTGAAGGACACCGATATCCACGAGAACGTCGAGCCGGTCGACCTCAACCTGTTGCTCCAGCACATCGCCGAGCCCTACCTGGCCGATGGCCGGGTGGAGGTCGTCGGTCGCGCCGCGGAGCCTTATCCGGGCAAGCCCCTGGCGCTCAAGCGCTGTATCGGCAACCTGCTGGACAATGCGCTGAAATACGGCGAACGCGCCCGCCTGAGCCTGGAGGACGGACCGGAAGCGGTGGTGCTGCACGTCGACGACGACGGCCCCGGCGTGCCCGAGCAGCGCCTGGAACAGATCTTCGAGCCGCGCTTCCGCCTGTCTCCGCGAGGGCAGGGCTACGGGCTGGGCCTGGGCATCGCGCGCAACATCGCGCACACCCATGGCGGCGAAGTCAGTTTGCAGAACCGTCGCGAGGGCGGCCTGCGGGTCAGCCTGCGCTTGCCGCGCCTGGGGCTGGAGTGATGGGCTGGCTTGGCGGGCCCTTGAACGAGGCAGGTAGGCACGAGGTTCTCCCGCGTTCTGTGGCAGCGGCAGACAGAGGCGGAGCGGGCGCTATGGCAGTGTTTGCGCGGGCATCGATTGCTCGGGCTGAAGTTTCGTCGGCAGAAGATACTCGGGCCGTACATCGTCGATTTCGTCTGTCATGAGCGGATGCTGGTGATCGAACTGGATGGCGGGCAGCATGTGGGTTCGCCGGCCGATGCCTGGCTGGAGAGTCGGGGTCCAGGGTACTGCGGTTCTGGAACGACAACGTGCTGGCGCGCAGGGAGGTGGTGCTGGAGGTCATTCTCGTGTTGTAGGAGGTTTCTGTCGCGAAACCGCCTTGCCGAGTTCAAGTCCAGATTTTCCTGCTCTGCCTCAATTCCAATGTAACCACTCCGTGACAAACCCGGATCGCTTCGTTACCCGCGACGCGGAACGCTTGAATAGACTCGAAGCATTGCAAGCGCAGACTTGCTCCGAATAACAAGAAGAAGGTTTTCCTCATGAATGCGATCCGTCGCCTCTCTGCCGTCATCTGTCTTTCCTCCCTCTGTCTCTCCCCGCTGCTGGCCCAGGCCGGCGAAGTCGAAGTGCTGCACTGGTGGACCTCCGCCGGCGAGAAGCGCGCCGCCGAAACCCTGAAGAAGCTGGTCGAAGCCAAGGGCCACACCTGGAAGGACTTCGCCGTGGCCGGCGGTGGCGGCGAGGCGGCGATGACGGTGCTGAAGACCCGCGCGGTGTCCGGCAATCCGCCGGCCGCGGCGCAGATCAAGGGGCCGGATATCCAGGAGTGGGGCGAACTGGGCCTGCTCGCCGACCTCAACGCGGTGGCCGCCGAAGGCAAGTGGGACAGCCTGCTGCCGAAGCAGGTGGCGCAGATCATGAAGTACGACGGCGACTACGTAGCAGTGCCGATCAACGTACACCGGGTCAACTGGCTCTACATCAACCCGGAAGTGTTCAAGAAGGCCGGCGCCACCCCGCCGACCACCCTCGACGAACTGTTCGTCGCCGCCGACAAGCTCAAGGCCGCCGGTTTCACGCCGCTGGCCCATGGCAGCCAACCGTGGCAGGACGGCACCGTGTTCGAGAACCTGGTGCTGAGCAAGATGGGTCCGGAAGGCTATCGCAAGGCCTTCGTCGAACAGGACAAGGCGACCCTCACCGGAGCGCAGATGGTCGAGGTGTTCGCCGCGCTGAAGAAGCTCCGCGGCTACGTCGATGCCGACGCCGCCGGTCGCGAATGGAGCGCCGCCACGGCGATGGTGATCAACGGCAAGGCCGGGATGCAGATCATGGGCGACTGGGCGAAGAGCGAATTCACCGCCGCCGGCAAGGTGCCGGGCAAGGACTACCAGTGCCTGCCGTTCCCCGGCACGCAGAAGGCCTTCGACTACAACATCGACTCGCTGGTGATGTTCAAGCTGAGCAACGCGGAGAACCGCAAGGCCCAGGAAGACCTGGCGCGCAGCGTGCTCGATCCGTCCTTCCAGAAGGACTTCAACCTCAACAAGGGCTCCATCCCGGTTCGCCTGGACGCCGACATGGCGCCGTTCGACAGTTGCGCCCAGCAGTCGATGAAGGACTTCAAGCAGGCTTCCCAGGACGGCAACCTGGTGCCGAGCATGGCCCACAGCATGGCCGCTTCCAGCTACGTGCAGGGGGCGATCTTCGACGTGGTGACCAACTTCTTCAACGACCCCGCCGCGGACCCGCAGAAGGCCGCCCAGCAACTGGCGGCCGCCATCGAGGCGGCGGCGCAGTAAGTCCCTGGCGCGGAGCCCGGCCTGGGCTCCGCTCGATCCTCCCGACTGGCTCCGTGCCGCCGAGCGGCACGGGTGGGTTCCTTCGCACGCGAGAAAACGCATGGCGACCAATTCCCCTGTCTATCCCACGGCTCCGGTAGCGCCTCGTCGCGTCTCGCCGCTCGATCGCCTGCAAGGCTGGCTGCCGAAGCTGGTGCTGGCGCCAAGCGTGGTCGTGGTGCTGTTCTGCATGTATGGCTACATCGGCTGGACGCTGCTGCTGTCCTTCACCAACTCGCGCTTCATGCCCAGCTACAAGTGGGCCGGGCTGAGCCAGTACCAGCGCCTGTGGGACAACGACCGCTGGTGGGTGGCGAGCAAGAACCTGCTGCTCTTCGGCGGCTCGTTCATCGCCATCTGCCTGGTGCTCGGAGTGTTCCTCGCAGTGCTGCTGGACCAGCGCATCCGCCGCGAAGGCTTCATCCGTACCCTCTACCTGTATCCCATGGCGTTGTCGATGATCGTCACCGGCACCGCCTGGAAGTGGCTGCTCAATCCGGGCCTGGGCCTGGACAAGCTGCTCCGCGACTGGGGCTGGGAAGGTTTCCGCTTCGACTGGCTGGTGGACCCGGAGCGGGTCGTCTACTGCCTGGTGATCGCCGCCGTGTGGCAGGCCTCCGGCTTCGTCATGGCGCTGTTCCTCGCCGGCCTGCGCGGGGTCGACCCGGCCATCGTGCGCGCCGCCCAGGTCGACGGTGCGAGCCTGCCGACCATCTACCTGCGCATCGTCCTGCCGAGCCTGCGCCCGGTGTTCTTCAGCGCGCTGATGATTCTCGCCCATATCGCGATCAAGAGCTTCGACCTGGTAGCGGCGATGACCGCCGGCGGGCCGGGTTATTCCTCCGACCTGCCGGCGATGTTCATGTATGCGCATACCTTCACCCGTGGCCAGATGGGGCTCGGCGCGGCGAGCGCGATGCTGATGCTCGGCGCGGTACTGGCGATCGTGGTGCCTTACCTGTATTCCGAACTGCGAGGCAAGCGCCATGCGTGACACGTCCCTGAACCCGAGCTTCAGCGTCAGCCGCCTGGCCGTGCACCTGACCCTCTGGGGCGCCTGCGCGCTTTACCTGGTGCCGCTGCTGGTGATGCTGCTGACCAGCTTCAAGACGCCGGACGACATCCGCACCGGCAACCTGCTGTCGCTGCCCGACACCTTCACCGTCATCGGCTGGCTCAAGGCCTGGGACAGCGTCGGCGCGTTCTTCTGGAACTCGGTGCTGATCACCGTGCCCGGCGTGCTGATCTCCACCTTCATCGGCGCGTTGAACGGCTACGTGCTGTCGATGTGGCGCTTCCGCGGTTCCCAGCTGTTCTTCGGCGCGCTGTTGTTCGGCTGCTTTCTACCGTTCCAGGTGATCCTCCTGCCGATGTCCTTCACCCTCGGCAAGCTCGGCCTGGCCAATACCACCAGTGGCCTGGTGCTGGTCCACGTGATCTACGGCCTGGCCTTCACCACGCTGTTCTTCCGCAACTATTTCGTGGCGATCCCGGATGCCCTGGTCAAGGCCGCGCGCCTGGACGGCGCCGGTTTCTTCACCATCTTCCTGCGCATTCCTGTTCGGCGTGGTGTTCGCCAGCGGCGATTCGCAACCGATCACCGTGGCCCTGAACAACCTGGTGAACATCACCACCGGGGTCAAGGAATACAACGTCGACATGGCCGCGGCGATGATCGCCGCGCTGCCCACGCTGGTGGTCTACGTACTGGCCGGCAAGTACTTCGTGCGCGGCCTCACCGCCGGCGCCGTGAAAGGCTGAGACGGGTCGCTGACCCCGGAGACGAACGAAACATGGCAACCCTCGAACTGCGCAACCTGCACAAGAGCTACGGCAGCGGCCTGGCCGATACCCTCAGGGACATCCGGCTGAAGATCGACTCCGGCGAATTCCTGATCCTCGTCGGCCCCTCGGGCTGCGGCAAGTCGACCCTGATGAACTGCATCGCCGGGCTGGAGAGCATCACCGGCGGTGCGATCCTGGTGGACGGCCAGGACATCAGCGGCATGAGCCCCAAGGACCGCGACATCGCCATGGTCTTCCAGTCCTACGCCCTGTACCCGACCATGAGCGTGCGCGAGAACATCGCCTTCGGTCTGAAGATCCGCAAGATGCCCCAGGCCGCCATCGACGAGGAGGTGGCGCGGGTGGCCAGGCTGTTGCAGATCGAGCACCTGCTCGAACGCAAGCCCTCGCAGCTCTCCGGCGGCCAGCAGCAGCGGGTGGCCATGGGCCGGGCGCTGGCGCGGCGGCCCAAGGTCTACCTGTTCGACGAGCCGCTGTCCAACCTCGATGCCAAGCTGCGGGTGGAAATGCGCACCGAGCTGAAGCTGATGCACCAGCGGCTGAAGACCACGACCGTGTATGTCACCCACGACCAGATCGAGGCCATGACCCTCGGCGACAAGGTGGCGGTGATGAAGGACGGCGTCATCCAGCAGTTCGGCACGCCGCAGCAGATCTACAACGACCCGGCCAACCTGTTCGTCGCCAGCTTCATCGGTTCGCCGCCGATGAATTTCATTCCGTTGCGCCTGCAGCGCCGGGACGGACGCTGGACCGGCCTGCTCGATAGCGGCCAGGACCGTATCGAACTGCCGCTGAGCCTGGAGCCCGGCCTGGAGGAGGGGCGCGAGCTGATCCTCGGCGTACGACCGGAGCAGATCGCCCTGGGCGATGGCAGCGCTGCCCATGACCTGCGTACCGAGGTCGAGGTGCTCGAACCGACCGGGCCGGACACCCTGGTCTTCGTCACCGTCAACCAGGTCAAGGTCTGTTGCCGCCTGGCGCCGGACGTCGCGCCGGCCGCGGGCAGCGGCATGAGCCTGCGCTTCGATCCCGCGCGGGTCCTGCTGTTCGACGCGCAGAGCGGCGAGCGCGTGGCCGTGCGCACGGCGGGCGTGGCGGCGGAGAAGGTCACCGCCTTGAACGGCAATCGCCAGAAGAACTCCTGAATCCTTTCGTACTGCCTAGACCACAACCACGAGGACGCTGGAAATGTACAAGAACAAGAAAACCAGACCGGCCGCCAGGACCGTTGGCTGCCTGTTTGCCCTTGGAGCGCTGGGCTTGGGGAGCGCGGCGCACGCCGCCGAGGCGTTCTCCCCGAACTCGAAATGGATGCTCGGCGATTGGGGCGGCAAGCGCACCGAGCTGCTGGAGAAGGGCTACGACTTCAAGCTGGAGTACGTCGGCGAGGCGGCGGCCAACCTCGATGGCGGCTATGACGACGACAAGACCGGACGCTACACCGACCAGTTCGCCCTGGGCGTGCACATGGACCTGGAGAAGATCCTCGGCTGGAAGGCCACCGAGTTCCAGTTCACCGTCACCGAGCGCAACGGCAAGAACCTTTCCAACGACCGCATCGGCGACCCGCGTGCCGGGCACATCAGCTCGGTGCAGGAGGTCTGGGGCCGCGGGCAGACCTGGCGGCTGACCCAGCTGTGGCTCAAGCAGCAGTACTTCGACGGCGCGCTGGACGTGAAATTCGGCCGTTTCGGCGAGGGCGAGGACTTCAACAGCTTCCCCTGCGATTTCCAGAACCTGGCCTTCTGCGGCTCGCAGGTGGGCAACTGGGCGGGGAGCATCTGGTACAACTGGCCGGTCAGCCAGTGGGCGTTGCGGGTGAAGTACAACTTCGCGCCGGACTGGTACGTGCAGGTCGGCGCCTACGAGCAGAACCCGTCGAACCTGGAGACCGGCAACGGCTTCAAGATGAGCGGCAGCGGGACCAAGGGCGCGCTGCTGCCGGTGGAGCTGATCTGGCAGCCGAAGGTCGGCGCCGAGCAACTGCCGGGCGAGTACCGGCTGGGCTACTACTACAGCACGGCGAAGGCCGATGACGTCTACGACGACGTCGACGGCCAGCCGCAGGGGCTGACCGGCAACGACTTCAAGTCGCGCGGCAGCAAGCATGGCTGGTGGGTGGTGGCGCAGCAGCAGGTCACTTCGCACAACGGCGATGCTTCGCGCGGGTTGAGCCTGTTCGCCAACCTGACGGTCCACGACAAGGCGACCAACGTGGTGGACAACTACCAGCAGCTCGGGGTGGTCTACAAGGGTCCGTTCGATGCGCGGCCGAAGGACGACATCGGCCTGGGCATCGCACGCATCCATGTCAACGACGATGTGAAGAAGCGCCAGCGCCTGGTGAACCAGGTGAACGGCATCGACGACTACGACAACCCGCTGTACCAGCCGCTGCAGGACACCGAGTACAACGCCGAGCTGTACTACGGGGTGCATGTGACCGACTGGCTGACGGTGCGGCCGAACCTGCAATACATCAAGCAGCCGGGCGGGGTCGACGAGGTCGACAACGCGCTGGTGGCGGGGATCAAGATCCAGACGGTGTTCT
>OBCD01000077.1_pt1 | contig 43819 bp, 71 predicted proteins | sample 1480921 | NCBI WGS metagenome assembly OBCD01 (sample SAMN05301501, study PRJEB22388) | human skin metagenome | isolation source: Infant 2 DOL 22 skin | host: Homo sapiens | place: USA: Pittsburgh, Magee-Womens Hospital of UPMC | collected 2013/2014 | reverse complement strand
ATCCCTCCCAGGACGCTAATAGCTTTTAATTAAGCATATTTTTATTTCAAGAACGCTGTAATGACGGCGTTCTTTTTATTTTGCCTATAAATTAAACATCATAGCCTATCAATTTTTAGGGACTTTTCAGGGACCCAAGTCCCTAACTACATTGCATTGATTATTTCTACCGCTTTTTGATTTTCTTCTTTATATTGTTCTTCTAATAAATGTGAATATACATCTGTTGTAACTGAAATATTTTTATGACCTAATCTTTTTGAAATATAATAAATAGAAACACCTTTTGCTAAAAGATAAGAGCAATGTGTATGTCTTAACGCATGAGAAGTTATTTCTTTTATTCCTAGATCATTACAATATGCTTTTAGTCTTTTGTTAACTGCATTAATAGTTAAATTACCAAAAACACTACCGTCAATCGTTACTGGTAACTTTGAAACCGAATGTATAATGAATTTCATATCATCTTTACTCACTTCTACGTATCTAGGTGATGAGTCTGTTTTGTGTTCATCTATATATATTTCATTTTTAACTTGATTAAGGTACTCTCTTTTTAAATTTAGCGCACCACTAACACGACAACCTGTGCAAATCATTATATATAAAACTAATGAAGATGCATTATCTTTAGTTTTTAAATATTGTTTTAATTTCTCGTAATCTTCTAGGTTAATAAATTTACTATCTTCACTTTTATTAGGGTTGCTTGCTTTATAATTTACTTTGAATGTAGGGTTTTTAGTTATTAAACCTTCATACACTGCATCATCTAATGACGTTCTAATATAACCGTTTAATTTCCTAATCGACTCTTTAGAATGAGATTTAGAAAAATCATTTATGAAATTTTGATAGTGATATCTAGAAATGTCTTTTAAGGGCTTTTTGCCAATGCTATGTTCACTTATATGTTTTATAGCTGAAGCATATGATTTGTACGTTCTAGGGCTTACAGTGGATAATTTGAACGTTTCACACCATGTTTTAAAATATTCACTTAATGTTAAGTTAGGTTGATAGTCAATGCCATTTTTTAATTCGCTCATTCTTTCTAGTCCAGCAGCATCAGCTTCTCTTTTTGTTCTAAAACCTTTTTTACGATACCTTTTACCTTCGTATTTAAATTCATATTGCCATTTTTTACCGTCATAACAACGCGTTTTCATATAACCACCTCAAAAAAGTAAAAAAATAATAAGGGTAGGCGAACTACCCTCAAAATATTATTCAGATAAATCAAAAGTTACGCCTTTGCTACTAAATAAACTAGAAGTAATTTCTAATTTTTTATCTTCAGTATTTGCTACTTTATCAGAAACATCAAAAACTACATATCCTTCTGTTGTACTATCAGGATTAACTTGTTCTAAAAAGAATGAGTTTTCAATATTACCATCGTCACTTTGATTGGCAGACATAGAAGCTCCACCATCTGCATCATAAGACTTATCTTTGTTTTTTAACGTGAACATATTACTATCAACTGTTAGAGCTTTATCGCCATTATTTTTAATAGAAACATTAGCTACTACAAATGTGCCTTTCGGAGTAGTTGGAGCATATTGAGAACCAACCGAATCTTTAGTTTCTACTGAATTTACAGTTACTTCTAAGTCTCCATTTTTTACTTTTTCTCCCATTTTATGTGTTTTATTATCTGAACTATTGTCTGATCCACCTGTAATAGTAGCGGTACATGCTGAAATACCTACAATAATCAATATTAATAAAACTAAACAACCACCGCAGCCGAATAGCCAACTTTTTTTACGTTTTTTCTTTTTCTCTTCTTCTTGTTGCTTTTGATATTCTTGAAACTGTCTAAATTGTCTTTCTTCTTGTTCGTTATTAAATTTTTCTCCCATAATTTTTCTCCTATATGTAGATTAAGTCTTTATATTCATTCATATTCTTAGGTGCATCGCTCACTTACTTTTAGCATCACCACCTTTAATATGTAATATTCATATATCTTTATATTCAAACACTCGTAATGGCTCAAATTGGATAACGTATTTACCACAACGAGTTGAGTGGCCGAATTTTTGTTTATAATGATTTAAAGTTTGAAGTACAAATGATTCACTTACTTCAAAATAATCAGCTAATTCATATAAATTGTGAACATTTTGTAGGTATGCACTTATTAATTCTTTAAGAGGTATCAGAATTTCACAAGCTAATCTACGAGCTTTCAACTCATATTTTCTATTTTGTATGTCTTTATCATCGAGTATGTTCCCATAAGTAATTTCATGGTGCGCTAGTTCTTCTGCTAAAGTTTCCAACTTTATTGTAGTAGGGCGATTGCTATTAATAAATATTTCGCCGTTCATATAGAAACCAGACATAAACTTAGGTATACTTCCAGTTTCGTTTATAGATATGTAATCGTACTTTTTTAATAAATCTTCGTATCTCCCCATACAAAACACACCTTATTTTTTTCTATTTCTGATAAATTGAATAAATTGTTCTACTTCTTTTTGCTCATCTTCTGTCAAATCTGAATAATCTAAATGTGCAGCCATCGTATCTTGATTTTTGTTTTCATACTCACCAACCCCTAAAAGATACTCTGGTGTAACATTCAAAACACGTGAAAATTCGTTTACCTTATTCAAAGGGAATTGAGAAGTTTTATTTAAATATCTTGAAACAGAAGATTTAGCAATATTCAACCTTCTAGCTAGTTCGCTCGTAGATAAATCATTTTTATCCATTAATTTAGTTACTAATTCGATAATTTCGTCATTATTTCTCATGTTATTCTACCTCTTTTTTTAACGTTTTATTTTGGGAACAATTAAATTATAGCATTGTTTCTCAAAAGGAACAATATAAAATTTAAATTTTTATTTAAATAGGTAGAAAGTAGGATAATATAGGCAATTTAAAAGAAACTGAAATTTAATTGTTGCAATGTTGGAACGAAAGTGTTAAAGTTAAGTTGTTCCAAAAAAGGAACAGTTAGGGGGTGCCTCTATGAAGTTGAATCTCGATAGATTAGCGAAAACTCGAAAGCGAAGAAAGAAAACGCAAGATGAAATGGCTACCGCTTTAGGTTTTCAATCTAGATCAGCATATTCAAAAAGGGAAAACGGAGTTGTTTCTTTAGGTGCTGATGAATTAGCAATTATTGCTGAACTTCTTGATTATGACATAACATATTTTTTTGATTAAATCGTTCCATAAATAGAACGATTGGTTGATTAGGAGGAACAAGTATGAACGATAAAGTAACTGCTATCAGATATTTGTCTATCGAACTAGGTAAGAGTGATAAGGAAATCGGTGATTTCTTAGGAGTTCACCGTTCTAATATCACTCATTACAGAAAAAATAACAATATACCAAAGCCTACTACTGTTGGAAGACAAGGAGAACTAGCAGTGATTTCAAGATTAAGAAAGTTAGATTTTGAAGTCGAAGACCTTAATTTAATCGATAAATCATCAAGATACGACCTGTTAGTTAACGAAAAATTGAAAATAGAGGTTAAGTCTTCTAAGAGAGGGAGAGATGGACGGTTTAGATTTAGTTTTGCCAATAAGCGTGAGAACCAATGCAAGACTTCTGAAAATGTTTTGCGATTAAAAAATGGAAAGACAGTAAAGAATTACCAAAAATTTGCTGACTACTTCATTTTTGTCGGTATTGATGATGATGTTTACCACTTCTGGATAATTCCAACAAATCTGATTAAAGTAGGACAACAAAATTTAACATTGAATGATACTTATAGACCTATATTCAAAAATAATTTTGATTTATTGAAAGAAGGTATGAAGAATGACGCAAACATTGAATGTCACAGTACCAATTCCTGAAACACACGTTGTAATTACGAAAGAAGAGTATCAGAAACTTGTTAATAATTCACTTGATCCAATTTGGAGTTTAGAAGAATTAAAACGAAAAATGAAAATATCTTCTGATGAAACGATTAAAAAGAAATTATTATTTCGACCTAAATTCATGAAGATATTCAAAGAAAAAGGAATTGTTCATTATCCAAATGAAGATTATAACCGCTGGCATATTAATGCTAGAAAAATGAGTGATTTCATTGATGAACATTTTGAAGAAATTCATAGAAAGGAGTAAAAAGATGACTAATTCGGATAAAGCAATGTATATCGCTGGAACAATGTTCTTAACATTAGCAACAGCATTGTTCATTACAGGAATGTTCTTCATGAAAGCATTAGGAACAGCGTTACTAATTGCAGTAGCGACATATGTATTCTTTGACAGTTTTTATTATGAAAAAAAGACTGATACCCACGCCAATGAGTAACAGTCGGAATTTAATCAAAATATACAACTTAATTTAATCAAAATATACGGAGGAAGTCAAATATGAATAAGGTAAAAGTAAACGAAATATATGAAACAACAAATTACGATGCATTTAAACTGAGCAAATCAAATAGAAATGTAGCTTACAGAAAAGAGTTATTCGAAGAAGCAAAGAAAGGTTTTATTGCGCCAATAGTAGTGGATAAAAATATGACAGTTATAGACGGTCAATCAAGATTATTTCACGCACAGAAAGCTAATGTACCTATCAAATATTTTATAGATACAGATATAAGTGAGAAAGATATTGTCAGAATGAATACTACTCAAAAATCGTGGAGTACAAAAGATTATATAGAAAGCTATGCCAACGAAGGAAATGAGCATTATGAAAAATTACTCAAATTAGTGAATTTAAATATAGTCGGTGCATCAGCTCTAGCTGCAATTTCAATGAACATAACTATGGGTGGATCAACAAACAAAATAGTAAAAGATGGACATTATGAATATAGAAATAAAAAAACAATGGAATTTTTAGAGTTTTATAAAGAATTGGTTAGTAAAACTAAAATTCCTAAATATAACAATTTAATAGTTGCGATTTTTAAATTATACAAAATCAAAAAAATAGACACATCTCGTTTAATAAACAAAATTAATCAAACTAATTTAAATGAACATTTAGGAGTAAGACAAAATATATCAAAATATATCGAACTACTCTTAGAATCTTACAATCATAGAACTAGAACTTTGGAAACTACTATTGATTATTATATCACTCGTAATGGTGAAGTTATTATCAACGAAGAAATGGAGGACTAACATGCAACAAGAATATATAACTATCCCTTTCAAAGAATGGAAAAATCTCGAGAAAAACTCACTTGATCTATTTAATTTAACTAGAGATTTAGACTTTGCACGACAAGAAATTGAGTTACTCAAAAGCCAAAGAGAAGAACTGAAAGAAGATATTCGATATTGGATAAGAATGTACCAATCAGCAAGCACTAGAGCAGATAAGAACGCACAAGATATAGCTAGATGTACGGAGGTGCATGAACGTGAAAGAAACAGTCACTTATATAATCAAACGAAAAGATAATGACTTATATGTAACCAATATGCCTAGTCATAACTTCCCAGCAATCAAATACTCAACTGAATTCAGAGATGCTAAAGAATTTAACGGAGTAGATAAAAGTTCAATAGATATGACGGAACACAAAGCTATCAAACATACGCATATAGAACAAGATAAATATGAGGAGGTAGAACTTGATGACTGAGAAGCAACAAGAACTCAACTTATTCCAAAAGATAGCAGATGTTAAAGCTAATATTGATGGCTTTACTAAAGACGCAAAGAGTTACAACTATTCATATGTAAGTGGCTCTCAAGTATTACACAGAATTAGAAATAAGATGATTGAAAACAATTTATTACTTGTACCAAAAACATCAGAAGAAAATTACAAACAAATTGACGTAACAAGATTTAATAAAAAAGCTGGTCGTGAGATTACAACATCAGAATTTATCGTTGAAATGAACTTGACTTATGTATGGATCAATGCTGACAAACCAGAAGAACAATTCGAAGTCACTTTCTATGCAGTAGGTCAACAAGACGATGTATCAAAAGCACATGGTACTGCATTAACTTACGCAGAAAGATATTTCTTAATGAAATTCTTCAATATTCCAACTGATGAAGATGATGCCGATGCAAAAGAAAAGCAAGAAAAATATTCAAAACCTAATGTTCAAAAAGTTGGAGAGTTAAAGCAAGATATCTTTTCTTTCATAGATTTGATGAAAGAGAGAGGTAGAGAAATAACTGAAGAACAAGTGAAAAAAGAACTAAATATTACTGACTACACAAAACTATCTAATGGTCAAATCGCTAACGCAATACAAAGTTTAAAATCATGGAGTAAATAGGAGGAAGTAAATGATGACTAATCAAACTATTATCACAGGAAATATCACAAACGACTTAGAAGTAAGACAAGCTGGTAATTCTCAGGTATTGAAATTCGGTTTAGGTGTACGTGGGAACTTCAAAAAAGATGAAACAAACTTTATCCAAGTAGAAGCATGGGGGAAACCAGCAGAAATTATTAGTGAATATTGTCAAAAAGGCTCTAAATTACTTGTTATTGGTGAATTAAAACAAAATAGATTTCAAGATAAAGAAGGACAAAACAGAGAAAAAGTCTATGTAAATTTAGATAAGTTCGAATTCCTAGATAGTAAAGGTAGTAACCAACAAAACAGTCAACCTCAACAACAAAGAGGACAAGCACCAGCAGGGAACAACCCATTTGCAAATGATAATAACGCAAATATAAGTGATGATGACCTACCCTTTTGATAAACCTACAACAAAACAAGTTAAGTACGCTGAATATTTACAATCATTCTTGAGAAAAGATGATAACTTATCAAAGATGAGTAAAAAGGAATTAAGCGACTATATCAACTCAATAAAACCTGATGCAGAATTCGTCATTGATGAATTACAGGCACATACAGACATTTTTTGGTAGGTGATTAAATGCCAAAAATCAAAAATTACATCACTCAAGATGACGGTACAACTACCGTTGTCATTGAGGGTGTAGAACTAGATAACAAAACTTCACTCTTACTCGATAACGGGTTTGATGTAGAAGTCGATGTCATTCCAGTTGATCCATTCAGAATAACGAACAAGCAGCGTAAGAAGATATTTGCACTTGTAAAAGACATAGAAGTCCATACAGGTATGCCAATGGACTATATGAGACATATGTTCATTGAATATGTCAGAACGTACTACGGATATGATGAACGTATTTCATTAAGTAACTGCACACGTACACAGGCAAGTCAGATTATCGAAGTAACAATCGATTGGGTATTCGCTAACGGAATAATACTTGCTTACAAAACAAGTAATTTATTAAAAGGCGATAAGTCGTTACTTTACTGGGCGACAGTCAATCGTAACTGTGTGTTATGTGGCAAAAGTGGAGCAGACCTTGCACATCACTATGCAATAGGTCGTGGTGCTAATCGTAAGAAGATGCAGCATTACGATTATGAAGTGTTGGCCTTATGTAGAGAACATCATTCCGAACAGCACAACATAGGCGTTAAGTCTTTTGATGAGAAGTACATCTTACAGGATAGCTGGATCAAAGTAGATGAACGACTAAATAAAATGTTGAAAGGAGTGAAATAATGGCAGTTTTTAGAGTTTACAAAGAAAGTGGAAACTTCGTAACTGTACACAAAAATTTTATTCATGATGACAACCTAAGTTGGAAAGCTAAAGGCATACTTCTTTATCTATTAAGCAGACCAGACGATTGGAGAATTTACGAAACAGAATTAAATAAACATTCGTCTGACGGTAGAGATAGTTTAAGAACTGGCATTAAAGAATTAGAGCAAGCTGGATATATTCATCGCACTCGAAGAAGAAATGAAAAAGGTCAATTAAGAGAATATGAATACCAAGTATTTGAACAACCTAACCAGATTGGAAAAACCTATGTAGGAAAAACCAACATAGGAAAATCCAAAACTACTAATAATAACTCCACTAATAATAATAATACTAATAATGAGACAGGCGACACGTCACAAATCTTTCAGTTAGTTAGTAAGGAATTAGAAATGATACAAAGTCCTTTAAAAGTACAGGAGTTAGAAGATGAACTCAATCTTATTAAAGGAAATAAATTAGAGATAACAACAGTAGCTATTAACTACTGTAAACAAAATAAGAAAGGTATTAACTACCTAATCAAAGTATTAAGAAATTGGAATAACGAAGGTGTAGATACTAAAGAGAAAGCACTAGCTAAAGTAACACCTAAGCAGCGAACAGAAGATGATTTTCTAGCTAAGAAGAAAAAAGAGTTATTTGGAGGTTAGACATTATGCCAATGACTGAAGTAGAAGCATTTAACATCATTGAATTAGTCGGCAATGTCTACGATATGAAATTCAATGATGAAAAGTACAAGATTTGGTTAGATTTTCTAACTAAGAATGGTGACTATCAACAAACACTATTAAAAACAAAACAGTACATCAAAGAAAAGAAATTTAAACCTACTGTATCTGAAATATTAGGTTACAAACTAAGCACAAAAATTGTTGATACTATTCCTGTTGAAGAAACGAAAGCCTATAAATTACAACATGATCCTGAATTTAAAAAACGTCACGAAGAACGTAAAAAGAAATGGCAGCAGATGAAACAAGAATGGGGTGTTATGGATGACGAAACTTGATGTATTAAGCACCGAACACTCTATTGTTTCAAACTTAATGCGAAACCCTAACTTATTAAGCAAGTTGAAACTCAAACCTGAAATGTTTACTGATATAAACGCGCAAAAGTTTGTTCAGCATGTGTTAGATAAAGGCAAGGTAGATGTGAATGAAATTTACTACAAAAGTAGAGAAGATGTAGAGTTCATTCCTACACAAGTTTTAACTAAATTATTTAACTCAAATGGTACTGACAAAACTTACTTTATGCAAGACCAGATGAACATTTTGAATGAGTATATTCTAAATCAAGCTAGAAGTGAAACAAATAATTTTCAATCTTCACCATCAAAAGAAAACTTTAAGTATCTTATCGAACAATTAAAAGAACTAGATACGTTGACGATTGAAAAGGATAACCCTACCGATACATTCCTAACAAGTGTTATGGAGAACATACTCTCAGATAAGCCTAAGACGTTCATAACGACGAATTTTAAACGGTTAGATGAAAAGATACATGGATTTGAAGAAGGACAATTAAACGTGCTTGCTGGTCGTCCTAGTACAGGTAAAACAGCACTTGCACTTAATATTGTTTGGAACTTAGCAAAAGAAGGCTATCCTACAACATTCTTTAGTTTGGAAACTGGTGGCAACAACATTGTTGAACGATTAACTTCGGCAATATCTAATGTTCCATTATACAAAATTAAAAAGTCAGACGGACTAAGTGATGATGAAGTCGATAGAGTAATGGCTGCAATCAATAGTATTAAACAACACAGTCATTTCAGAATTGAAGATCATGCACAGATTACGCCACAAGACGTGAGAGAAATAGCAATGCGACAAAGTGACAAACCTCATGTGATTTGCATTGACTATCTTCAACTTATGAAGTCAGATTTACCACAAAAAGATAGACGACTAGAAGTAGAAAAAATCAGTCGTGACTTAAAAATCATAGCTAAGGAAACAAGTTGCCTAATTATCGCACTATCACAATTAAGTCGTGGTGTTGAAAGTAGACAAGACAAACGACCTATGATGAGTGATTTAAGAGAAGCTGGAGGCATTGAACAAGACGCTAACATGATATTCATGCTTTACAGAGATGATTACTACAATAGAGAACTTGCAGATGATGATACAGGTAAATCAGATATTGAGTTGAATGTAGCTAAAAATAAAGATGGAGAAACAGGTGTCGTTGAACTCCAATTCTTTAAAAAAACACAGAGGTTTTACTAATGATTATTGCAGAGTTGCAGCAAACGTTAGGTGTTATGTATCGAGAAGTATATAAAGATGAGCCACTCATTCGAGAACTTATTCTCGAAATGGGTTGGGCTATTGATAGATTGCTAAAAAAAGATGAGATCGTCATGTTTGATGAATACGAAAATGTACGTGAAGTGATTGAACAAGAGATGAAGTGGAGGCAAAGCGATGGGACTTTTAGAAGGACATAAACAAAAGTATTACCTATATCAAAGCGATGGTTGGAAGATGTGCAGTGTTATTCCATTAGGCAACGACACTTATAACTTAGGCAACTTCGGTGGCATGCACACTAGAAACGTTTTTAAAGGTAATGTGACTAAAGCTGAACTAGACAAATTAAAGCGTAAATACAAGTTATTCAGAAAAGAAGAACTAAAACAACAAACAACGATAGACGATTTCTTATTCTAGGAGTGAGCAAATGGAAGTACATTACAGTAGTAAATCAAATGAATGGGCTACACCTCAAAATTTGTTTGATGAGTTGAATGAAGAATTTAACTTCACTTTAGATCCATGTGCGACAGATGAAAATGCTAAGTGTAGCAAGTATTTCACTATTGAAGATGATGGACTAAGTAAAGATTGGTCAAAAGATGTTGTGTTCATGAACCCACCTTACGGCAGAGAAATTAAAAAATGGAACAAGAAAGCATACGAAGAAAGTTTAAATGGAGCAACGGTTGTCTGTTTGATACCAGCAAGAACAGATACAACATACTGGCACGATTTTATTTTTGATAGAGCAGATGACATTAGGTTTTTAAGAGGTCGTTTGAAGTTTGGAAACAGTAAAAATAGCGCACCATTCCCAAGTGCAATAGTTGTATATCGAGGAGTGACAACGTGAGTAAATACAATGCTAAGAAAGTTGAATATAAAGGTGTCGTGTTCGATAGCAAAGTCGAATGCGAATACTATCAAGTTTTAGAACGTCAGAGAGATATCGGAATATTTGATCGTATCGAATTACAACCGAGATACGAATTGATACCTAAGTTTGGTAATCAGCGTAAGACAGAATATATCGCAGACTTTGCACTATGGAAAAATGATGAGTTGTTGGAAGTTATAGACGTTAAAGGAATGGCGACGGAAACAGCCAAATTGAAAGCAAAGTTATTCAGATATAAATATCCAGATGTATATCTTACATGGGTATGCAAAGCACCTAAATACACAGGGCTTGAATGGATAACGTATGAAGAACTAATTAAGGTACGCAGAAAGCGTAAGAAGGAGAAGATGAAGAATGGTAAAAGTTAAAGTTGAGAAGAAAATGAACTTATTAGAATTAATTGAGTGGGCTTGGAAGAATGATGTTAAAGAAAAAGCATTTTATAGCAATATTGACGGAGGTTCTGTGTATTTTGACATGGTACAAACAGTGTCTGTAGAGCATTCAATTGGTAAAGATGAAACTTTCGCAGTGGAAGTTGAAGAAGAGCTTACAGAAGGCACAAAAATCCCAGAAATGCTTGAGATATTTCAAGATAATGATGGAACGCAATGGTTCGGGAATTCTATTGAACAAGTAAAAGATGACTTTAGTAAAGAATTTTGGTTAAAAGACGGAAACACAATGACACTCATCTGGAAAGATGGCGAATTGGTTGGTGATGAGTAATGGCGACAGTCAAAGCTGAAGTGTTAATCAGAGGCACGATTGAATTACCGGCAACTAAAGAAACAGATGAAGAAATGGAATACACAATTGAGCAAGCAAAGAAAAGTCCAGAAGAAATTTTCGACGATATCGACATTAAAGATGTAGATTTTCGTTATGAGCATTGGAAGTGATCGTATGTACGATAGATATAAAAATATACCAGATGTGTATATCGGCGGTAAGAAATATCGACTATGTGACGTATATAAGTATTTTGATGTTGGAGATTCGACAGTTCGTAAAAGATACTACAAGCAAAAATTAAGAGGTTGGGAACTTGTCTATGGTAAAGGCAAGGTTCCTATTGAAATTGAACAAGGTAAGGGGATAGGCAGATGAGAATTAGTGAGTTAAAGAGAAACGATGTAATAAGAATATTTGAGTGGGGAAGACACAAAAATATTCTAGCGATTGTTGATGAACCTGGTGGCACCAATAAAGAAAAAGGTATTTACTTTTGGGCAAAAGTTGAAACAGAAGATGGTAAGAAAATCGAGATAGATGATAGCTGGTTTTTTGAAAAAGTAGATGAGCCATTTTCACGTAAGGTGGATATGCAGGAAGAACAAGATATGGTACATGAGCCACCCCATTATCAGTTCAGTAAGTTCTCAGCACGAATGATTATCGAATTAGTAGGTAAGACGTACAAATCAGCGTCAGTATTTTATCACGTAGGTAATGCACTCAAATACTTAATGAGAGCGCCTAGAAAGAATGGTTTGCAAGATTTAAAGAAAGCTAAGCAAAGTGTTGAGTTTGCGATAGAGAATTGGGAGGCAGAAGAAAATGGCATATGATGTAGATTTTTGGTATATCTCACAAAACGCTTGTCAAATAACTTCAACATTTACTCCGTTTTCTGAAGACGAAGAAGAAAGTATTTATATGGATAACGAAGATTTCTTTGCGATGGTCGATCAATTTAGTGATGCCAATTTGATGTATGAAGCTTGGAGAATATTAAGAAGTCAATTAGAAGGAGAAAGTAAACAAAAAATGTTGGAAATCGAAGACAAATTAGGAATTGATGTTGATAAAGAATTAGAAAATATATATGAAAGATCAATGGAATGACGAACGGAGGACTAACTATGGTGTATATGTACGAGCCATTCACTCACACAGTAACTAAAACCGACTTATCTCATCTACACAATATTACGGGTATTCCACACAATACACTATGGTATCAAAGTAAACATGGCATCTATAACGATAAGTTGAAATGTTTCTTTTCAGATACGCTACCTATATTTAAGAAGAAACAAGAGTTTAATGAAAAAGTTATCGTAGATGATGAGATTTGGAAATACAGTGATAAATATGATCTGTACGTTAGCAACTTAGGAAGAATGAAAACGCCGAATGGTAAGTATAAGTTCGGTAATGGTTGTAAAGGTGTAATCACAGTGATTTATAAGAACAGTAAATATCGTGCAGCAGATATTGTGTATGAGACATTTATCGGTGGTTTAAAGACAGGTTACCATGCTTACCCTAGAGATAGTAGATACAACAATCTTGTAGCAGATAATCTATTCCCTTCTACATTGGCCAAGTATAGATTATATCGTAGAAATACAGGGCGTTCTAAACCACTTTACCTAGTGGATAGCAACAACGAGATTGTAGAGGAGTTCGCAAGCACGGTAGAGGCACAAAGTGTATTGTTCGTTGACCGACGACATATTGCAAGAAGATGCAACAGTAGATGTGTAAGTGATGGACTAATGTATGTGTGGGCAGACGAATATGAGGAGTTGAACGCATGATATTATCCAACACAATTAACCAACGCTATCGCTATGCTACACAAGGCAAGACACCTACACAAATACAGCATGAGTTACGTGAGTTAGGTGTCAAAGGGTTTGTGGTTAAGGTAGCTGGAAGTAGGGTGACGATGAAAGTTAGTGAGTGTGACATAAAAAGGAACAGGGAGTGTTTGAGATGATACCTAAATTTAGAGTGTGGGATAAAAATAATAAAAAAATGCTCAATTGGAAAGAATTAGATTTAACAAAAGAACTTGGCGAAGATGAAATAACTATTTTTGAGCCAACAGGTCAGTTTGCACAACCTATATTTTTCTATGACGCTATGCAATCAACAGGCTTAAAAGACATCACTGGTGATGAGATTTATGAGGGGGATATCGTCAAAGTATTAATAAAAGATGAGGAGCCAAAAATTACTAAAGATAAAATATATACTGGCGTTGTAGTTTACAGACAAGGAACATTTGACGTCACAGTTCACGAAAATACGTATCTAGGAATTATACCTCAAATGTACATGTCAGATGGTGATTGCGTATTTAGAATATTAGGCAATATCTACGAAACTCCAGAGTTATTGGAGGATAACTAATTGGACATCAACAATCTCTACACCTATAAAGCAACATGCACCAATGTTGTTGACGGGGACACTTTGGATATATTACTCGATTATGACTTTGATACCTACGCTAAACGTCGTGTACGTTTGCTAGGTGTCGATACGCCAGAAAGAGGACAAGATAAGTTTAAAGAGGCAACAGCGTTTACTAGGAGATGTGTCAAACATAAAGACATCTACGTGCAGACCTACAAGAGTGATGTATTCGGTAGGTATCTTGCTAATGTGTGGTACGAGGACGGGACACGTAGTTTGAATGATGATCTAAGGGACGCAGGGCTATTGAAAGAGAATTCTAAATGGAATGAGGGATAGGAAATGGCGGAAGTTAAGTTATCACAAGAAAATTATGACGAACTGTTGGAAGATATAGAAACGTTGTGGTTACAGTCAGATACTTATTTTGAACAATGGCAAGATGCTAAAAGAAAGGCAGAGGCGTGGGATAAGTTAAAGGAATACGTATTAGACAGAAATGAGGCCTTTAGTGATAGAAAAGATTATGCACAAAGTCCACAACAATTTGAATACTTTGAAAACTTATCAACTGCATTTAAAGTTATAAAAACTAAAATGAACGATTTGGAGCGTAGTAGCGATGAGTAACGAATATAGAGAGCAACAAATCATCAAACATGCTTTGCAATATTATATTCAACGTCCTAACGCTAGTGAGTTAGATAAAAAACGTGAACAAAAAGTGTTGGATAAAGTTACTGATGAAGTAAAGAGAATGCAAAAACAATGGGATATACCTACTAAGGAGGAACAATAAATGACAAACACATTAGAATTCAAAAAGTTATCAAAAGACGCAACTACACCAGAACGTGGTCGGTTAGATGCAGGCTATGACATCTTCGCAGCAGAAACAGTAATACTTGAGCCACAAGAGAAAGCAACGATTAGAACGGACATCGCTGTGAACATTCCAGAGGGGTATGTAGGGCTATTAACGTCTAGAAGTGGTGTAAGTAGTAAAACACATTTAGTGATTGAAACAGGCAAGATTGATGCAGGTTTTCAAGGTAATATGAAGATTAATATTAAGAATGATATTGAAGTAGTAGATGCAGATGAATTTATCTATAAAGATATAAAAAATGAAATAATCGATGACGGAAGCTTTAACGAACCAATTGAAGAGCAAAGCTCTAATCCGCTAGATATTTTTAAACCAAGAAACACAAGTTATGTCATTAAAAAAGGCGACAAACTCGCACAACTCGTTATCGTACCTATTTGGACACCAGAGTTAAAAGAAGTAGAGGAGTTTAGTCATGTGTCAGAAAGAGGGACAGACGGGTTTGGATCAACAGGATACTAAGGACATAGTAGCAGAAATTAAAAGAATACTTCGCAAAGAGTAGTGAGAAGTAACGAGAAGTAAAACGGAGTAACGAGGAGTAGATAATATGGAAGGTCGAATTAAATTAGCAAGGACAATTGTAGAACAGAAAGAATTTATTCAGTGGGACGGCACAGACGAACATTATTATGAGATTGAAAGCTATTTAAGAAAAAGAGGATTTCATATTCTTAGATATACATCAGTGAGTGGTAAAAAATTAATCGAATATCCTTGTGCACCTAATCAAACATCATTATGTGATAAATACGACTTTTTAATCATTCCGAGTTTAGGTGTAGCTAATAAATATGGTTACCTAAGAAGCATTACAAAGAATGAGTTTGAACAAATATATAGTGATTGGCAAAAAGTAGAATAGTAAAAGAGGTGCTGGGGAAGTGAAAGACGTAATTTCAACAATATTATCTTTATTATTCATTTTCGCTTCTATCATATTTGGTTTTACAGCAATTTTTGCAATATGTTTATTACTCACACGCGATTGGGTCGATGCTTTAATAATATTTACATTATTAATAATTTATAAAATTTTACCTGAATAAAGGAGTGAACGGAATGAGTGATTTCAAAATAATAACTTCAGAATTAATTAGCAAAGGCATTGAGTTTGAAATAGAAGATGACACCTTGATTGTCGGTGATTGTTCAGTAATCAATTATAGCGACGTGTATTTTTTAAAATTGTCCGGAATTAATACTCAACAAGGAATGGCTGTTAAGCATCCTATAGTTATAGCAGATTTCTTATCTAGTTATTATTACTTATTAGAAGATCATAATAGTATCACTGTAAAAGATATTAATTTTAAAAGTGAGGTGCGTAGTAATGATTAAACACATAATTAAAGATTTGTTCTTAATCGCTATGTATGAGTTAGGGAAGTATGTGACTGAACAATTATTAATTAAATATACATCTAACGATGAAATTGATGCGCCTAAAGACTTTGCTTCGGATGGAGACCAAGCAGATTTGAACGGAGTGAGTGAATGATGGAATGGTCTTTGTTAATTGCGGTAGCTATTTTATCTATACTGTGGGCAATATCAACTTATAAATGGGTAAGGGCAGAACAGAAAGCGAAAAGATATTATGACATCATGATAAAAACGTGGAATGAGAATACACGGATAAATAATCAATTGCGTAACAATCGAAAGACAGACTTGATAGATGATAGGACGCACATACAAAGAAAGTCAGTTGAAATGGAAGATAAAGATAATAAACGCAGCTTAGGAAAATACGTGGTTGAGTTAAAAGACGAAGTATATTTAGCAAAAAAACATATAAATTCTTATAGAGACACATATATTATAACTGATAATGTATTTGAAGCTTTATCGTATAAAAATTTAGGATCAGCTAAAGAAGATGCGCGTATTTTGGGTGGGAAAGTATTACAACACAAACCTAATTTAGAGGTGGTTGAATGACTTGGTGGATAGTATTAATACCTATTGTATACCTAGTATGGATATGTATAAAGAGTAAGGGGGAAGAACGTAAGTGATAACGATTGAACGCCACGATATTAAAAAGTTAGAAGAATACATTCAGCATATAGAACGTTATCGCAAAGAGTTGAAAGTGTGCGAATATGAATTACTGGAAAATCATGAACCAGAGAATGTAGGCGCAGGTAAGAGCAATCTACCCGGCAACCCTATTGAACGTGAAACGATTAAGAAGCTAAGTGACAAACGTTATGTAACGCTTAGTAATATTGTTAATGGCGTTGATAGATTAGTGAGTGAGGCAGACGAGGATACTTTGGACTTAATTAACAAGCGCTACTGGGAATGTCCTATCGGTTGTTATCACTGGGAAGATTTGGCTGATTACTTCGGTACGAATAAAACAAGTATATTGAGAAGAAGAAATGCAATGATTGAGAAGTTAGCAGATTACATTGGTTATGTGTAGAGAACTTTTGACGTATGTAAGTCCACTTAAAAAGGCGTTATTATGATAGTGTAAGTTAATCAGGTACTTACAATGAGTTGGTTAATTCTTTTGCTAAATGATTCATAAACATACTCCTTTCTTTAAACCTATCCGAGAGAACACTTGGGTAGGTTTTTGTTGTATAAAAATAAATAAAGTTATTAACGTGAGAGTTGGTGATATATGAGATGAACGAATTAAATGTTAAACAACAAACGTTTGTAGATGAATATATTAAAAGTGGAAATGCTTATCAATCGGCAATTAAGGCTGGATATAGCGAAAAGTACGCTAAAGCTAGAAGTCATAAATTGTTGGAAAATGTCGGAATAAAATCAGCAATTGATAAGCGAATGGAAGAACTCAAAAAAGAAGCAATTGCAGACCAAGATGAGATACTTCGATATCTTACTTCCGTCATTCGTGGTGAGATTACAGACCAAGAACTTATAACAATTCAAGTAGGTCGTGGTGAAATGGAAGTAGAAGAACTAGAAAAACGTTCTGACACTAACGCTAGAACGAAAGCAGCAGAGTTATTAGGCAAACGTTATCGTATGTGGACTGACAAAGTTGAGGCGGAAGTTATCACACCAACCTTTATAAACGATGTGCCAGCCGATGACTGACAGTAAAGTAAGTATCGCTAAAACAATCGGTGGCGGGTACAACGAGTTCTGGCACAACAAAAACTTTTATAGAGTAGTAAAAGGTAGTCGTGGTAGCAAGAAATCAAAGACAACTGCATTCAACTTTATATACAGACTAATGGAATATGAGTGGGCTAATTTGCTTGTAGTCAGACGTTTCAGTAATACAAATAAACAATCAACATATACAGATTTAAAGTGGGCTACAAACCAGTTAGGTGTAACCCATTTATTTAAGTTTAATGAGAGTTTACCAGAGATAACTTATAAACCAACTGGCCAAAAGATATTGTTTCGTGGTTTAGACGATCCTTTGAAGATTACATCAATAACAGTTGATACTGGGATATTATGTTGGGCATGGTTTGAAGAAGCCTATCAGATAGAAACGTTTGATAAATTTAGTACCGTTGTTGAATCTATTCGTGGTAGTGTTGACAGTCCTAACTTCTTTAAGCAAATTACAGTTACATTCAACCCTTGGAGTGAACGTCATTGGCTTAAACCTACATTCTTTGATGAAGATACACGATTAAACAATACATTTTCATACACGACAACATTTCGAGTGAATGAATGGCTTGATGATGTCGATATTGCACGTTATGAGGACTTGTATCGTACAAACCCTAGACGTGCAAGAATTGTATGTGATGGTGAATGGGGCGTAGCTGAAGGACTTGTTTATACAAACTTTGAAGTAAAAGAATTTGATTGGTTTGAAAAGTATAAAGCAACTCAATTAAAAGTTCACGGTATTGACTATGGTTTCACAAATGATCCTACTGCATTAATTAGTGCAGTTGTAGATTTACCTAATAAAGAGTTATGGATATATGACGAGCATTATGAAAAAGGTATGCTCACAGATGATATCTACAACATGATTGTTGATAAAGACTTAAAGACAGCGGAAATTAAATCAGAAGGTGATATGCGAATGATTGCAGAATTGAAGTTAAAAGGTATTAAAAAGATTACACCTGCAACAAAAGGACCGCATTCGATTATGCCGGGTATTCAATATGTTCAAGGTTTCAAGATGTACATACATCCCAATTGTATAAGTACGATTGAAGAATTAAACACATATACCTTCGACCAAGATAATGAAGGTAACTGGTTGAATAAACCTATAGATGCTAATAACCACTTGATGGATGCACTTAGATATTCACTATCTGATTTAATATTCAAACCTAAAGAGAAGACAAGTGTTAGAAAATTAAGACAAATGAAAGGCATGGTGAGAGGATAAATGGTTAAAAAGCTAACGGATTTATACAGCTACAATACATTTGTGAAAGAAGCAAATGACGATTTTTTAGTTAGTGATATTGAAGAACTTTTAACTGAAGAAAAGTTAAGAGAGTTAATTAATAACCATAAAACACTTCAATTGCCACGTTTAGAAACATTAGAAGATTATTACTTAAACAGAAATACTGATATTTTAGTTGGAAAACGTCGTTTAGATGATGAAAAGTCAGACCATAGAATTGTTCATAACTTCGCTAAATATGTATCACGTTTCATTGTTGGGTATCTTACTGGTAATCCTATTACGATTCTCCATAAAGATGAAAATACCAATGATAAGATAGTCGAATTAAACGATTTGAATGATGCAGATGCAGTAAATAGCGATTTAGCATTAAATCTCTCAATTTATGGCCGTGCTTATGAAATTGTGTATCGTGATTTAGAAGATAAAGATACATTTAAGCTACTTGATCCAAAGAATACATTTGTTGTGTATGATGAATCGCTAGATAAAAAAGTGCTTGCTGGTGTCAGATACTACACAAAACAAGATGTTGATAAAGTACCTACAGATTTTGTTGAAGTCTACACGGAAGAAGATATTTACTACATCAAGATGAAAGGTAGCCAATTCGAATCTATTGACATAGTTGAGCATTATTATAATGATGTTCCTATCATTGAGTATCTAAACGACCAATTTAAGCAAGGCGACTTTGAGAATGTGATTTCATTGATAGATGCTTATGATGCTGCAGAATCAGATACAGCTAACTACATGACAGACTTAAATGATGCTATGTTAGCTATTATTGGTAACACTGAATTAGATAGTGAAGATGCCAAGGCATTTAAAGATGCGAATATGGTTCATATTAAACCTGGCATCACTGCCAACGGTAGTGAAGGTACTGCAGATGTGAAATACATCTATAAACAATATGATGTGGCCGGAACAGAAGCATATAAAAGCCGATTAGAGCGAGATATTCATAAATTTACGAATACACCTGATTTAAGTGATGAAAATTTTAGTGGTGTTCAAAGTGGAGAAGCAATGAAATATAAGCTATTCGGACTTGAGCAAATGCGAGCAATCAAAGAACGATTGTTTAAAAAAGGTTTAATGAAACGCTATAAGTTGCTATTCAATAACATTAATATCGAAAATTTATCGCAACATTCATATAAAGAGATTACAATCAAGTTCTCTCCTAATTTACCTAAGTCATTAATGGAATCAATCGAAGCATTTAACGCTTTAAGCGGTGGTGTATCAGAACAAACACGTTTATCAGTTCTAGATATTATTGATGATCCACATGAAGAAATGGAAAAAATGAAGGAAGAACGTCAGCAAGAAAGAGACGAATCTGATGCGAACAGTTATCAAGATGCTTTCAATTCATCTGAAAAGGTAGATGAAGGTAATGGCAGAACAATATGATCCTCAGTATTGGATAGAACGCGCTCAGCTTGTTATGGAGCAAAATGTAGTTGAAGATGCTAAAACTGCAGCAGAGATTAATCGTATTATTACTTTGATGTATGCAGAAATAGCAAAAGAGATATTTGCTTTTTATGCTAAGTTTGCTACTTCAGAAGGTTTATCTGTTGCCGAAGCAAAGAAAGTTGTAGATGCATTTGATGTTGTAGCGTTTAAATCTAAGGCAAAAGAATATGTTAAAAATAAAGACTTTAGTGAGAAAGCGAACAAAGAATTAAAGAAATATAATGTCAAAATGAAGATTTCTCGTGAGAAGTTACTAAAAGAAAATCTAGATTTGATAGTTAAATCATCAACTGCAGAAGTAGAAAAGGCAATCGAAAGTGGATTAGTTGATTCAATTAACCGTGAAGTGAAAGAACAGGCAGGAATATTAGGCGTAGACCTTAGAATTACCGAAGAAAAAGCAGAATCTATTGCTAATAGTAAGTTTCACAAGGTCACTTGGTCAGAACGTTTATGGGATGATATGGATTTAGTAAGAGAAGAAGTAGAACGCATCACAACGAATGTAGTTGTACGTGGCCGACATCCTAATGAGTATGTAGCAGAATTTAAGAAAAAAACTGGCCAAACGACATACAATGCTAAACGTTTACTAACCACTGAGTCAGCTAGAGCGCAATCAGAAGCACAACGACTATCTTATTTAAAAACACTTGGTGAAGATGGTGAGTATGAGTTCTTAGCATCTAAAAGTGAATTACCAAAACCGGGATTTTATGAGGAAAACCTAGATTTAAGCAAGTTGAAAGACGATGAAAAAACAAAGGTTTGTCCAGTTTGTAATGAGTTGAACGGTAAGGTATTCAAAGTAAAGAATATGGTTCCTGGTGTCAATGCTGCGCCTATACATCCACATTGTAGATGTTCAACTGCTCCACGTGTTGGTAGTTGGCGTGATAAGTTCTTTGCAGAACGTAAAGGAAAATATTCAGGAGGTAAAATTGTAATTGACTAGAGAAGAATATGAACAAAAATTAGATGACGTAACTGATGAATATATGCAAGTCTACGGCGATACACCAGAAGATATTTTAAAAGATGAAATGACAGATTATGAAAAAATTAAAGTAATTGAACAAGCAATACAGAAACGATAAAGCTATCACATTCGTGTGATGGCTATTTTTTATGTCCAAAACGTGCTGAAGACGTTAAAAGCATGTATGGAATAAACAGTCGACAGACTATAAACGGAGGTATATCTCATGGCACAAGAAAGTAACGTTACTGAAACGCAAGAAACAAATGTAAACGAGCAAAACCAAAGTAATCAAGATGATACTTCTAACAATAAACAAGAGCAGTCAGATAAGACTGAAAAAACATTTACGCAAGAAGAAGTTAATCAATTGATTAAAGAGCGAGTTGCTCGTGAACAGAAAAAAGCTGACGAAAAAGCTAAAGAAGCTGAAAAACTCGCTAAAATGAACAAAGACCAAAAAAACGAATACGAAATGGAAAAACTTCGCAAAGAGAACGAAGAACTTCGTCAAAGAGAAGCAATGAATTCTATGAGAAACGAAGCACGTTCAATGTTTAGTGAGAAAAACATTACAGCTACAGATGATCTTCTAGACATTGTTGTAACGACTGAAGCAGAAAGCACTCAAAAAAATATTGATGCACTCACTAATGTAATTAACAACATTGTTAAAGAACAAGTGAAAGAGTCGCTCAGAAATGGCGCTCCTAAAAACGTCAAATCTGGTGGTATGACTAGAGAAGACATTATGAATATTAAAGATTCTGATGAACGACAAATGGCTATTGCTCAGAATCGACACTTATTTAAATAAATGGAGGTTTTTTAAATGGCACCACAACCAAATCAAATTGATGTACAAGCTTTGGGCGAAGCTAAGTCAATCGACTTTGTTAATCGCTTAGGAGAAAGCTTAAATAAACTATTTGAAGCATTAAACATTACGAATAAATTACCAATGAATGTTGGTACAGCATTAAAACAATATCGTTTTTCAGTAAATCCTGAAGGTAACCAAGATGGAATTGTTGCTGAAGGTGACGTTATTCCGTTAACTAAAGTTGAACGTGAATTAGTAGACATCACAGAATTGACATTCAAAAAATTCCGTAAAGCAACTACTGCAGAATCAATTCAAGCACACGGATTTAGCACTGCAGTAAACCGTACAGATGATGAGATGTTACGTTATGTTCAAAAACAATTCCGTACAGATTTCTTCAATATGTTAAAAGCTGCGTTAACGAACAAATCACGTACAAACAAAGCTAAATTAGATGCACCTAATTTACAGGGCGCTTTAGCTAAAGGTCGTGCAAACTTATCTGTTTTATTAGATACAGAAATCACACCTATCGCTTTAGTTAATCCTAATGATGTTGCTGGACACTTAGCAGAAGGTTTAATCAACTCTGACGGTTCTGAATTCGGTTTGAATTTACTTACTCGTTATGTAGGCGCAAAAGTTATTGAGTTCTCTGATGTTCCAGAAGGAGAAGTATGGTTCACTGTTGCAGAAAACTTAAACGTAGCTTATGCAAATCCTAATGGTGATTTATCATTAGCATTCCCATTCAGTGTTGATCAAACAGGCTTTGTTGGTGTGTTACACGATATGGATTCAAGTCGTTTAACAAGTGAAACAGTATTAATGCATGCTATTTCAATGTTCCCAGAAAATATTGATGCAGTTGTTAAAGTAACTATTACACCACCTACAACAACTACTGCTACTGCATAATCTATTAATCATTAAGAAGGTGAAACTATGGATTACTTAACTAAAGTTAAATCTCGTATTGGTTTGAAAGATAATAAACAAGATGAGCAACTCAAAGTAATTATCGAAAATGTAACTGCAGAGTTACTTTCAAGATTACCAATAGGTATGCGTGAAGATGTACCTGAAGGTTTAGAATTTATCGTTATTGAAGTTACTTTAAAACGATACAATCGCATAGGTGCTGAAGGAATGTCTAGCGAATCACAAGATGGACGTTCTAGCACTTATGAACCTAAGGACTTTGATGAGTATTTACCAATAATTGACAGACTTTTCCCTGTAGAAACAATTGAACGCGAAGGAAGTATCAAATTCTATTGAGATTTGAAGATAGAGTTGATCTAATCGTTCAAAAAGTGGCTAAATATAATCCTGTTACTGAGAAGAAGGAAAGTGTTGAAAAAATACTACCAAATATTCCATGTAACAGTAGCGCTTTGTCTAGGGAAAGAGTGCTTGCTGAATTTGGTGAAGCCTATAAAGATATTACTGTTGTTCGCTTTAATCATGAATTGGATATCATTCCAACTCATGCAATATTGAGAGGCCTACGATATCGAGTAGCAGATGTAAGAGTATATCGACATAAAACATCAATTTATCTTCATGAGGAGTTATTAAGTGGAAACTAAAGGTCTAGATAGACTGATTAAACACATGAGAGCTATGCATGACAATATAGATGATGATATTGATTTTATTCTTGAAATGAATGCAAAAGAAGGCGTAGGAATTGCTCAAAAGAAAGCTAAAGAAGTGATGATTAAAGGTTACTGGACAGGTAATTTATGGCGACAAATTGAGTATCAAAAAGTTGGTAAATTGCATCATAGAGTAATATCTAATGCTTATTACAGTGGCTATTTAGAATTCGGTACGCGTCACATGAATAAAGAGCCTTTCATGTTTCCAACATATGAAGTTTTAACTCAAAATCAATACAATGATTTAAAACGATTGCTCAACGGATAGAGGTTAGTTTATGAGTAATAGAACACCACAACAATTGTTATACAATGAAGTATTTAAAAAGTTACAAGGATATGGAATAGAAGTCATTGATTCAACAAAACTTGGCCAATCTATCACATATCCTTTTTTTGTGGTTTCAAAAGGTAATGCAGATAAATTTCATTATACCCTTAATTCTTTTGGTGGTGGATTAATCGTAGATGTTGATATATGGTCTGACGCTAATGATGTTGGTAAGCATGATGAATTAATTTATTATGCTGATCAAATATTAAGTGATATTAGCGATTTAGGTAATTACCATGTATCAATTGATACGATTCATACAAATACACTTATTAACAAAGAAGAAGGTAATAAGAGTTTGTTGCATACTTCTTTGAAAGCTGAATATAAATCTTATTAATTGGAGGTAAAGTGATGGATAAAAAAGATAGTAAATTCAGATTGTATCTTTTTAGAAAGCTAGGAGAAGCAGTTGATGCAACTCGTATGATGTGGATGACTGAATTTGAGTTAAGTCATGAAACAGATACTGATACAGAAGATACAATGGATGGAAGTTATTCAACTGAAGGATCTACATCTACAACAGCAACAGCAACTGCAAAAATGGCTTATGGAGATACGTTTGCTGATGAAGTAGAGGATGCAACAGTTGATAAAACTCCTTATGAGATGTGGGAAATTGAAAGTAAAATTGAAGGTACAGGCGAAAATGCTGGAAGATTCAAAGCTAAATATTTCCAAGGCAAATTTAATAAATTTACTTTAAAAGGTGAAACTGGAGGAGTAGATGAATACGAACTCGAATACGGCGTTAATGGTCGTTTCCAACGTGGTTATGCAACTATTCCTGATGAAGTTGAACAAAAATTAGATGCTAATGGTTACAAATTCCATAACACTACTGCTGATGATCCTGCTACTGAAAACCTGGAAAGTATTCCTCAACCAAAAGTAAGTAGTTCATCTAGCACTACATCAACGTCAACTTCAACATCTGATAAGTAAATCAATTTATAGAGTAGGTGAATAGCCTGCTCTTTTTTATTTCAAAAAATTAATGAGGTGGAAAATATATGATTACAATTAAGAATGGTAAAAAAGATTTAGAAATGCGTTTTGGTATAGGTCAATTAGATGCTATTGATAAAGCGTTAGGATTTAAAGTTCAAGACCGTGTAGAACTTGGTGAAGGTTTAGAGAAATTAGTACCTAAATTAGAATCAGGTAATGCGATTGCAATTGCCAAAATTATTAAAGCGACTACTCGTGGCCAACAACATTCACCTAAAAATGATGAAGAATTAGAGGGTATCCTAGTTGATTTAATTAAAGAACATGGTTCACTAAAAAAATTCGGAGAAATCGTTCTTGAGGATATGGGAAAGAATGTTCTAACCCAAGACGTTATCAACAACAGCAAAGCACTAGAAGCGAAAGAGATTTAGTCACTTATGATCGTATAGTTTTAGCCTGCATGTCAGATTTGAAAATGACTAGCTTAGAAGAGATTGATAATTTAACACTACGTGAATTTAATTATCGCATGTGGGCTTTAGAACTAGACGTTTTAAGAGAAGAATTCGAAAGGTATAAACTCGCTTTTGCAATAAGAGATGCTGCTACTACTAAAAATGTTGGTACAGAAAAGAAACCGAAAGAGGTTTATAGATACCAAACTGCTAATGACATTATTGATTTTGAGAAAAACTATAAACGTATTCTTTCAGGTAAAACTATTGAATATCATAAAGAAACAGAAGAAATATCACCTAGTGAAAATAGTTTATTACAAGCGATAGCTAAGATGAATAATGAAACTAGGAATAAGGAGGTGGAATAGTGCCTAACACTGAATATACTGTCAGTAATGAATTGGTGGCTAATACTTCGCGATTCAAAAAAGAAATAAATCAAGCTATTAATTTATTGAAAAGATATGATGCTGTCGCTAAAAGTATTGATGATATCGAATTAAAAGCTAGTGATAAAAATCTTATTTCTAAGGTCGAAGAAGCTGAAAAAGCATTAAATGAACTAGATGGAAAGCGTTCAACTTCAGAAATTGATGCAGATATTATTGATTTAGAAATTAAAAAAGACGAAGTTATTCGTCAATTAGATGAAATTGATGGAACTGAGGCAAGTCCTGAAATCGATTTAGAAAAAGCGAAATTTGATGCTGAAATTAATGAAATAAATGCTAAAATTGACCGTTTAGAAAATGAAAAAGCAACAGTTGATGTAGATATTGACAAACATGAGTTTGATATGGATATAGATGCGATTGAGAAAGATTTAGAGCTTATCGACGATATGGATGTTGAACCTAAAGTGGATGCGAATACTAAACAAGCAGAAACTAAGATAAACCAACTAGAAAAAGCTTTAGATTTTTTAGATAGTAAGTCAGTTCGAACTGCAATTGATTTAAACGACAGATTATTTGTTACTAAATTTCAAAAGACGAAAAAAGAGTTGGATAGACTTGATGGTAGAAAGGTTAAAACTGCTATTCAAGTAGATTCCGCATTAGCTAATGCGGAAGTAACTACTTTTAAGACGGTGTTGTGCAGTATTCCAAATAAAGTTCGTACTCGGTTAGAAGTTGATAGTGATAAAGCAGAAGGTTTCTTAAAAGCGTTAAGCGCTGGTATTGATGAATCAACAAAATCTTGGGATAGATTAGCTACTAAGATTCGTACAATAGGAACAGTGCTAGGAAACATGGTTCAAGGTGTTCTAATTTCCAATATTACTTTACTTGTACCAATAATTGCTAGTTTAGTACCCGTATTAATGGCAGTATTAAATGCAATTAGCGTAGTAGCTGGTGGTGCTGCTGGTTTAGCTGGCGCATTCGGTGTTGCTAGTGCAGGTGTAGTCGCATTTGGTGCTATGGGTATTAGTGCTTTAACTATGTTAGCTAACGGTACTTTAGAAGCTACTAAAGAAACAGAACGTTATACTGCATCGTTAGATAGTTTAAAAAGCGCTTGGTCAGACCTCATCAAACAAAATCAAGCACAAATATTTAATACATTAGCCAATGCTATTGATACTGCTAAAGTTGCATTATCTGGACTTACACCTTTTATCAACGGTGTTTCTCAAGGAATGGAACAAGCTAGTGCTAAGATGCTTGATTGGGCTAGAAATTCTCAAGTAGCTCAACGTTTCTTTGAAATGATGGGTACAACTGGAGTAAGAATATTCAACAATATGTTAGATGCTGCAGGCTCATTTGGTAGTGGTTTAGTTAGTGTACTTACACAAATTGCTCCATTAGCTGAGTGGGTATCACAAGGCTTTAAGAAGATGGGGCAAGCGTTTAATGAATGGGCGCAGTCAGTTGAAGGCCAAAATGCAATCAAGGCTTTTATTGAATATACTAAACAGAATTTGCCATTAATAGGTCAGATATTCGGCTCAACATTTAAAGGTATTTTCAACTTGATGAAAGCATTCGCTCCTAACACTCATCTTGTGTTACAAGGTTTAGCAGATATGGCACAAAGATTTGAAGAATGGAGTGCTACGATTGCTCAAAGTGATGGATTTAAAAAGTTCATTGAATACGTTCAAGAAAACGGTCCTAAACTTATTCAATTACTAGGTAATATTGCAAATATTATTATTAATGTTGCTACAGCTATGGCTCCATTTGCAGCTGCAGTATTAGATGTAGCAATTGCAATTACTAATTTTGTAGAGTCATTAACAGCTACTCATCCTGCAATTGGTATAATGTTAGGCTTGATTGTAACGTTAGCTGGTATCTTTATGACATTAGGTCCACCAATTATGGGCGCAATTGATTTTATTGGTAAATTCGTAAGAGTTTTAACCGGAGCAAGTACTGCTATTGAAGGTTTAACCGCAATTGGTAGTGGTTTAATGACTGCGCTTGAAGGATTAGGTGCTGCATTCCTTGCTTTAGATGCTCCTATTTTATTAATCATTGGTGCAGTAGCAGCAGTGATCGCAATTCTAGTATGGCTATGGAACACCAACGAAAGTGTTAGAAATGCACTCACAAATGCGTGGGACGTGATTTCTACAACAATAGGCGGTGCTATTCAGTCCGTTATAGATTGGTTTATTCAATTGTACGATAATATCATGCAAACAATTGAGCCATTAATTCCGATTTTCCAACAATTTGGCGATTTTATTAATCAAATTCTAGGTGTTGTGGTTGTACAAGCGATTAATTTCCTAGTAGAAGCGTTTAAGGGACTGTGGCTTGCGGTATCGGTAATTTTCACTGCAATTGGTGCAATCGTATCATCTGTAATTCAAATTATTGTTGGATTGTTTACTGCTTTCATTCAATTAATTACTGGCGATTTTTCAGGCGCACTACAGACTTTACAAAATACATTCACAAATGTGTTAAATACCATTTGGGGTGCGGTACAGTCAATTTTTTCTCAAATTTCTAATTTTATATTCGCTAGTTTAAATTCTGTACTTGGAACGAGCATTTCAAGTTGGTCTCAAATTTGGTCGTCTACAACACAATACCTTAGTCAAATTTGGTCAAGTGTGACAAATTGGTTTAGTCGAGTAGCTCAAACAGTCGCTTCTAAAATGGCTCAAGCACTTGGATTCATTATTTCTCACGGCGCTCAATGGGTTTCAGCTATCATTGGTGCAATGGCTAGATTTGTTTCAGGTGTAATTAGCGGTTTTGTCAATGTGATTGGCCAAGTCAGAAGTGGTATGTCACGTGCAGTTGCTGCTATTAAAGGATTTTTAGGACAATTTGTTAGTGCCGGAATGCAAATGATGGCTGGTTTAGCTCGAGGTATTATGAGTGGAGCAAGCCAAGTTATTAGTTCGGCTGTCAATGTAGCTAAGAGTGCAATAAGTGCAGTTAAAGGCGCATTAAGTATTCATTCGCCTTCACGTGTGTTTAAAGATATTGGTGCTTACACTATGGAAGGTATGCATTTAGGAATGAATACAGAAGGTAGTAAAGTCATAGACTTAGCTTCATCAATTGCATCAAGAGTAAGTTCTGGATTTAATTCATCACTTAATATTCCTAAAATAACAAGTGATTTTAGAAATGCTACTGCTTCTGTAAATGCACAAGTGCAACATACACATCAAGTTAATTCATCTCCAAATCAACGTGTAGTACGTATAGAGATGGATGTTAATAATGAAGCACTTTCGGCAATTGTTAATGGTCAAACTGCAAATGAAGATGCAATGTTTTCATTCTAAGGAGGTCGTTCAATGGATATAGAAATTAAGAAAAAGGACGGACAACGTTATACTTTGAACGACTTCGGTTTCAAAGTGGAAAGCGTGACTGTCGAAAGTATTGAAATAGAAAAAGACTACAAAACAAAAGAAAATACAAATGGGCGCATTAGACTAAGTACACAATATCGTAAGCGTAATATTAAAGTTGAATGTTACGTTATTTCGACCAAACTAAATGATAACCCTAGATTAAGAGATGAGTTTTATGCTTTAACTACAAGTAAAGATCCAATACTAATTAGAGAATTGAGAAGAACTGTACCACTTAATTATCGTTTTATTCAACCCACTAAAGATGATTATCAAGATATAGATGAATATAACAATTTAGTACTTAATCATGAGCCGTTTAATAATAATCACTACGTAAATGGTAGACAATATCAAGTGATTTGTAACGGTGTCATTGAGCCTAAAGAAGTAGGGCGTAAAATTCAATTTTCATTAGATTTTGAAACTGATGAATTACCTTTTGCTGAAAGTATCGGAACATCATTGGAATTAGAGAAACGACCTGACAGAGAATTATGGTCCAATGATATGCTAATTCCTTTTGATGAAGAAGATACACGTCGTAAGTATTCATTTACTAATGTATACAACAATTCAATCTACTATCACGGGAATGTACCTAATGATCAATTCAATTTATTTAAAAAAGTAACAGTTGTATTAGGGAAAAATGTTAAAGCAACAGAGATATTCCAATTTACGCTAGGTAATAGTGATGTTATGACAATTGAAGGTGCTAACCTAAAAAAAGGCGACAAGATTGTCTATGACGGTGTACAAACATTTAGAAATGGTATTCCTATTAACGACTTAGCATCAAATGCACAACCAAAGTTTTATCCGGGTTGGAATAATTTTGAATTCAATCAGCAAGTTAAATCAGTAACATTTGACTTGAAATTTTATTACTTGTGAGGTGTAGACATGCCAATATTAGTTACTCCAATACGTGGGCGTAGTATTCCATTGTACGTGTCTACTACCGAAACATCTAAACTTGGTTCTGATATAGTCTTACAATTTGAAATTGTTGAAGATGAGTTTAATTATCAAATTGTCAGAGGTTTACAAAAAAGATGGACGATTTCAAGAGTACAAGGTTCGAAAGATAAAAGAGAATACGTAGTATTTATTATTGACAGACAGACACATGGTAAGAAACAACTTGTGTCTGTCTCTTGTCGTTATAAGCCGTTAGATATCATTAAACATACTCGTATTTACGACACAATAGATGGTAGTTTCACTGCTGATAAATTTCTCAAACGGATTTTTGATGGTACAGGATTGAAGTATAAAATAGATGGTTCTCTTGGTTCATCTCAATTCGAGAATGCTGGCGAAGGTGAAAGTTTAGAAGATTTGATTAAGAAGTTTTGTAGTCACTTCGATGTAGAGTTCGATATTGAATTTAATAACAAAAAAGGAACATATACATTTGTATTTACACCATTCTTAAATAAAAATGCTAGTTATCATATAGATGATGAAATCAACGCCAATAATATGAAAGTTGAAGAAGATAGTAGTGAACTTTATACCTATGCAGTTGGATATGGCGATTATGATGAAGAAGAAGGTAGTACAGCAGCTGGCTTTGTTATGAAATTTGAGCATCCTAGCATCAAAGACTATGGTCGTTATGATGCACCACCGATTAAAGATGGTCGTATCAAAGATGAAGAAGTAATGCATCAAAAACTTCAATCATTAATTGAAAGTTCAGTTAAAACATCAATCAGTTTAGACTTCATCGCTTTGAACGAACATTATCCCAACGCTGTTCCTAAAGTAGCTGATATCGTTAAGATTAATCATTCTATCTTAGGTATTAATGAGTTTGTTCGTATTGTTGATGTAAAAACGGTAAGGGATAAAGATAATATTATCGTTAAACAAGATGTGACGTTAGGTGATTTCAAACGTGTAGATAGATATAAAAAGCGTGTAAGTGAAGCAGCGGCAGCTGTAGGGAAATTAGGTGGTCAAAATAGCTTTGTTCACACATATAAAGTAACGACTGCAAAAACAAATGCAGCTATTAAAACCACACAACGCCAACAAGAAGATAATGCTACTAAAGATATAAAAGCAACTAAAGAAGATGGAACAGTCGTTAATTTAAGTAGTGCTGATATTGTCATTGATGCTAATGGCAACTTGAAACTAAAGTAGGAGGTTTGAAATGAGAAAAACGATATATACCGACTTAGATGCAATATTTGGCGCTCGTTTTGTTAGAGAAAATGAGTTAAATTTTATTGCCACAAGAGATATGTTGACAAATATCGAAAAATTATTAGATAAGCATAGTCGAAATGAAACAAAAGCACATACTGCCGACCAAATTAAGTACACACTTCCTACTGGTCCTAGTACCACAGTTGATAAAGAACTTCGTTATCAACATAAACGTGTTAAAAACTTAGTATTAGGTAATTTAGGAAATGGTCAACAAGAAGTCCGAGATAGTCGTGTTTCTATGGACGGTCAAAGTCATTCATTACTTTCTGAACGTTTAAGACACGATTTTGCATACATTGAAGAAGAAACAGATAAGTTAATGAATGTTACTGATGATCCTGCATATTTATTTAATCCACCTTACATGAAAAGCGCTGAACGTGGTGTAAATGAAACGCCATTAAGTAATGATCCAACTGAAAACTTAAAAGCGTTCTATGACGTGTTTGTCGATAATAAATATTGTTTCAAAAAGTACATTGGTAAAGACCAATCAAACAAATACAACGTATATAGTTATACATTTGAGCCGGAACATTACAGTAAAACAGTATTAGTCACTTGTTGTATTCACGGTAATGAGTATAGTGCGTTTTACGCTATGAGTCGTTTCATGAACTTAGTTGTGAACGAGTGGGAAAAATACCCACAACTCGCTTATTTACGTAAAAACGTGCGTATTGTCATGGTTCCTATCGTAAATCCATGGGGCTTTGCTAATCAAGAACGTGAAAATGTAAATAATGTCGATTTAAACCGTAATTTTGATTACTACTGGGAAAATGGTAGTGGTAAAAGTCCGAGTGGTAAGAACTATAAAGGCTCTAAAGTATTTAGTGAACGTGAAAGTAGAAATATGAAAACACTCGTTGAAAGTTTAGACGAAATTACAGCACACATGGACTGTCACAACATTGTGTCTCAAGTTAGTGACTATTGCTTATTCTACCCTAGATTTGCCAATCAACCTAATAACGAAATGACACAACTTTTAATGGAATTGTCAAACTACGGTGATTATGTTACTTGGGGTTCAAGTACATTAGCGTCATTCTCAAATTGGGTTGGTATCACGAAAGGTATTACATCATTCTTACCTGAAGTATATGAAGGTCGTGCTGGTAAACCTAGAGGCGCGGAAGAAATGTGGCGTAGCGTATATTACTTAGGAAATATTCTTTTAAGATTGTCGAGCCTATATAATGGTCAAAACGGAAGAACAGCAAACGAACCTATTGTTAAATCGTTTGTATATAGTAGTCGTTATAACAATTCTGGCGTTAAACCATTCTCACTTATCGCTAAAGATGGATACCAACGTATGTTGATGACGCAACAACGTTTTAAAGTTACTGCAAATGGTTTTGTTGAATTAAATGGATCAATCACAGTTCAGTTATCTAAAGATACAGTATTCGGGGTTAATCCGGGAATTGCACAAAACTACAATCCATTTAGTGGTAATGGCAAAACAAGAAGACGTCAATTATTTAAAATTGAACATAAATTACCGGCTGGCATTCATACTATTCCGTTACATGCAGTGGCACCTGTTCAATTTTCTACAACAACACCTGACAATGTTAAACGTACAAACGAAGTTATGGCAGTGGTAGACGTAATGAGAAAAGAAGGATATGCAAAAGTATTGAATATGGTACTTAATGTTAAATTCACACCTAGTCATTCTCATAATGCTGTTCAAATGTTTACTTCAACAGGATATGGCAACCAAAAAGAGCAAACATTCAAACAAATTTATCCAAATAAACCAGCACCATTTGATGTTCGTAATAAGATTATCACTAAAAAATAAGGAGGTTTTTAAATGGATGGTTTAAAAAAAGAAGCGAAAATCACAGTTGTTGATGAGCCACGTTTGAAGCCTATTACTGACGAGAATATCGCTTTTTATAACATGGATATCAATACAGCAGTTTTAACGTTTCAAGTAAGAAAACAAGATTATCCATTAGAAATCAGTAAAGTAAATACTGATATTTATGCTTACTTTGTATCTGATAATGGATCGTCAACTGGACGTGTTCAAGTTGATTATGTTAATCCAATGCAAGGTATCATTCAACTTACTTTAGATAACGACTTTTTAAAAGCTGCAACAGACACTTATGTCACAGGTCAAATCTACATCAAAGCTGTTGGACGTAAAGACACGGTTGTGTTAAACGAATTCCGTTTCTATGTGAAAGATGCATTGATTAATCAAATTGATGCCGATATCAAAATCAGTTATATTCGTGAAATTGACGATTTAATTGATAACTTCAAAAAGAAAATTGAAAATGTATCTCAAAACTTTAGCGATATCGAGACAGCACAAGCTGATTTTACTGCGTTTGTAAATGCACAGAAAAATACTTTCATTAAACAAGTTAATGATATGAAGAATGAGATGAATGCATTTGCCAACAATACACAAAAAGACCTTATAGACCGACTAAACTCAATTGACGACAAAATGTTGCAAACGCTTAGTGAATTGGAAAATGGTACAGAAAATTTTGTTACTGAAGATGAGTTAAATACGTTACTTGCAAATTATCCAACTAACGAACAACTCACTACACAACTAAATGGTAAAGCAAATGTAGGGGATGTTACCGGAAATCAATCAGTTGAATTGCCTGATTTTGACGTAATAATTAAAGAAAAGGTCGACGAAGCACTTGCTAATGCACAATTACAACGTTTCACATTTACTGATGACAACGGATATATTCCTAGAATTGATAACCCTGACCTCTATACTATGAGTGGTATTGACGCGTCAGGTTTTTATTATGCCTACAACCCAGTTAATTCACCCGATCCAAATAATCAAAGCGGTTATTTACTTGTTATGGCAAGAAGTAGTAGTTATAAGAAAGTGTTATTCTTCCCATTCAATCGTCATGTATTTTATTCACGCAATAAGATGGGCAATACAGCAGGTTGGGGAATTTGGTACGATGCAACAAATAATATAAACGTAGGTGAAATGATTGCAGATGTTACTGAAACTTAATAGAAAGAAGGTGCTAAATAGTTGGAAGATGTAAAAGTCAAAATTATTCAGTCCGAAGAATTTAAAACCTTCTTTTATGCCGGAGATTTAAAAATGCTTTATGTATTGATTTTGTTAATGGTCTTAGACATATTAACAGGAACAGCTAAAGCTATTAAAGATAGAAGATTATGGTCAAGAAAAGGACTGTTTGGTTATGGAAGAAAGATACTTATTTTCGTCATAATTGTTGTATCTAACGTAATAGATCAGATACTAGCTTTAAACGGTGGACTAATTATGGTTACAATCTTATTTTATATCGCAAATGAGGCTTTATCTGTAGTTGAGAATTGTGCTGCTATGGGCGTACTAGTACCTAAACAATTAGCTGAAAGATTAGCAGTTATAAAAAATGAAGGAAGTCAACCACCTTCAATTACCACTGAAATAAAAGAAGAAATGACAACAAAATATAATAAAGAACTCGAGGATAATGAAACATCAGAAATAAATATCAAGATGAGAAAATAGTCGGCGTTTACACGTCGACTTTTTATTATGCAAAAAGGAAGGTGGATAAATGGCAATTTTACCTTCATCTGGCAAACCGACAGCCAAGCAGGTAGTAGCATGGGCTAAATGGTTAGCTGATAACAAATTAGGTGTCGATGTGGATAAACGTCTGGGGTTCCAATGTTGGGATTTACCTAACTATATCTTTGACAGATATTGGGGATTTAGAACATATGGAAACGCTGATGCAATGGCACGACGTGACCAATATCCAAATAGTACATGGAAGATATATGCGAATACACCTAGTTTTGTGCCGAAGCCGGGTGACGTTGTGTGTTGGACATATGGTGCTTACGGACATACAGCGATTGTAGTTGGTCCTAGTGATACTAATACATTTACGTCAATTGATCAGAACTGGTATGGGGCTAACCACTGGTACGGTAGTAAAGCTGCATATGTTAAACATAGTTACAGTGGTATGGGTGGTAATCTTTATTTCATCAGACCACCTTATAAAGAAGAACCTAAAACTGAAACGCCACCTAAAGATACAACACCTAGTAAAGATAAAGGCGATACTTCTTCAGACAAACCAACCTCAGAAACTAAAAAAGAGCCACTTAAAGAACAAAAAGTTATTACAGTAACTGCAGAAGATGATGAGAAAGTTGATTATCCTAGATTTATACCGCATAGAATTGCTGATGGCGAAGTAAGAAATCACAAACCTAAAGGCTTAGCAGTCAAGAACGCTGGAACAATGTGTTCTGTACAACAGATGTATTATGACAGAAACAAATATATTTCTAATTCTGAATATCCACATTTCTACATTGACCGTCACCATATTTGGCAACCACGATATACAGATGTCAAAGTGCCTAGTGAACCTGATTACATTGTAATTGAAGTATGTGGAGATTACAGCGATACGAAAACAGATTTCTTACTTAACGAACTACATGCAATCATATTTGGTGTTGGGCAACTACAAGGGTATTACATTCCACTTAAACGATCATCTTTAAAAGTATCTGACGACTTATGGCGTACTGTTATGGAACACGGTAACTTTGATCCTTTAATTGACGGAAAACCTTCTTCAAAGGTACTTGATAAAGTAGAGCAATCTTTACTCAATTTATATACAAATAAAGATAAACTACTTAAAAATATAAAAAGTGGTAAGACAACTAAGATTGATATTAAAGTTGATAAGAAACAGAAATCATCAAGTTCTACTTCTTCAAGTAGCACAAGTAAACCATCAACTTCTAAGTCTACATCAACAACGTCTAAAGTTTCTAGTAAACCTAAAGTTATTGTCGTTTATAGTAATTACACATTTAATCAAGCAGTTAATATTCAAATGACAAAATGGCCACAAATCAACTATGGTTCTGGTTGGTACAATGCTAGTCGTTCTGACACATTAAAAGCAATGAACAGTTTAGAAATATGGAAAAGTTCAAGCCAAAAGTACCAAATGCTTAACTTAGGTAAGTATCAAGGTATTTCAGTATCAAAACTTAACTCTATTCTTAAAGGTAAAGGAACACTATCAGGTCAAGGACAAGCAGTATCTGATGGTTGTAAAAAATACAATGTAAATGAAATTTACTTAATCTCACACGCATTCTTAGAAAGTGGTTATGGTCGCTCTAACTTTGCTAGTGGTGTATATGGTGCTTATAACTACTTTGGTATTGGTGCTTATGACAATAACCCTAACTATGCTATGACTTTTGCTAAAAATGAAGGTTGGACTACTCCTGCTAAAGCGATTATTGGTGGTGCTAAATTCGTTAGACAAGGTTATATCGATAAAGGTCAACAAACGTTATACAGAATGCGTTGGAACCCACAAAGTCCCGGCAATCATCAATATGCTACTGATGTACGTTGGGCGCAACATCAAGCGAATACAATCAAAAGTTTATATGATGAAATCGGTTTAAAAGGTGAACACTTTATACGTGACCGATACAAACAAACATAGGACTACATGCTGACAGCGTGTGGTCCTAAATTTATTTAAAAGAGGTGCTTAAATGGAAACATTCAAGCAAGGTGAAGTAACTGCTCGTATAGATGAGCGAGGTATTGATTTAGGTAATATTAATGTCAATCTTTACACAATGGATAACTCTACTTCTGTATTAGATATTCATATTAAAAAACGTAATATCTTTAGCGAAGAAAAAGAATTTATTCCAGTAAATCTAAATCAAACGACATTCAAACCAGTATTGCATCTAATTGCTGAAGATGGCTCTATTTTTACTAATGAGGAATTAGAAGTAGTGAAAGCAGAAGAAGGTCATGTACGTTACAACGTATCTGACTATGTAACAAAGCACATAGGACGTGTACAAGCAAAATTATTCTTAATTGATAGTAGCAATTCGACTAATGATAGTTCACATGTGGCAGATTTCTATTTCAAAGTAAACGATAGTGGTATCACAAAAGCGATCGGCAAAGAAGTTCATGTTGATATGCTAGATGATATTGTTGAACGAATTCTTTTAAAAGACATTGAACGTTTTAGAGGGCCTAAAGGTGACAAAGGCGATACTGGTCCACAAGGGCCAAAAGGCGATAAAGGTGCAGATGGAGTTAATGGTGAAATGGGTCCAGCAGGTCCTATGGGTCCTAAAGGTGATACTGGAGAAAAAGGTTTACAAGGTGAACAAGGGCCACCGGGTAAAGATGGAACAACTCTTTCTTATATAGACACAGACTGGCTCCCTCTTCCATTAATCAATGGAGTAATGCAAGCTGGAAGTGCAAATCAACCAAAATATAGATTAGTTTCTATAAACGATACTAACCTACTATTTTTTAAAGGTGCAGTAACGAATATTACTGCAAAAACAATGACAGTTGCAAAAATACCGAAAAACATTTTACAAAAAATGGATAGTTATTCAGAGTACACAAAGGCTAGTATAAATTCCTATATGAATACAATGACTATGTATAACATAACTATAACAACGGATGAAGGTTTAAAAATAAGGTTAGAACCTAATAGTGAATCAGACCCTAATAGAGTTTATTATATAGAAGGAACAATAACATTATAGGAGAGTATATAGTATGAAAATAAAACAAATTTATTTTTATGATGGAACACCGTTTTTAGTTGTGGAAAATAAAGATGGAGAATTGAATTATCCTAAGGAACAATGGACTGACATTGCTCCACCGGATGGGCTTTATGCACCTATCCATTTTGATGGAAAAAAATGGATAGGAACATCATATGAAGAGTGGTTAGAACAACAACCTAAATTTGAAGTAGAAGAAGTACCTGATGACAAAGATGTTTTAATAGCAGACTTAACGTTACAATTAATGGAAACGCAAAATACAGTAGTAAACCTACAAAATGATATGGCGAATTTAACATTACAAGTTTTGGAGAGTGATATTAATGCGTAACATAGGTATTAGATATTATAAAATGGGCTTATATAATGAAGAACAGTTTGCTTTATTCGTAAAACGAGGGTTCGTAACAGAAGAAGAGTTTAAAGAATTAACTGGGCAAGAGTATCAAGACATAATTAAAGAATAACACCACAAGCTGACCTTTTTAGGTCGGCTTTTTATTTTGAATAAGGAGTGGGAAGATGAAGAATTTTTTAGGTATTAATTGGCAAATTAGAATGACGCATTCAGTAGGTATTATTCAACTCATTGCAGGCGCAATCTTGCCTGTACTCGTCTATCTAGGTATTGACTGGCAAGCATTAACTTCATGGCATGCAGTTGGACATGCAATCATGCAAGTAATTTCCAACCCAATCGCAATCGGCACAATCTTAGTAAATATGTATTTCTCAGTCATTGACGGTACAAGCACAGGTTTAACAGATAGTCCACAAGCAAGAGCGTACCATAGACCAAATAATGATTAGGAGTGAATGTAAATGACAGAATATTGGAATGGCGTTCCAGTTAGATATGATCTATTACCGATAGGCACACGACGAAACGGAGAACGATTACACACTAAAGATGGCAAACCTAAATTTGCAGTAATACATGACACAGGTAATGTGAATTCGACTGCTCAACAGAACGTGAACTATTATAGAAATACTTACAACATCCCTTGGTCACAAGTCGCAAGCGCTCATATCTTTGTTGACGACAAAGAGGCAATTATTTGTATTCCAGTAACAGAGTGTGCATGGCACGTTATGTTAAACACTACGATTGATAACGCATGGTATGGTGCTGATGCAGACTATGCAGCGTTTGGTGTAGAAGGTTGCTACTTTACAGATAAAAAGCGTTCTCTCAAATCATTAGAGAATACTGCCAAAGTTATGGCATATTTAACTAAGTTTTGGAAAATCAACTATAAGAATGAAATGCCAGGCCATCAAGATATACAAGGCGATAAACAAGATCCGGGCAACTTACTTGCAGCATGTGGTTTAGGTCGAGATACACATAACTTTGATTTGTATGTTGCTAAGTATATGAATGAAACTAAAGTGCCAGTGATTAAAGGTAAGAAAGCTGGTAATAATGCTAAGAAAGTAACGAATACTAAATCTAGACCTAAAACTAAATCATATCAAGATGCTATCAACTATATGTATAGCTTGAAAGGTAAGTATGTAGACTTTGATGGTATGTATGGCGAGCAATGTATGGACTTAGCTGTTCAATACGTTTACCACATTACAGATGGCACAATTAGAATGTGGGGTAATGCAAAAGACGCAATCTTAAACGTATTCCCTAAAGGTTGGCAAATCGTTAAGAATACACCTAGCTATATCCCTCCAGTTGGTGCAATAGGCGTATGTACGACTGGTATTTACCAAGAATATGGCCACATCTACTTAGTATGGGACAATAGTGGTGGTACGAATACACAAACTGTTTTAGAACAAAACTTTGATGGTAATCACAACACACCAGCTAAATTACGTGTAGATAACTTCTATGGCACAACTCACTACATCGTACCGTCATTCATCAATGAAACTTACGATGTTAAGAAGATTACTAAAGTTAATATTCAGAAACCACAAGCACCAGTTATCAAAGAGAAGTTACCTAAAAACTTAACATGGTCTAAAGAGCCATACTTCAAAGCTAAAGCAGGAGAGAATGGCGTAACTATTCGTGAAGATGTTAAGAATGGTTATATGAAGAAAACTAAGTTATTCTACAAAGCTAATTTCAGTCCATTCTATGTATATGAAGTTAGAGAAGGATGGGCAAGAGTATATTCAGAAACTGCAAATTACTGGGTAAGACGTGAAGATCTAATCATCACAGAAAAACTTACGCCTGCTGGTGGTAAAACTAAAGCAGTTGAAACAGTCAAAGCTAAAGGACAAACGCAACAACAACAAAAGATTGCTAAAAAATCAAAACCTAAAGTAGCAGTAGGACAAATTCCACCTACTAAATTAACATGGAGTAGAAAACGTTACTTCAAAGCACAAGCCGATGCATTAGGCGTAACGATATGTGAGCGTCATGGTGGCAAAGGTAACTACTCATGGAATAAGACGAATATCACCTACCCACAAGGTCAAACTTTCTATGTATATGAAATCTTAGATGGTTGGGCTAGAGTACATGGAGAAAGTGATAATTACTGGGTATGGCATGAGCGTTTAAGAATAACAAAAGTGTATTAATATGTTATAATAAAGATACCCAGTTTGTGATAATTAAAATAATTATCAGATTTATAAGAGGCAACACTATATTCTAACCACGTTCTTATGAGCGTGGTGTTTTTTTATGTTCGTATTATGTTCTGTCTATTCTTTCTTAAATAAGTTGTTTATTATATATTTAATTATGTTAAATATATTAAAAGGAGAATAAGGAAATGGTTAACATTGCATGGGTGGTTCCTTCGCTTGGTGTGTTTAATAATTCTCAAGGAGATTTAGTAATTGAAAAGCCTTTATCCTTTATTGATTTAGAGGCTTTGCCAAATAACTTTTCTTTTAATGTATCTTTTGGGATAATTAATTTAGAAGAACATAGACAGTATAAATTGAATTTTCAAATTATAGATCCAGAGCAAAAAGTGATTTTTGATATTGACGTTGAAATTGATCATCAAAGATTAATTAAAGATAATCCAGACAAAAAATTTAATAATGTGTTTGAATCAAATGCAAATTTCAATAATTTTAAATTCCAAAAAGAAGGGATTTATACTATCAAATTGTCTATAGATGATGCCGAAGCTCAATCTAATTTTAATGTGAATTTGGTGTCTTAATCATGGGTAATAAAAAAGTTAGTAGACCGAAACAATTTAAATTGCAACATAAGGAAGAAAGAACAGTTATTGATTCAAAACAACTGAAAAAGGCAAGTGGTAGTTACGAATTTAACCCAAATTCAAATTCTACTTATGAAGAGGTGTATAAAATGTCTGAATATATTGAGAGAAAAGAATTTGAACAATTTGAAAAAAGGATAGACGATAGATTTAAAAGTTTAGAATCTAAAATAGATGATATACCAAACAGATTGAGCGATAAATTGCAATTAGCATTGAATGAACAAATGGAGAGTTTCAGAAAAGAACGTAAAGAGGATAAAAAGTCCATAATTACTTGGACGCTTTCTGGGACTAGTTTAATAGTTGCAATAGCAGGACTTCTAGCAAAATTATTTATTTAACCGTACCTTAACAGGTGCGGTCTTTTTTTATTTTAACCGCCTCGATTTCGATACGGTTATTCTATACATACAAGTTTTAGGGACCCAAAAGGGACTTTAAACGCCGTAAACACTATGATTATAGCGTTTATCCTATCCCTCCCAGGACGCTAATAAACCCCGTTAACCATTGTGGTTACGGGGTTTTTGCTTATCTATTTTAAACTCACTATGATGACTTGCTTCAAGAATTTAATTATTATATTTATCCCATTTTCCAGCTGCTATGTCAGCTTCTTGTTCTTTAATGTTTTGATAGACTTCTTCAGCGTCATCACCTTCGTAGTAACCTTGCTCAATTGCATGTTTTGTTTGAAGTTCTCCAGATGAAAGACCGCCATTATATTTTTTTCTGAGTGCATCATAATACTCATCTTCAGTTTCTGCTGCATTGATTTCAGCATTAGGATCCGGAGTTGCATTTTCATCATCTACTGAAACATCTGACTCATTTGGTCGGTCATAAATTGATTTTTCTTGACCATTTTCAACTCTAAGTGAACTTTGATACGCTACACTAGCAGGACCTTCCATTACATTTCCTTGTGGAATAATTCCATTTGCAACTGCACTATTGTAAGCTTGTATCTTTTGTTCTTCACTATAATTTCCATAAATAATTGATTCTAATGTACTTCTATCTTTAATATTAGAGAAATCAATTTGATTATTATTTTGAGATGAAACATCTTCTATGGTATCTTTTGAATCTCTTTCTTCGTTTGACTTCTGTTCATTACTTGTATTTTCAGTATTTTGATTTTGGATAGTTTTGTCATTATGTTCTATAGAATTCTTATCTGATTTTGAAATATGCTTATCTTCTTTCTCTTTTTTATTGTTGGTATCATTCTGTTCTTTTTTATTATCACCAGTTAAAGAAAAATCATTATCACATGCACTTAATATTAAAAAACTACTAAATAATAAAATGAAATATTTTTTCATATGTATTCTCCGTTCGTTCACTCAATTAGTAATTATTAATAACACAGTCCTTTTATTCACATTTTACGTAGGAATTACTTTTAATATCACCACCTTATAACCATTTAATTAAATTTACTAGAATAAATATAATGAAAATATACACTTTTGGATTATATCATATAATTATGTATTAAATATTTTTAATTATTTTATTTTTATAATCTAAAAAACTTTGACGAGATAGACATATTTGAATTCCTAACTGTAAATATAAATTTTTAAATTGCACAGTTTTGATGATTTAAGTATAAGTTACGGAAAATGACACAACTATCTAAATAAACCCTTTATAGTAAAGATAACAAAACGATAGTTAAACAAAACAAAGCAAGCAATACAGTAACCTATCGTTTTAGAATTTTACCAATTAATTTCTAAGGAGTGTATGAAATGGAAGGTTTATTTAACGCAATTAAAGATACAGTAACTGCAGGTATTAATGGTGATTGGACAAAATTAGGTACAAGTATTGTTGGTATCGTAGAAAACGGTGTAGGTTTAGTTAGTAAATATTTAGGTTTCTAATTTAAAGATAATTATAAATAGTACAAAGGAGATAACAAACATGGAAAAATTATTCGACGCAATCAAAAATACAGTAGACGCAGGAATTAACCAC
>OBCD01000054.1_pt1 | contig 60492 bp, 63 predicted proteins | sample 1480921 | NCBI WGS metagenome assembly OBCD01 (sample SAMN05301501, study PRJEB22388) | human skin metagenome | isolation source: Infant 2 DOL 22 skin | host: Homo sapiens | place: USA: Pittsburgh, Magee-Womens Hospital of UPMC | collected 2013/2014 | reverse complement strand
CTACCTGATGGCTACTTCGACCTGCTGGTGCTGGACGAGGGACATGAGTACAAGAACAGCGGCTCGGCCCAGGGCCAGGCCATGGGCGTTCTCGCAGCCAAGGCACGGAAAACCGTGCTGCTGACCGGAACGCTCATGGGCGGCTACGCCGACGATCTGTTCTATCTCCTGTTCCGCATCCTCACCCAGCGCATGATCGAGGACGGCTATCGGCCCAACGCGCGCGGCAGCATGGCTCCCGCAGCCATGTCGTTCATGCGCGACCACGGTGTGCTCAAGGATATCTACACCGAGCGCGACGGTGATTCGCACAAGACAGCGCGGGGCAAGAAGCTCTCGGTACGCACGGTGAAGGCTCCCGGCTTCGGCCCAAAGGGCATCCACCGCTTCGTATTGCCGTTCACCGTGTTCCTGAAGCTCAAGGATATTGGTGGCAACGTACTGCCCGACTACCAGGAGGAGTTCATCGACGTGCCCATGGCGCCTGAGCAGGCTTCGGCCTATCAGCGCCTGGCGGCCACGCTGACAGCGGAGCTCCGCCAGGCTCTGGCGCGACGAGATACCACGCTCCTGGGCGTGGTCCTCAACGTGCTGCTGGCTTGGCCGGACTGCTGTTTCCGACCGGAGATCGTCAAGCATCCGCGAACCCGGGACACACTGGCCTTCGTGCCAGCGATCTTCGGTGACGAGCAGTTGATACCCAAGGAGCAGGTGCTGGTGGACCTCTGCTTCGAGGAGAAAGCGAAGGGCCGCAAGGTTCTGGCATACACCGTCTACAGCGGGACGCGCGACACCACGTCCAGGCTGAAGAAAGTGCTCGAGCAATCCGGGCTGAAGGTGGCAGTGCTACGTGCTTCGGTCGATACCGCTCGACGCGAGGATTGGATCCTCGACCAGGTCGATCGCGGCATCGATGTGCTGATCACCAACCCGGAGCTGGTGAAGACCGGGCTGGACTTGCTCGACTTCCCGACCATCGCGTTCCTGCAAACGGGCTACAACGTGTACACCCTGCAGCAGGCCGCGCGGCGGTCGTGGCGGATCGGGCAGAAGCACCCGGTGAGGGTGGTGTTCTTCGGCTACGCCGGCAGCTCGCAGATCACCTGCTTACAGCTGATGGCCAAGAAGATCGCTGTGGCTCAGAGCACGTCGGGAGACGTTCCCGAGTCAGGTCTCGACTCGTTGAACCAGGATGGGGATTCTGTGGAGATGGCGTTGGCACGACAACTCATCGCAGCATGAACTCATAGGCCACCTTCGGGTGGCCTTTTTTCTGGGAGTCCTTCTCCACATCTTGTCTGAACTACCTGCATCTCCTAGCAACAGCACCAGAGACAGCTGAAAATAACTCTACGCTCACCACATAGGCACTGAAGTGCAGGATAAAAAAATCAAGATTTGTGCGTCATCTAATAAATGGGGTACAGTCTTGGCCGCGCTGGTGCGGCGCATGAAACCCGAGAGGGACGCACTGTCACTATATGAACCTCGCAAAATTGGCACTAAGTGCCACAGCGAGCCAGTCCTTACCTCCGTAAGTGCCACGAACGGCACAAGGGGAAAACATGGCATTATCTCTTATTCGTAGTCTCACTGCGTCCGCCTCACGAAACATCTCGGCGTTGAAACGCGATGCCAAACGCTTGCAGAAGAACTCCTTTCTTGTGTTTGGAACAGAATATCCACTCAAGGTTTGCCAAAATGCGGTAGCAGTTTCTCGCGGCTTCCGCTCACTCGCTGATGTCGATAAACTGGAGCAGCACATTGGCATGAATAGAAGCGCTCCATTCTGGGTGATCCGTGGCCGCAACGATACACACCAGGGGGTACTGGAAGCGCTATATTGTTTAGACCTTGAATATACCGAGAATGGCCCCGTCGTTTTTACTGGAAACCCAAAGCACTCTATACTTCCAGCCTTAGTCCTTTTTCTTGAGCAAATGAGCTTTAAGAAACTACCCGGACTAATCCTCATCGAAACAAAAGAGACCTCAATCCAAACAACCCATATATTCGACGCAATAGAAAAATTAGAAGTCGAAGAAACTCTAAATAAATTTCGATTTCTTGACTTGCGAGACCGAAACCTTCCCGTTTCGCTTAGTACCGAGGCTCGTTGCTGGATCGAGTCAATTGTCAGTTTATTGCCAAACGACATCCAAGAGGAAATACGTAATAAAGGATGGTCAACTCACTTAGAGATCAGTGCATATGAGCATGCAAAGTCTCGTAATCAAGTATTTGGCTCCTCCAACTTCCCTTGCGTCCCCTTCCTCTCCATAAAGTCAGCGATCTATCAACTCATTTCAGGCGCATACCCTCCCTTATGGATGCAGCCATCCTCCTCTGGCGAAATATCTAAAGTTGATATACGCCGACCTCCTCTCGAAAAAAGCTCAGAGGAAACCTTACTTTATCTCATAAAAAAATTAGAGAATCGACAGTTCCACACAGGCATTTCATGTGAGCATGAGAGTCGATGGCGGCCGTATGTCGTACTCTTCTCCAGGAATGATCCGGCTAGCGAGGTACTAGCAGGAGTTATACACTCGTACTTTTCTTGGAAGCAAGATAGAGACCATCGCTCACCCACCCTTTATGTTTCAGATGGAGCAGTTCCCTATGCTCCCAAGCTTCTAGGTTTAGGCGGCCATACGGTCATTGCAAATGGAATCACTGAAATTCCCGACGGGGATGGTCTTGGGGAGTTCTATGGCTACAAGAACTCACTTAAAGTCAGCTCCTTATCTAACGGAATACAGTTCATGGGTAAGCATGTATCACTAAAGTAAGTGCTACGCCGACCATACAAAAATACGAGGCTCCAATGGAGCCTCTTTTAGAACCTATGTCATGATAATTTCCGTTATTACTAAAGCGTCAATCTTGACTGTCTTCATTGGCAAGTCAATTACTGCATCGGCACATGACTCGTAGTCTCCTGAAAAGTAAGCGTCCGGCGAACTCACCTTCCGAACTCCAGCATTAAGGGCGATGGTGTCCGCGTATTTTTAAGCGGACGCGATCACCCTTATCGCCAGGATTTCCATGCGCCAACGAAGCTCTTACCCGAAACCGTTCAAAGCCCAGGTCGTTCAGGAATGCCTGCAACCTGGGGCAACGGTGTCCAGTGTCGCCATCAGCCACGGCATCAACGCCAATGTCATCCGCAAATGGCTGACGCTTTATCGAGACCAGCCCGTACCAGCCTCGTTACCAGCCTTTGTCCCGCTGAAGGCCACCCCTAAACGGCCAGCCGAAACGTCAGTGCTCATTGAACTGCCCATGGCCGGGCAAATGATCACGGTGAAATAGCCAGCCTCAGATCCCGAGGGCTGCGCGCAATTCATCCGGGCTTTCGCTCGATGATCCGCATCGATGCGATCTGGCTAGCCACCGAACCGATGGACATGCGCGCCGGCACCGAGACGGCATTAGCCCGGGTAATTGCGGTGTTCGGTGCGGCGAAGCCGCACTGCGCTTATCTGTTCGCCAATCGCCGGGCTAACCGAATGAAAGTGCTGGTGCACGATGGCGTGGGCATCTGGCTTGCCGCGCGTCGACTGAACCAAGGCAAGTTCCACTGGCCCGGCATTCGCCATGGCTGCGAGGTCGAACTCGACAGCGAACAACTCCAGGCCTTGGTGCTGGGCCTGCCGTGGCAGCGCGTCGGCACAGGCGGTGTGATCAGCATGCTGTAAACGCCGGCCATTTGGCTGGTCTACTTGTCGTCGCATCGCGCCTGCTCTGGCACAATCGGCGGCATGACTTCCTCGCCCAACCTTGACCAGATGACCCCGGAACAGCTTCGTGCCTTGGCGGCACAGGCGTTGCAGTTGCAATCCCAGGTCGAGGCGATGAGCAGGAAAATCCGCAACAATGAAACCCTCATCGAACAGTTCAAGTTCGAAATCGCTCTGCTCAAACGCCACAAGTTTGCCAAGCGCAGCGAGCAAATCAGTTCGGCGCAAGGCAGCTTGCTGGATGACCTGCTCGACACCGACCTTGAAGCTATCGAGGCCGAGCTGAAACAACTCCTTCCAGCTTCGCCACAAGCCGAGCCACGGCAATCCCCGAAACGTTCGCCATTGCCGCCGCAGTTCCCGCGCACGGTGATTCGCCACGAACCTGAAAATACCCAATGCGCCTGCGGCTGCCAACTTCAACGCATCGGCGAAGACGTCAGCGAGAAGCTGGATTACACGCCGGGCGTGTTTACCGTCGAGCAACATGTGAGGGGCAAATGGGCCTGCCGTCAGTGCGAAACCCTGATCCAGGCGCCGGTGCCAGCCCAGGTTATTGATAAAGGCATCCCGACCGCAGGTTTGTTGGCCCACGTGATGGTGGCCAAGTTTGCCGATCACTTGCCGCTGTACCGGCAGGAGAAAATCTTTGGCCGCGCCGGGCTGGCAATTGCTCGCTCGACCCTGGCGCAGTGGGTCGGACAAACCGGCGTGCGGCTTCAGCCACTGGTCGATGCACTGCGTGAAGCCGTGCTGAACCAGGACGTGATCCACGCCGATGAAACACCGGTGCAAATGCTTGCACCAGGCGAGAAGAAAACCCACCGGGTCTATGTCTGGGCCTACAGCACGACGCCGTTTTCGGCGCTCAAAGCGGTGGTTTACGACTTCAGCCCAAGCCGTGCCGGAGAACATGCACGCAACTTCCTAGGCGACTGGAATGGCAAGCTGGTCTGCGACGACTTCGCTGGATACAAGGCCGGTTTTGAACAAGGCATCACTGAAATCGGCTGCATGGCTCATGCTCGCCGCAAGTTCTTCGACCTGCATGTCGCTAACAAAAGCCAACTGGCCGAACAGGCGCTGCACTCAATTGGCGGTTTGTACGAGGTTGAACGCCAGGCTCGGGACATGAGCAACGAAGACCGTTGGCGAATACGTCAGGAAATGGCGGTACCGACGGCCGTGGGCGCTCGGACGCTCGAACTGGTTATTTGCCGGATCGCTGCGCAGTGGCAAACGAGCAGCAGCTATCATGAGCCTGATCCAGTCCGCTCGCATGAACGGGCATGATCCGTATGCCTACCTGAAGGACGTGCTAACTCGCCTGCCGACGTTACGGTCGAAAGACATCAGCCAGTTGCTGCCGCATCAGTGGGTACAGATCTAGCTTATGTGATCTATTGTCCCCTGTGAAACATATATAAATCATACTTGGTAGGTGAGGGAAATGGATATTCGCCTGGAGATTTTAGCGCTTGAACAGCTGTTGCTAGAGCCGGAATCGAGAAAGAATGATCGACTGCTTAAACAGCTGCTTACCGAAGACTTCGTTGAATTTGGAGCTATCGGCAAAAGCTGGACGAAAGCGGAGGTGATCGTGGGACTAAAATCCCAGACTTGGATCAAAAGGACAATCGAGGATTTCAAACTGCGTGTGCTTGCAGATGGTGTCGCGTTAGCAACGTACCGATGCCGTCATCAAAATGCTAATGGCGATGAGTCGTTATCAATGCGTAGCTCTGTTTGGAAAACCTACGAAGATGGTTGGCACATGGTGTTTCACCAAGGCACGAGGGTCTCCGAGTAGATGTCGGTACCAAAGCCAATGTGCATGAGGCGGTACCTCACACATATGAATCGATTCTTTTGCTGATACGGCTCAACCTAAGTAAAGGTGTATTGGCCGTACGCTTACCCTGAAAAGACCGGCGGCTGGCTTGCTGAGCAGCATACAAGCAGCACCAGCGCGGTAGCGCGAGGATATCAAGCTCTGCGCGTACCGGGGCCGCAAAGAGGCCTTGTCCGACAAGCAGGTGCTACCCTGGGGCTGCGGGCAGCGGCCGGCGAGCCCAAGGCTCAGCTCGCCCGCGAATTCAACATCAGTCGGCAAACGCTCTACCAGCACTTCCGCACGAACGAGTGACTCATGCCGCGGGAGAGTCGGAAAAGATCGCTCCTAGTGAACTAGGCGCCTACTACGACGCGTCATTATTTCTCGTCGCTGCATCGCTCAGACAGAGCATCAGCCTTGGCGCGTTGTTCCATAGCGAAAGCGTGCTCCGCCGGGAGCAAGTCTTCAGCCGGTTGGCCGTCATCTCTTACAGGAATTTGCTTTTGCACCCGATGGGCATACTCCAAACAGCGAGCATTCTCTCCCTTTTCAGCACTGATCATGGCAAGTGTGTTCGTCAAGTATATCTTGGCAGGATAGGCTAGCTCGGTTGCGCAGTCTGACAAAAGCTTATTTGATAAGGCGCGAGCGGCATCAAGCTCTTTTTTCTCAATCATACCCAACATTTGTCGAGTTTTTTTCCTTATTTGCATATAGTAGCAGCCCTTGGGCGGGACGCTATAGGCTCCTTCAAACCAAACTCTAGGACCGCACCATGCAGAGCAGCTTGGCGAATTTTCCTCACGTTTGACGCTTACTGACAGCAGCCCTGTCTGGGTGATACTTAGCAAACATGAAGCAGAGGAATACGGCGAATGCACCACTCCTTTATTATCTCTAAGAGTGCCTTTAAGGCTGCATGTAGCCCCATTAGGCCCATCATTATGGATAAGAAATGCCTGAGCCTCATCCTTTTCCGGCCAGATATTGATGTAGCCTCTTCCATCCCCCAATGAGTACTCATTTGCTGGTATTTTCGCAGCTTGGGTCATTGTGGGCGCGAATATGAGCAAAAAAATGAACGAGCAGATTGATCTGGGCACCTATCCTTTTCTCCCTAATGTTCAACCATCTCTAAACCGTGGCCCAATAGGCCAACGTTATCGCCACTCCGGTTGTATAACGAATACCAGTGGCTATGTTGTTGTAAGCAGGCCAATATTCAGGCTGAGAAAGCTTCACACCGATTCCCTGAGTGCCGAGACTGGCACCGTAAGAGACCTCGATTCCAGAATCCTGGTTCGGACTGCCACCTGACATGATCTCAACTCCGACGCTAGTCGGGTATCGGTTCGGTGATTGTTTCAGCAGGTTTAGATAATTAGCACCATGACGACTCTTAATGGTATTGAGATTGGAGGAGACAGAACTGATCAAGGCTGTAACCTCCCCGCACGCCTTAGCCTTGTCTTGAGCCATTTGGAGTTGAAGCAGGATAACCTGAGCTGACTCAGCAGCAAGGATCGTTCCGTACTCCTTATCGATTTTCGAGACATCTCCGTTAGGCACAAACTCCGGATGGAGTACGAGAGGGATATCCCAAGCCTCCACAAGCTGTACCTCTGGAAATGGCTGGCCAGGAGAGCACTGGTTAGCCAGCCCCTTGTAGAGACCGGAAATAGACTGCCCCGGATTTTGGTAAATATTGATCTGTTGCGTTTCGCTCACTGTGTTGTTCATATCCATATCCTCATTGCTCATAGTTGAAGGATATTGCCAGATACTTGGCTCGCTCTTCCAATCGTTTTGTAATGAACTGGAGAGGATCATTCGGTACACCATTCCAGTTTCTAAGTTCATGGATGACTGCCGGCCAATCATGGCTATTTATAGCTTGTTGAAATTTTGGAAAATTACCAGTCTGCCCATATTGATAATATAGATCAAGCGCAACCGTTTTGATAGCTGGGGGTAGCCCATTCCACTTACCTGCAAACTGGTTGCTTGCTATGCGTTGAACAACAGCTCGCGCTTTGGCACTAAAGAGTAATAGCCCATCGTCATCCGTGAGACTTTGTCCCAGCAAGGCATAGACGCTCCAGAAGCCTGGGTCGGACGTTGATAGCTGCAATGCAGGTAATACCTTCTGTCGCGTAGAACCAACAAGATTCAAAGAGTTTAGCTCGGACGCTTCATGCACGAAGGTATCGAAGCCGTACCCGATGGTGATATGCCCCTGAACTATTGCGACGGTTTTCGCTCTCTGCCCAGCAGCGAGTTCATTACGAGCGATGAAATCAGTATTTATCTCCTGTCCATACAGGAACTGCATATTGGCCTGGAGGGCCTCCACCTTCTCACCTTTGTCTCCATCCTGCATATCTTGAACCATGTTGATGGCTTGCTGATTTATGGTGGCCTGATACTCCTCAAAGGTGATGCTATTAGGACGAACGCCCATCTCAACAGGTGTTCTCAGTGTGGTTTCATGAATTTTTTGGTAAATGTCGCTTACTGCAATCGGGCGACCTGCCAGGTTGGATATGGCACTCGTTAAGCTCTGGGTGAATGCAGGATCTATGCGTTGACCGATACTTAATGCATTTATGTACGATGCATAGGCGTATACGGTTTCCGAAGGAAACTCCAGTATTGGGACAGTTGTGGAGATTGCCTGCACAGATAAAGACTTTTGTATCGACGAATGAGCCTCGGCAGGCGAGTTCAGAAGATCAAAGTAGAGTTTTGTCATCATTGCATCCTTTCTGATAGCTTCGGCCATAATCTATGCCCCATAACTTCAGAAGGCAGCGCAATGGTCAACCTAACCTTCGTCTGGGGTGAGTAACATACTGATTCTCCATGCTTTTACGTATACCGGTATCGTCAAATCGATAGTGGCATTGTGGCGGCGTTGTTGGGTGCAGCACTCATTTCTGCTTACGTTGGTTTTTGGTTCTATTGTTCCCCACCTCCGAATATCAGCCGGGAAACTCTCTGCCACCACACCCGCACTCGATCCGCCAGCGACGCGGCGATGCCAATCACTTGGTTTTTTCGGTGCAGGTCAGCCTGCTGTGCTATCCAGCGTTCAGCCCTGATGCGCGACGAAGAGCCCCCGAGCTTCGTCAGCTTCGCACAGAGCATTAGGCCGGAGGATTCGCAAGAATTTCTCCCCTCAAAAAATCCTCCCCCCTTCCGCCGAGTATTTCCTACTGCATCAACGTTGTCCGTCTGAGAGGTTGTCCCCAGCTTCGCGCGAGGACCCTCATGAAACGCCCATCCCCTGCATCAATGATTCTTGGCCTCTGTTTGACGGCAATGGCCGGCCTGCTGAGCTACCAGCAGTACCAACTCGTTCAGCTCCGATCAGGCGTGGACAGTGCCGCGGAAAAGGCCTCGCTGGAGGCGATCCTGGCTCGCTTGAGTCGAGTCGACGAGCGCCTCGACGCCGTGGATGGACAGCACCTGGTCAGCAACGAGGACTTCCGTTCAGGCCAGCAGGCGCTGTCCAACCGAATTGACGCTGCGCAGGCGTTCGCCAAGCAGGCCTCCGATGCCGTCGAGAACCTGGCTCAGACCACCGCCTCGGCCGGCGACCTCTTGGTGCTCAAGGCAACCGTGGAGACACTGGACGGTTCTGTCCGCACGCTTCAAGAAAAGCAGGCCAAGGCGCCGCCGCTGATCGTGCCAGCGCCAAAACGCCCCATACCCGCCAAGCCCAAGCCGAAACCCAAACCGATGGAGCCCCCGCCCTTCTCGATCCTTGGCGTGGAGTATCGCGGGGGAGAACGGTTTCTGTCGGTTGCACCTCCGGGATCCACCCAGCTCAGCCAGATCTACCTCATTCGCCGGGGAGATGCCGTCGCCGGCACGACCTGGCGACTGACCGACCTTGACGATGGTACCGCGCACTTCGACGTCGCCGGCACCTCGCGCAGCGTTCGCATCCAACCATAGGACCCCGCCCATGATCAGAACCGTATCGCTCCTGTCCGGCCTGATGCTGCTGCTGAGCTATCCCGCAGCCGGCCAGGAGGCGGCGGCAAGCCGAGAGGCCAGCAGCCAACTGTCCGGTAGCCAACTCGGCACGCTGAAACAACAGACATCTCAGAGCGACCTGGCCCAGGAGTGGGGACTGAACCAACAGGAATGGACCCGCTACCAGACGCTCATGCAAGGCCCCCGGGGCGCTTACTCGCCTGGTATTGATCCGCTGACCGCGCTGGGCATCGAGGCGCGATCGGCAGAGGAACGGCGGCGGTATGCCGATCTACAGGTCCAGGCCGAACGGCGCCGGGTCGAGAAGGAACTCGCCTACCAGCGCGCATACGACGAAGCCTTCGCCCGCGCCTATCCAGGCGAGGGGGTGATCCGCCTCACCGAAAGCAGCACAGCCAACCCGTCGGGCACGCCGAACATGAGCCCAGCGTTGCAGAGCAGCGGGCGCCTGGCCCTGTTCGTCCAGGACAACTGCACCGCCTGCATCCAGCGGGTCCGCGACCTGCAACATGCAGAAAAGGAGTTCGACCTCTACTTCGTCGGTAGCCAGAACGACGCAGAGCGAGTGCGGCGCTGGGCAATCCTCGCCGGCATCGACCCGAAGAAGGTTCGCAGCAAGCAGATCACGCTCAATCATGACGAGGGCCGCTGGATGGCCCTAGGACTGGGCGGAGCCCTTCCCGCCCTGGTACAGGAGGTGAACGGCCGATGGCAACGTCTGTAGTTCGAGCCCTCCAGTTGGCCACCCTGCTGGTCCTGGTCAACATCGCTCAGGCCGCCGTGGATCCACCGCCGGCGTACAAGCAAATCGCCCTGCCCAAAGGGGTTCCGGCCGAGGTGCTCTACTCGGTCGCGCTGACCGAGAGCAAGGTCCTGCTGCGCGGCGAATACGTTCCCTGGCCCTGGACATTGAACGTCGCCGGGAAATCTTACTACTACGCGACCCGCACCGCCGCCTGCACAGCGCTACTCGCGGCGATCAACCTCTACGGGGCCAAGAGCGTCGATTCCGGCCTCGGCCAGGTCAACATCGGCTGGAACGGACATCGTTTCTCCAGCCCCTGCGAGTCCCTGGATCCGTACAAGAACCTGGACGCCACCTCCGACATCCTGATCGAGCAGCGGGACGCCCTGTATGCATCCGCCCCGGGAAGACCGGTGGACTGGATCCAAGTTGCCGGCCGCTACCACCGCCCCGCCGGCGGCGCGCGGTGACCAATCCATGAAGAAGTTCCTTGCCACGCTGGCATTTTGCACGGCGTTCGCGACTCAAGCCTGGGCCGCCGGGCTGATCGTTGTCGAAGACCTCGGCGGCGCCTCGGCGCTCCCCTACTACCAGGGCCTGGATCCGCAGCCATCCGCTTCCGCACCAGGACCTGGCGACCTGGGCGTCCGTGGCTCAGGTGCGTTTCCAGTTCGCTCCGCCCGCCTATCGCCAGGACGGGTCCAGGGGCGCGCCATCAACGCTCCAGGCCTGCAACTGCTGTTCCTGGTCGGCGACGACACGCTGTCTCGAACCTGGCTGAAAGAGCGAGGCGACGAGCTTCGAGACCTCCAAGCCGTGGGCCTGGCAGTGAACGTGGCCAGCGAAGCGCGCCTGACGGAAATCCGGGCCTGGGGGAAAGGACTTCAGATATTGCCGGCGCCGGCGGACGACCTGGTCGACCGGCTAGGGCTGCAGCATTACCCCGCCCTCATCACATCCACCGCCATCCAGCAGTAGGAGTCCTCATGACTACTCATCTGATCACCCTAGTCATCAAGCAGCCGAGCGACGCTCAGGCACGCCAACTCATGTACCAGGAGTTGCTCGGACTGATCTCACGCTACGGCGGTGAGGTGACGTCCAAGGCCTTGGAGGACGAGTCGACCCTCTGCGAGCTGCTGGTGCAGATGCTGCCTGATCATGAGGTAGAGCAAGCCAGGAAACAGGTGCTCGAACTTCATGCCAAGGGCCGCCTGCAGGCGCCGGCAAGCCTGAAGGTGTAAGCCATGGCTGGCCAGTACCCGTTGGAAGCGCTCTTGCGGCCTGCCGTGGAGCTCTACACCACCACCGTGTGCTTCACCGCAGCCGCGCTCTGCATCGTCGCGCCGTGGACGTTCTCCCTCACTCCGCTGTTCGGCATCGTGGCCGCGCTGTGCTTCGCCTGGCTGGGTATCGTGCGGCTGAAGCAGGCCGGCGTGGTGCTCCGCTACCGGCGGAACATTCGCCGACTGCCGAAGTACACGATGACCAGCGCCGAGATGCCGGTCAGCAACGAACACCTGTTCATCGGTAAAGGATTTCGCTGGACGCAGAAGCATACGCAGCGCCTGGCAGATACCTACCTGCCCCAGTTCGCCTCTTACGTCGAGCCCTCGCCCCTCTACGAGCGCGCGCGCCGGTTGGAGAAGCAGCTCGAGTTCGCCCCCTTCCCCCTGAAGCTGGTCGCCAAAGCCACTGCCTGGGACGTGGCCTGGAACCCCGCACGGCCGCTGCCGCCCGTGGGCGGTTTGCCTCGGCTCCATGGCATCGAGCCGCGCGAACAGGACGTAGGCCTGCAACTGGGCGAGCGCGTCGGCCACACACTGGTACTCGGCACCACGCGGGTGGGTAAGACGCGCCTCGCGGAGCTGTTCATCACCCAGGATATTCGCCGCACTCACTGCCGGGTACGACGCCGGCGGGTGAAGATGGGCCGGCGGACCCAGACGGTTCACCACGGCTATCGGCGCCGGCGCGCAGAGGAGCAGCCGGACTACGAGGTGGTGATCGTCTTCGACCCGAAAGGCGACGCTGACCTGCTGAAGCGTATGTACGTGGAATGCGAACGTGCCGGCCGCCTGGACGAGTTCTACGTGTTCCACCTCGGTCATCCTGACCTGTCGGCACGCTACAACGCCGTCGGCCGGTTCGGTCGGATCTCCGAGGTCGCCACCCGCGTCGCCGGCCAGCTCTCCGGCGAGGGCAACAGCGCGGCGTTCCGCGAGTTCGCCTGGCGGTTCGTCAACATCATCGCCCGCGCGCTGCACGCGCTGGGTATCCGGCCTGACTACCAGCAGATCCTCCGGCACGTCGTGAACATCGATGCGTTGTTCGTCGAATATGCGCAGAAATACATCAGCGAGCACGATCCCAGGGCCTGGGACACCATCATCCAGATCGAGGGCAAGCTCAACGACAAGAACATCCCGTTCAACATGAAAGGACGGCCCCTGCGGGTCGTAGCCATCGACCAGTACCTGACACAGAAACGCATCGCCGACCCGGTCATGGAAGGCTTGAAGAGCGCCGTGCGCTACGACAAGACCTACTTCGACAAGATCGTGGCCTCGCTGCTGCCGCTACTGGAGAAACTCACTACCGGGCGGATCTCGGAGCTTCTTTCGCCCAACTACGCGGACCTCAACGATCCGCGGCCGATCTTCGACTGGATGCAGGTCATCCGCAAACGCGCCGTGGTCTACGTCGGCCTCGACGCACTATCGGATACCGAGGTCGCCGCCGCGGTGGGCAACTCCATGTTCAGCGACCTGGTCTCGGTAGCGGGTCACATCTACAAGCATGGTGTCGATGACGGCCTGCCCGGCTCGCTCGCCAGCGGCAAGGTCCGCATCAACCTGCATGCCGACGAGTTCAACGAGCTGATTGGCGACGAGTTCATCCCCATGGTCAACAAAGCGGGCGGCGCCGGCGTGCAGGTGACGGCCTACACCCAGACCATGAGCGACATCGAGGCCAAGATCGGCTCCCGCGCGAAGGCCGGTCAGATCATCGGCAACTTCAACAACCTGTTCATGCTGCGGGTGCGCGAGACCGCCACGGCCGAACTCCTTACCAATCAGCTCCCCAAGGTCCAGATCTACACCAGCACGCCGGCGAGCGGCGCCAACGACGCGATCAACAACAACAAGAAGGTAGCCTTCACCTCCAGCTCGCACGACCAGGTGCAGATGACCAGCGTGCCGATGCTCGAGCCGGCCCACATCATTGGTCTGCCCAAAGGACAAGCGTTCGCGCTACTCGAGGGCGGCAATCTCTGGAAGATCCGAATGCCGCTGCCGGCGGTCGCCCCCGACGAGGTGATGCCGAAAAGCCTGCAGGAGCTGGCTGCCGGTATGCGCAAGGGCCAGGCCGCCAACAGCGAGTGGTGGGAGGCGCCGGGATACTCCGCCCTGCAGGATGGTCTGCCCCAGGACCTGGTCGACGATTTCCGTCACCTCGGCACCGGTGAGGATGCCGCCTGATGGCTGAAGTCACTCAACGAGCAGAGCAGCAACAAGAGAGCCAGAAGACCCTTCTCGGCACCATCATCAGTACGCCCTTCCAATTTCTCGGCGTGATGTTCGGGTCGCTGATCGGCGCAATCATCGTGGAGTGGGTTTGCCTGTATTTCTTCTGGCCTGACGCGGGCTGGAAGCATGCCCAGGCCATGTTTGAGTACGAACTCAGTTGGCTGTCGCAGGGGCTGCTACACAGCGTCGTCGTGCAGGAGCCAGGTCGAACCGCCACCTGGCTGGCCCAGTTGGCCTATGACTGGTTGTTCGTGAAGACCGGGATGGTCGACTGGATGACCAACATGACTACCATCGCGCAGGCCGGGCCACGGAGCCCGCTGGACGTTCGCTATCTCACCGCCCAGGGTGTCTCCACGCTGCAGAACTACGGCCTGGCCGCGCTGTACACGGTGCTGACATTCGTCGTGCGCCTGGTGATCCTGGTCATGACGATCCCGTTATTCGTGATGGCCGCGTTCACCGGCCTGGTGGACGGCCTGGTGCGCCGGGACCTGCGCAAGTTCGGCGCCGGCCGGGAGTCCAGCTACCTCTACCACAAGGCGCGCGGCAGCATCATTCCGCTAGCGGTCGTCCCTTGGACGCTCTACCTGGCAATTCCCATCAACATCAATCCCCTGCTCATCCTGTTGCCCTGCGCCGCACTGCTCGGCGTAGCGGTGTGCATCACAGCATCCACCTTCAAAAAGTACCTATAGGAGTCCGCACGGTAGTGACGACTGGAAGCGCTTCTGTGCTGCCAACAACCTGGAGCCCAGCATGAGCCGGCGCGGCAATTGTTGGGATATGCCGTGGCGGAATCCTTCTTCAGTAGTTTGAAGAAAGAGCGTATCCGCAAACGCATCTACAAAACCCGAGACATGGCCCGGGCGGATGTTTTTGACTACATCGAGGTCTTCTACACCCGAACCCGGCGGCACAGTCATCTGGGTGGCGTCAGTCCCGAGGCCTTTGAAAGCGCCTCGCTATGAGGCCCGGAAATGTCTATTGGAGCAGGGGTAGTCCATTGCAGTAAAAACATTTGCCGAGAGCGAGAAACCCACTTTCGGTCCTTTAAGAAACGTCCTAAATACGCCCGGATAGCTCTTAACAGACCATTGCTCGGAGGAAAAAACTCAACAAGGAGAACCCTGAAATGAAACCTCAAAGATCTGCCCTGACTATCGCCGCATTTCTCGCATTGCCGGGTATCGCGGCGGCTGCCAATACCATCACCTTCCACGGAGAAGTGACCGACCAGACCTGTTCCGCCGTCGTCGACGGACGAACCGACCCGACCGTGATACTCGACACCGTACCGGTAAGCGCTCTTGACGGCGCAGTCGGCAAACCCGCCGGGGAAACCAGCTTCACCCTGCAACTGACCGGTTGCGCCGCTCCGGCGGCCGATGCCGAGGAGCACTTCAGCGTGATGTTCCAGGCGGTCAATCCGACCAGCGCCGGCAATCTGACCAATACCGCGTCCGCCGGCGCCACCGGCGTAGCGCTGCAGCTACTGACGGCACCGGGCGGCAGCGAGGTCAATCTGGCCGGCGGGTCGGCCGTGGCTGCCGGTGACATCGTGCTCGCAGGAGGCGAGACCAGCACCAGCTACGACTATGCCGTCCGCTACATCTCCGAAGCGACCACCGTCACTCCGGGACCGGTGCTCGGCTCGGTGACCTACACCCTGCGTTACGAGTAATAGCGGAGGCGCCGCCCAGCGGCGCCCTCCCAGGTTCCGCCGCAGTACCCGAGGCCCCTCCTGAGCGCCACGGCGCCAAGGTGAACAGATGAATACTTTTCCACTGCCTCCGCTCCGTGCGGCTACGCTGGCGCTCGCCCTGCTGATACCCGCCATCCCGGCTCAAAGCAGCGTGGTGATCATCGGTACTCGCGTGATTTATCCCGGCGACGCCCGGGAAAAGACCGTGCAGATGATCAATCAGGACGCATTCCCCAACGTGATCCAAGCCTGGATCGACAACGACGACCCCTCCTCCACCCCGGAGACTGCAAACGCGCCCTTTCTGGTCAGCCCAGCGGTGACGCGCATAGCCCCCGGCAGCGGCCAGACCCTGCGCCTCCTGTATACCGGGCTCCCGCTGCCCGAGGATCGCGAATCGTTGTTCCATCTCAATGTGCTGCAGATCCCGCCCCGCGACCTGGCCAAGGCCGAGCGCAACCAGATGCTGCTGATGCAGCGCAGTCGACTGAAGCTGTTCTATCGCCCCGCCTCGCTGCTTGGCGGCTCGGAGCAGCTAGTCGAGCAGTTGCACTTCAGCCTGGTGCAGGCGAGCGGCAACTGGCGTGTGCGGGTGGACAACCCCAGCGGCTACTACGCCTCCTTCGCCGGCGCGATGCTGAGCATCGGCGAACGTCGCTGGCGGCTGCTGTCGAGCATGGTCCCGCCCAAAGGCCAGGCCGAGTGGGCGGCGGAACGCCCTTCGCCGCTCGCCCCAGGACCGGTCCAGTTGAACGCCCTCTTGATCAATGACTACGGCGCGCGAATGGAGGTCCAGCATGTTCTGCCACGTTGAGGCACGGCGCACCGGCAAACTGCCGCTGGCTCTGGGCGGCCTAGCGCTGGCCTTCGCGGGCCTGGCCAATGGAGAGGCGCAGTATCGTTTCGACGACAGCCTGTTGATGGGCTCGGGCCTCGCCGGCGGGACCCTAGAACGCTTCAACCGGGCCAACCAGGTGGACCCCGGAACCTACCATGTCGATGTCTATCTCAACGGCAGCTACGCCAGTCGCACCAGGATCGAGTTCCGCCCCCGGGCCGGCGGCGTCAAACCCTGCTTCGGCGAACGCTTCTTGCGCCGGACGCTGGGCGTCCGCCCCGCCTCTGAGGCCGGCGTGCAAGCGCCTGGAGATTGCCTGGGGCTGGAAGAACGCCTGCCAGGCTCGACCTTCAATCTCGACACCGCCCTTCTGCGCCTCGATCTCTCGGTGCCCCAGGCCCTGCTGGATATCAAGCCACGCGGCTACGTGGGTCCCGACGAGTGGGACGCTGGCAGTAGCATGGGCTTCGTCAACTACGACGCCAGCTTCTATCGCTCGAGCTTCGACGGAGTAGGCGGCAACGGCGACTCGGACTATGGCTACCTGGGGCTGAGCGGGGGCATCAATTTCGGCCTGTGGCGCCTGCGCCACCAGTCCAACTACAGCTACTCCAGCTATGCGGGAAACACCCGCAGCGACTGGAACAGCATCCGCACCTATGCCCAGCGCGCGGTGCCAGGCCTGCGCAGCGAACTGACCCTGGGCGAGAGCTTCACCGAGGGCAATCTGTTCGGCAGCCTGGGTTATCGCGGCGTGCGCCTGGCCAGCGACGACCGCATGCTGGCAGACTCGCAACGCCGCTATGCTCCACAGGTACGCGGTACAGCGAACAGCAACGCACGGGTGGTCATCAGCCAGAACGGCAAGAAGGTCCACGAATCCGCCGTCGCTCCCGGTCCCTTCGTCATCAACGACCTCTATGGCACCGCCTACGACGGCGATCTGGATGTCCAAGTGATTGAGGCCGACGGCAGCGTCTCGCGCTTTTCCGTGCCCTTTTCCGCGGTTCCCGAATCCATGCGCCCGGGCATCTCGCGCTACAGCGCCACCCTCGGCCAAGCGCGCCAGTATGGCGACGGCAACGACCTGTTCGGCGACTTCACCTATCAGCGCGGCCTGACCAACTCGCTAACCGCCAACCTCGGCTCGCGCCTGGCCGAGGACTATCTGGCGCTGCTCGGCGGAGGCGTGCTCGCCACGCCCTACGGAGCCTTCGGCTTCAACAGCATCTTTTCCCATGCCACGGTGGAGAACGGCCAGCGCAAGCAGGGCTGGCGTGTCGGTCTGAACTACAGCCGGACCTTCCAGCCGACCCAGACCACTCTCACCCTGGCTGGCTACCGCTATTCCACCGAGGGCTATCGCGACCTCGGCGACGCGCTTTCGGCGCGCCACGCCGATGAGCACAACGACTCCTGGAACTCCAGCAGCTACAAGCAACGCAACCAGTTCACCCTGCTGGTCAACCAGGGCCTGGGGGGCTACGGCAACCTGTATCTGTCCGGAGCCACCAGCGACTACTACGACGGCAAGAGCCGCGACACCCAGTTGCAGTTCGGCTACAGCAACACTTGGCGCCAGCTCAGCTACAACCTCGCCTATTCGCGCCAGCAGACCACCTGGTACCGCGATCTGAACGACGACTACGACCCGTCACTGCCGCCGCAATACAACCTGCGGCACGGCAGCGAACGTAGCAACACCTTAACCCTGACACTTTCCATGCCGCTGGGGTCCTCCAGCCAGGCCCCGAATCTCAGCGCGATGGCCTCCCGGCGTTCCGGCGACAGCCGCGGCAGCAGCTACCAGACGGGCCTCAACGGCACCCTCGACGAAGACCGCAGCCTGAGCTACGCGATTGCCGCCGGGCGCGACAGCGACAACCACGGCAGCGATTTCAACGGCAGTCTGCAGAAACAGACCTCGGTGGCGACGCTGAACGCCGGCTATGCCGAGAACAGCAGCTACCGGCAGCTCAACACCGGCCTGCGCGGCGCCGCCGTGCTGCATCGCGGCGGCCTGACCCTCGGCCCCTACGTCGGCGACACTTTCGCCCTGGTCGAGGCCAAGGGCGCCAGCGGAGCTGGCGTACGCGGTGGTCAGGGCGCGCGCGTCAACGGCAATGGCTACGCCGTGGTGCCATCACTCTCGCCCTACCGCTACAACCCGGTCAGCCTCGATCCGCAGGGCATGGGCGAAGAGGCCGAGCTGCTGGAGACCGAGCGCAAGATCGCGCCATACGCCGGCGCCGCCGTGCATGTGAAGTTCCGCACACTGACCGGTCACCCATTGCTAATCCAGGCCCAACTCGCCGACGGCAGCGCGCTACCGCTAGGGGCCAATGTGCTCGACAGCCAGGGTGTGAACATCGGCATGGTCGGTCAAGGCGGCCAGGTCTATGCCCGCGCCGAGGGCGACAAGGGCCGCCTGCGCGTGCAATGGAGCGAACGCCCAGGGGACGCCTGTCTGCTGGATTACGACCTCGACACTGGCCCTCGCCAGGCTATCGAACCCGGACAGGCGGTGATCCGCCTGCAGGGCACCTGCACGCCCGTCTCGGAGGCACCATGAAAACATCCCTGCGCGTCCTGCCTCTGCTCCTCGCGCTGCTCGCCTCGTCTAGCTGGGCGACCTGCTACAAGGTCACGGCGGTAGGCAACGCCACGACTACCTCCAACACCCAGATACGTCCCGGTGAAGGCTCTGCCGGCACCTGGGCCGGAGCCTGCGATACCTGCAACGGTTCCCTCGGTCTACCGAGCGTGATCAACGTCAGCGACGCCAGCTTCCAGCCCGACGGTAGCTTGATCGCCAGCTCGGTGGCGCCGCTCAGCCAATACGGCGACAGCGCCGGCTACGACCCAGAGCGCGTGTTCTTCCGCTGTGCTCCAGAGGACGATGTGTACGAGATGTTCTCCACCAATGCCGACGATCTCTACAGCGGCTGGTACCTAGGAGGCGACAGTGCGGGCAACTCGATTGGCCTGCAGTCCGCCTATCGCACCGCCTGGCCCAACGTGCTGCTGCGCCTAACCCACGTGGAAACCGGGCAGTATTTCACCGATGTCTGGCGCGAGCGTCTGCTCGGCGGGCTCGATATCGACTCGCGAGGCTTTCAACTGGTCAAGGCGAAGAACCTCAGCGCGGTACGCGCCGAACTGTTCCGCGCTCCGCTGGAGTTCATCCGCTACTACTCGCCGACTACCGCCTCGCGGTTGTACGCCTACACCCAGCCCGCTGGCTACATCGCCATCAAGGGTCCCGGCCTGGCCTACCCCAACGTCGGCGCCAGCCATAACGCCAACTACCTCGGCTGGCACTACAACTGGCCGGGCGCCATCGGCCTGTACAACGACGTGACGCTCAAGCGCTATCCCACCTGTTCCGTAACCAACGTCACGCCCCACGTTGTGTTCCCGTCGATTTCCCTCAGTGAGATTAATGCCGGCGCGAACCGTGAGATGCCCTTCGAGGTGGCCTTCAAGTGCCAAACGGGAGTGATCAACAGCACCGCCTCCAGCGGTACTGCACTGGGTATCAGGGCTTCAGCCGGGGCGCAGGCCGCGTCCGCTGCACTGGGCCTGAGGAACGCCAATGGCGGGCTCTCCTACCTAGTTTCCGACCGCTACGGCCAGCCTGGTATGGCCCAAGGCGTGGGTATCCGCTTGCTGCGCGACGGCAGTGCGATGAACCTGCTGGTAAGCGAGGATTCCGCGATGGGCAGCAATGCCGAAACACGGGGCTGGTATCCAGTGATCGGCAACGCCTCGAACAAGACTGGCGAAGCGGGAGGCATCAGCCAGTACAGCGAGACCTTCCGTGCGCGCCTGGAAAAACTCACCGTTGGCAGCATGCCCAGCGTTACCCCGGGACGGGTGGAGGCCAGCGCGCAGGTAGTGATTCGTGTCCAGTAAGATCCTGCTGCAAGGGGCACTGCTCGGCCTAGCAATGCTGGCCGTGCTGGACGCCCGAGCCGGAGTCACCGCCGAGCGCACTCGGGCAATAATCGCCGAGGGGCACCGCGAGACGTCGCTGCTGCTGGTCAACCAGAATGCCTATCCGGTCATAGTGCAGACCTGGATCGACGATGGCGCCCCGAACTCGACACCGCAGTCTGCCCGCGCGCCGATCATGCCGCTACCGCCGGTGTTCCGCCTCGAACCCGGACAGCAACGCAGCCTGCGCCTGCTGGGACCGGCCAGGCGCTGCCAGGGGACCGCGAATCGCTGTACTGGTTGAACCTCTACGAAATCCCGCCGCAAGCCACCGGGCTGCTGGCCGAAGGACAGTCACGGCTGACCGTTACACTGCGCACCCAGATGAAAGTCATCTACCGCCCTCGCCCTCTGGCCAGAGGGGCGGAAGAAGCGCCACACCAGCTCAGGTTCGAGCGGCGGGGCGAAACACTACAGATGGAGAACCCTACTCCCTATTTCATCAGCCTCGCCGGCGCCGAGCTTGGCGGCCACACCCGCCTGGCGGCGGCCGAACTGTTGCCCCCCTTCTCCAGGCGCGTCCTGGCGCTCCGCCAGGCGCTGCCCGGCGGCCAGGCCGAGGTGCGCTTCAGCTGGATCGATGACGGCGGCAATCTCCAGCAGGGACGGAGCCTGCTTCACTGAGACATCCGCCGGCGCGTCTCGAACGCTCCGCGGTGGAAACTTGTCAATGGAACAAGTTGGCATGCACGCAGAAGGTCATCAAGGCCTGGTCGCTGTTCACTTCCAGCTTGCGCATCGCCGAGACCTTCTGCGTGCTTACGGTCTTGACGCTACGTTTCAGCAGCCGTGCGATATCGCAGACGTTGCTGCCGGAAACGAAGTGACGGAGTACTTCGAACTCCTTCATCGACAAGCGCGCGAAGCGGCTTTCCACTTCGTCGCGGTTCGCCAGAACACTGGTCGGGTCGAGCATGTTCGCGCCCCGGTAGACGCGGTTCTGCTTCACCACGTCGAGCGCCAAGAGCAGCTCGTCGAGTTCGCCGCTCTTCAGCACCACGCCGGACACCCCGTGATCGTAGAGGCTGTCGAGGATCAGGCGGTTGCCGACCATGGTGAAGATGAGCACCTTAGTACGAGGAAAGTTGCGCAACAGGTAGTCGATCAGTTTCAGTCCATCGCCGTAGCGCTCGTCCCCGGGCATGCTGTAGTCGGTAATGGCGATATGCGGCTCGCTCTGCCGGCACACCTCGACCAGTTCGCTGGGCGTGGAGGCCTCGCCCACCACCTCGAACCGACCGTCGCGCTCGAGCATGTCGCATACGCCCATACGCACGATCGGATGGTCATCGGCCAGTACTATCTTGAGCTTACTCATAGGCTTCTCTTGTGTTCTAATTCCAACTATTGACCCCGGACGCATCAGCCCGTCTTTCTCACAAACTCCAGCGCCTGCTCGATATGAACGAGCACCTCGCCAATCTCCACGGCGGAACATTCAAGGCGCGACTCCAGCAGGCCTTCCTCGGCGCCCTGACACATCACCACCAGCGTTCGCGCACGCATCACCGCCAGGGAGCCGGCCATGCGATGCAGGTCCTGCTGCAGCCCCTTCGGGTCGTTGCGGCGAATCGCTTGCCGGGCGGCCTCCAGGTCCTTGCCCATGGTCTCAAGGAAAAGCGCGCGCATGCGTTCCGGCACCTGCGGTGAGAGACCGTCGTCGAGCTGCGCGGGCGGGCCGAGGTCTCGCGCTTGCGCGGGAAGCACGACACCTGCGCGAGCGAACTCACTGAGCAGTTCATGCAAGGTATGCAGAGTGATCGGCTTCACCAGCCAACTGTTCATTCCCACTGCCCGGCAGCGCTCGCCCTCTTCTCGCAGGGCGTTGGCGGTCACGCCGATGATCGGCAGCGTCTCGCCTCGTTCGCGCAGCGCCTGGGTCAGTTCGTAGCCGGTCATGTTCGGCATGTTGACGTCGCTGAGCAGGAGGTCGAAGCGACCACTGTCGAACAGCTGCAGGGCCTGCCGCCCATCGCCGGCAAGGCTCACGCGACAACCCAGCTCTTCCAGTTGCTCGCGAAGCAGCGCCTGGTTGACTGGGTTGTCCTCGGCGACCAGCACTTCCAGGTCGAGTCTCCCCGAGCGGGCGCAGGCATTTGCCGGCGTTTGCTCGGGGATATCGCCACCCAGAGCCTGCGCCAGGGCCTGGCCGATTCCCGCCAGGTTGTGCAGGCCGACACGCCAGCCGTCCTCACGCAGCTCCGGCTGGCAAGGCGCATCCATGGACGCGCGCACCCGGGGGCCTGGCCAGGGCGAAGAAGCAGGCCCGGCCGCCATCGGCAGCAGCTCCAGAAGCACACAAGTCTCCAGCTCGGAGGGCGCCGCCTCGCCGCTGCTGACCTTGCAGCCCCAGGCTTTCAGCCACGCCCCTACGCTGTCGGCTAGCTCCCGCACGGGCGAGCGCACATGGACGCAAGCGGATTTCAAGAGCCCCGGCCGGCAAGCCAGCCCGGACTGTTCGTCCTCGGGCAACTCGAGCACCAGGCTGAAGCTGCTGCCGAGCCCTGTCTCGCTGACCATTCGCAGGTGACCGCCCATCATTTCCGCCAGATGCCAGCAGATCGACAGTCCTAGCCCCGTGCCGCCGGCATGGTGCGCTCCCGAAACCTGGTAGAACGCCTCGAACAAGCGCTCCTGCTGTTCGTGTGCGATACCGATACCGGTGTCGGCGACCTGCCACTGCAACAGGGCTCGACCATCATTGCGGGAGAGCAACTTCACGCGCAGGACCACCCGTCCGATATCGGTGAACTTCAGCGCGTTATTCACCAAGTTATTGAGCACCTGGCGAATCCGCGTCACGTCACCGATCAGTTGCGCCGGCACTTCGGTGTCGATGCAGGCATAGAACTGCAGGTCCTTGGCCATGGCGCTGGCGGCAAAGTTGCCAAGCACTTCCCGCACTAGGTCCAGCGGATTGAAGGCGGCCAGGGTCAGAGCCATCTGCCCCGCTTCGATCTTCGAGACATCCAGCACATCGCTAATCAGTTGCATGAGCGTCGCAGACGAACTCTGGATGGTGCGTAGGTAGGCGCGTTGCCGCTCGTTCAGGGTGGTCAGGTCGAGCAACTCCAGGGTGCCAAGGACACCGTACAGGGGAGTACGGATTTCATGGCTCATGCGGGCCAGGAACAGGGTCTTGGCCTGGCTGGCGGCATCCGCTGCTCGCTTCGCATTGGACAGCGCGGTCTCCGCCTCGCAGTGGACCGTGATGTCGTTGAATACGCACAGTACCGCCTCGGTGCCGGCATAGCGGGTCGCCGCGAAGGCGGTCTGCAAATAGCGCCCACCGACCTGGATACAGATGTCTCCTGGTACCTGCCCACGCGCATCGAAAAGCTTCCAGTTGGAAGTCAGCCCAAGGATCTCCGTGGGCCCGCCCAGCCACTGGGCGGCCAAGTGGTTGCAGGTCACCAGTTGCTGGTCATCCTGGGTCAGCACCACCAGAGCCACCGGCGCGGTCTGTATCAGCGTCCGGCTGAAGGTGTCGCTCTCCACCAGTTGCCGGTGCGCCCGATGCACCGGGTTGACGACGCTGCTGGTGTACCAACGCATCCCGAGCCAACCGGCCAGGAGCAGCGCCGGGGTCAGCAGCAGACCTGCCACCAGCCACCGGGAGTGGCGAAAGAAATTGCCGTAGTCGGTTCGGTAGACCGCGAGCCAGCCGTTCTCAGGCTGGCTGCGCAGTTGAACGGCGACCCCCTGTCGGGTGAGGTTCAGGCCATCCCTCAGGCCGGTCGCAGGGGCCGCGCCGAGCAATACCTCGCCATCCGGCGATACCAGGCTGTACGAATCGAATGCCGGGCGCTCAACCAACTGTTCGAAGTCATTGATTCGCCTGAGATCAAGCAGGCTCGCAGCGATGATCAGATGGTTCGGCTCGTCGTGCCACCAGAGTGTTTCCGGCAGATCAACCCGGGCGACTCCCAACATCTCCAGCGCCGAGTCGCGATAGCGATCAGCGCGTATCCAATGGACACGCTGAGCGTCCTCCCCCACCGGCCGGGTGCGCAAGCGCGCCAGAATGCGCTCGACTATCATCGGATAGCTTCCGCTCAACCTGTCACGCTGCGCTGTGGAGGGAATCGACGGCACTGCCAGGCGGGTGCTGCCGGAAAGATCAAAGATCAGTAACTGTGGCGCGGGATAGGCGGAAACACTCCAGAAGCTTCCGTAGAAATTGGCGAGCAATACACCGAGCGAAAACGGATCTCCCGAGGAATCGGCGCTCAACGCGTGCTTGGTAGCCAGTAGAAATGGCATAGCAAAGGAAAACTCCCGTCCCTCATAGACCGCTAATCCGTTTTCCTTTGCCAACAAGTGCCGCTGCAAAGGCACCACGTCATAGTCGTACTTCTGGGTGGTCTTGTCGCTTTTTCGAGCGATGCGCCCAAGAAATACCTCATGCTCCCGTATAACATCCATCATACGGGTGAAGTGGAAGGAGACTTTGTCCTCCTCCTCCTGAAACAATCTCCCCAGCGACCAGTAACAGATGCTGAACAGCAATACGGTCAGCACCACCACACAGATCAAGCCGATGCTCAGGCTCTGCGAGAGGGTTGTCCATTTGAGCAAAAGTTTGTTGTCGTGCTCCAAGGCACTAGCAGACTTCACGGGATGCGGCCTCCTTCAGCGACACTGTTGCGCTGACGGTGGTTGGCTGCGATCGACTCCGCGATAATGGGGATACTGCGTTAAACAAGGAGGCTGGGGCCGTCCTCCCTTAACTGCCGCTCGAACTCACGAGCAGACACTGCCTTAGAAATCAGGAAACCCTGCGCCCGGTCGCAGCCAAGACGACGAAGAAGATTCAGTTCCTCGCAGGTCTCCACGCCTTCGGCCACCACGTCGAGATTCAGGCGGTGACCCAACTCAATACAACTGATGACAGCTGCATTGAGGCCGTTATCCTCTACGCATCCCTGGACTAGGGAGCGGTCGATCTTCAGCTCCGTGAAAGGCGTCGTGACCAGGTTATAGAACGAGCTGTAACCCTGGCCAAAGTCGTCCTGGGCCAATCCGAACCCTTTCATGCGCAAGCGACAGGCACCTGCATAGTAGTTACTTGACAGAGTTGTGACACTGCTCTCGGTCAACTCGAAACATAGTGAGCTGGTACAAGCCCCGCGAGCGCCGACGTACTCATAGAGTCGATCCGGAAGTTCCTGGTTATCGAGCAGGTGCGGCGGCAGATTCACCGAAACCGGAATCTCGTAACCCGCCCTGCGCCACGATTCCTGGGCGTTCAGGGTCTGTTCGAGCACGCGCCAGAGCAACGCCTCGTGCAGACCGGTAGCGTCGACATCACTCATGAAACAGCTGGGCAGCAACAGGCCATGCTGCGGGTGGCTCCAGCGTATCAACGCCTCGGCGCCGACTATGCGCCCGGTGTGGAGGGATTTCTTAGCCTGGAACCAGGTCACCAGTTGCTCGTTATGCAGGGCATCCAGCAACGCCGTGCGCCCATGCGGAGTCTCGTCGGTTTCCGGCTCCAGCTTCTGCCTGAGGCATCTTTCCAGGTGTTCCAGAAGTTGGCCGATGGCCTTGGGCAGAGTCGGCTTGGGCAACAGGTCGATTACCGACAAGCCGAGACTCTGGGCGACCCGGCTGGCACTGAGCATCATCCGCTGCGACGAGGAGCTCATCAGCGCCAGCTTCGGACGATGCTTGAGATACGGCAGTTGCAGGATCATTTGGATACCATCCATGCCCGGCATCATCAGATCGCTGAGGATCAGGCCTACCAGGTACTGCACGCCGCGCTCGCGAAACAGGTTGAGCAGGTATTCGCGCTGAAACGGCTGATCTTCGACCACCAGCACCCGATAGGATTTCCAGCTCATCGATCCACCTTGAGAATATTAATCAAGCAGTTCTGAAGGGCATTCAGATCCACCGGTTTGACCAGGCAATCGTTCATCCCGGCGGACATGCAGCGCTCGCGCTCCTCACGCATGGCGTTCGCCGTCGCGCCGATGATCGGCTGCCGGAACCCTTGGCGCCGTAGCTCCGCGGTTAGCTCGTATCCGTTCATGTTCGGCATGTTGATATCGGTGAGCACCACGTCGAAGCAGGCCGTCTGGCAGTGCAGCAACGCCTCGCGACCATCGAAGAGCAGCTCCACGCTGCAGCCCAGCGCTTCCATCTGGTCCCTCAAGATCAACTGGTTGATCGCGTTATCCTCCACCACTAGGACGCGGAGACCTAGATTGCGCAACGGAGCCAGCCGTATCGGCGGCGTCGAAGGATCAGCGAGACGCCCATGGGCCAGGCCCAGAGCACGATGCAGGCCGTCCAGGTTGTTGAGCCCGAGCAGCCAGTCGCGGCCCTGTGCCTGCGGCTCCATATCACCCTGAGGGGAAAGCTCCACCCGGCATCCTGGCCATGCTTCGAACATCGGCGCCCCCTCCAGCAGTAACACTTCGACCAGCAGCGAGGTCGCGTCCGCCTCGTCCAGCGACCTCGGCGTCGCGACCATGGCCCTTCCACCCCAGCGGGAGATCCAGCCACACAGGCATTCCGTTAGGTCGCGGACAGGCGCCAGCACTTGGACGGCGCACCCGGCTAGGTCCTGCGGCTCAGCCTGCATCGCGATCCGCTCAAGCGGAAGCCTGAGGCTAAAGCTGCTGCCCAACCCCAGCTCACTGACCAGTTTCAGACTGCCATTCATTAGCTGCGCCAGGCGCTGGCTGATCGACAAGCCGAGGCCCGTGCCTGCGACCGGATGCTCGGAGCGGCGTATCTGGTAGAACGGTTCGAACAGACGCGGCTGATCCTCGACGTTGATCCCCATGCCGGTATCGTTGACCTGCCAGGTCAGCATCACACATTCGGCATCGACCACGCTGGCCTTCAGGTGGACGTTGACATAGCCATTGTCGGTGAACTTCACCGCGTTGCTCAGCAGGTTGTTGAGAATCTGCCGGATCGACGCCGCGGCCCCCCGCATGCGCAGCGGCAGCTCCGCAGAGAGGCAGGTATACAACTGCAGCCCCTTGGCCTGCGCGGCACCGGTGAACGACTGCACGACCTCTTCGGTCAATTCCAGCGGGGAGAATTCCACGCACTCTAGGTCCAGTTGGCCGGCCTCTATCTTGGATACGTCAAGCACATCGCTGATCAGTTGCAGCAGGGTCGACGAGGAATGCTGGATTGCCTTTAGGTAACCGGCCTGCTGCCGACTCAGCTCGGTACGCCCAAGCAGCTCAAGCGTGCCAAGCATGCCGTACAGAGGTGTGCGGATTTCATGGCTCATGGTGGCGAGAAACAGCGTCTTGGCTTCATTGGCAGCATCCGCCAGGGATTTTGCGCGAGCCAGTTCCGCCTCCATCCGCTTGCGTGCACTGATTTCACTGAAGGCGCAGAACAATACGTCTTCACCGTTATAGCGGGTGGGCGTGTAATTGAGATGAAGATGTAGCCCTGCCTCGGTTTCCAGTTCTTCTCCAGAACACTTCACACCTCCTGCGAACGCCTGGGAAATCCATCTCGGCGCGTCGTGGGCAATCGCCTCGCTATCACCCAGCCATTGGCGCGCCTGGGGATTTTCCAGGACCACTGCGGCGTCGGCACGACGCAGCACGCACAGCGCGACGGGCGCGGCCTGGATAACTGCACGGGAAAAGGCTTCGCTCTCCTTCAATGCTTCAAGGCGTCGCTTTGCGGGCTCTATCAAGCGTCGCTCGATGCTCCGCACCAGCCAATGCAGTAGGATGCCGACTGCGAGTGCCAACGCAGAGGCAAGTAACAGAGGGAGCCACAGAGCCAGCAACAGGCGACCGATACCGATGTGATAGATCAGATCCCAGCTCGAAGACCCCACGTGCTGGAAAAGCACCATATGCTGCGGCAGTGGGCCAGCACCGATGAAACCGAAGCCGTCTCCACGCAAAAGCGTCCGCGACGCACCGCTCCCCAGCGCCTCTGCGTCCGTAGCGAGTACGACCTGCCCATGCTGATCCAGCAGCATGTAGTTTCCGGCATCATTCCGGCGCAACATCGAATCGAGGTCTTCGCCGAGAATCTCCAGGCCTAGCCACCCCTCGCCCGGCTCATCGCCTAAGGATTCAAAAAGGTACAGCCGTTGAGGGGTACCACCGTCAGTCACCCAGTGAACAGGCGCCGACGGAGTCGCCAGCAAGGCTCGGTACACCTCTTTGGTTATCGTGCTGGATATCGCTGCCGAGGGCCTACCATCGGCGGTAAGCCGGTAAACCAGAGGGCCTTTGTCGGTATCGACCAGATACATCAGTGCCAGCCGCTTTTCCCGGAGATCACCGAGCGTGCGAGCGGTCAATAGCAGACCTCGCCCTCCGTCACTCAACGGCAGGATGCTCACATTGTTCGGCGCTTCGTTGACGAGCGCTCTACCCGCGGCCAAGGGCACGACATTGCCGCTCAAGTGATTGAGCAACGCCTCGCGCTGCTCGAAATAAAGCTGCGCTTCGTACATAGCCACATTCATAGCTTGCCGACTGAGGGACACCTGATGGTTTAAAACCATGCTCACACTGAATATCAGGCTGCATAGCACGCACAACATCAAGGCGCCACCGAGCATGCGGAGCAGCTTGAGCGCAGCACTCGGAGTGGAGAAACCGCTATCAAAAGGCTGTAAGAAATTCTTCAACTTCATGCCGAAAGACTGACGGCATGGAAAAATTCCCTCTATCAGATGATTCCTAATGAGGTCTCAGGACTGCAGGCACAGCGCTATTCAATCCCCCCTATGCCGAGATACCCCCCCAAAAAATCTACAGTGACGGCCTCCCCGAGAACTAGTGGATACACACTCCAAGCAACAACCTGCATCGTGTAAAAGGGGAGTTCTATGGAGTTCACAACACAGTTTCCTATAGGAACGTTTGAACATCTTTGTTCATTCTCCCGCGGCTACCCCAGAAAACCCACGGCACCAGTCTTGGCATTTTCGATTGCCCCCCTACTCCTGCTCCTGAATCGGCGTGATGTTCGGGTCGCTGATCGGCGCAATCATCGTGGAGTGGGTATGCCTGTATTTCTTCTGGCCTGACGCGGGCTGGAAGCATGCCCAGGCCATGTTTGAGTACGAACTCAGTTGGCTGTCGCAGGGGCTGCTACACAGCGTCGTCGTGCAGGAGCCAGGTCGAACCGCCACCTGGCTGGCCCAGTTGGCCTATGACTGGTTGTTCGTGAAGACCGGGATGGTCGACTGGATGACCAACATGACTACCATCGCGCAGGCCGGGCCACGGAGCCCGCTGGACGTTCGCTATCTCACCGCCCAGGGTGTCTCCACGCTGCAGAACTACGGCCTGGCCGCGCTGTACACGGTGCTGACATTCGTCGTGCGCCTGGTGATCCTGGTCATGACGATCCCGTTATTCGTGATGGCCGCGTTCACCGGCCTGGTGGACGGCCTGGTGCGCCGGGACCTGCGCAAGTTCGGCGCCGGCCGGGAGTCCAGCTACCTCTACCACAAGGCGCGCGGCAGCATCATTCCGCTAGCGGTCGTCCCTTGGACGCTCTACCTGGCAATCCCCATCAGCATCAATCCCCTGCTCATCCTGTTGCCCTGCGCCGCGCTGCTCGGCGTAGCGGTATGCATCACAGCATCCACCTTCAAAAAGTACCTGTAGGAGACCCGCCGTGCAGTGGACTCACGAACAGTCACCGATCATCCAGTCGAAGGCACCGAAGATCCTGGTGCGAGCCTTCGCAGGCACTGGCAAAACTACCACCCTGGTGGGCTTTGCCAGGTCGAACCCTACCCTGAGAATCCTCTATCTCTGCTACAACAGCTCGGTGGAGAAAGCCGCGAAGGGCAAGTTTCCCCGCAACGTAGTGTGCAAGACCGCCCACAGTCTGGCTCATGCGGTGTACGGCATTCAGTACGCCCACAAGAAGACGAAGAACCTGCGACTGACCGATATCGCCCGCGGACTCGATACCCAAGACTGGGAGTTGGTACGTGACGTGCTGGCCACGCTGAACAACTACATGGCCAGCGCCGACGCGGAACTCGGCCGACCGCACTTCCCGCGCTTCCGCGACAAGGCGTTCCTCACCAGTGCTCAGGAACGCTTCCTCAAGCAGGGCCTGGACATGGCGCGAGTAGTCTGGAGGCGCATGGTCGATCTCCAGGACACCGGCATGCTGATGCCCCTTGACGGCTACCTGAAGCTGTATCAACTGAGCAAGCCCGATTTGAGCCAGCGCTTCGACTGCATGCTCCTGGACGAGGGGCAGGACATCAACCCAGTGATCGCGGACATTGCCCATTGGCAGCGCATCAGAATGGCTATCGTCGGCGATCCCCATCAGCAGCTCTACCGGTTCAGGGGCGCAGAAGATGCCCTGAACAGCGACTGGATGGCCGGCGCCGAGGAGCACTACCTGACCCAGAGCTGGCGATTCGGCCCCGCGATCGCACACGTGGCCAACATCATCCTCTCCTACAAGGGCGAAACACGGAAACTTCAAGGACTGGGTCCGCAGACGCTGGTGAAAAAGTCCCTCCCGCCGGACCTTCCTCACCGCACTTTCATTCACCGCACCGTTATCGGCGTCATCGAGAATGCCCTGCAGCTGGTCCGCAATCATCCGGAGCCCAAATTCCACTGGGTAGGCGGTATCGACAGTTACTCGCTGCGCGACCTGGAGGATCTGTACGCATTCAGCCGAGGCCTGCGCCAAAACGTCCAGAACAAGAAACTGCTCCGTGACTACCGCGACTACACCCAGTACGTGGAGATCGCCGAGATCAGCCAGGACGGTGAGATGCTTCGCTCGATCAAGATCATATCGACCTACCCTGATCTGCCTGCGCGGATCCTTGAGCTTCGCTCACTGACCCTTGACGATGAGCTGGACGCAACAATCACCCTGACCACCGCACACAAGGCCAAGGGGCTGGAATGGGATTTCGTTTGCCTGTACGACGACTTCAACGCGGACCCGCTGGCCCCCGACACCGACCCAGGCAAGCGCGACGATGAGTTGAACCTGATCTACGTCGCAGTGACCCGCGCGATGAAGATCCTTGCCATCAACAGCCTGGTGCTGTCGATCATGCAGCGGTACGTGGACGACAGAAAACTGAAGGAGCAGATAGCTAGCTGTAAAAAATGACTCAAAAAATGATATTGGTCACAGCGAATGCCTGATATTGACATAAGGCAAAGAGATTTGTAGCCAACTCATTCAGCCTAGGAAGTACTCACACCAAGACTTTAACGTTAGGTCACAGCGGGACGGAAGCCTTCTAACTCCAAGCAACATGCTAGAGGCCCTATCAAAAGCAGGAAAAAATACAAGCATCAGCATAAGCAACGCGCAAGCATTAAATATAGAAACTCTTCTCAAGGCAACAACCACTGCAGAAAACACAAAAAACCTCTCAACAACTTTCAACGGCGCAGAGCTGACTGCTAACAACCTTCAGCAAGTCATAAACTCAGCAGGATCACTAACCAGAGTATCCACAATAGCCGCACAAGCCATTAATATAAACACACTTCTTTCCGCAATATCTACAGCAGGCAACTCAAAGAATTTTAGCGCAGAATTCAATGGAGCCCAACTCAGCAGCGACAACCTACTTAGAGCAGTAAATGCGGCAGGAACAAACACCAGCATAAGCGTCAATACCGCACAAGCGGCAAATATAACCGCCCTTCTTCAAACTATTCATGCAGCAGGTGACACAAAAACATTCAGCGCAGAGTTCAATGGCGCTCAACTTACTTCAAACAACATTCAACAAGCTTTAGACGCCGCAGGAACCCGAACATCCATTAGCGTCAATACCGCACAGGCGGTTAATATAAGCACCCTACTAGCCCTCATCAACTCTGCCAAAGACACGAAAAAGTTTAGCGCCGACTTCAATGGTGCACAACTAACAGCAGACAACCTTCAGCAAGCGATCAGCGCTGCGGCCTCGGGTACCAATATCAGCGTCAACACCGCTCAGGCGGCGAATATATCCACCCTTTTACAGGCCATCAACATCGCGGGCAACACTAAAAAATTCAGCGCCAACTTTAATGGTGCCCAACTCACTTCAAACAACATCCAGCAGGCGCTCCGAGCGACAGGATCAAACACATCAATCAGCATGAACTCCGCACAATCCGCCAACCAAAGCACTCTACTTGAACTTCTAGACATAGCAAGTTCCAGCAAGCAATTCCAAGCCAATTACAACGGTGGCATGTCTAATCCGAACAACCTACAACAGATAGTTTCCCGTGCAGGCGCCAGTACAACCGTGTTTATTTCCGACGCACAAGGCCTACCAATCGCAAATATCCTTACCCTTATATCATCTGCCGGATGAGACTTATAGCCGTGGATGAAAACACACCATCCACGGCTATACCCTAGTCCATACTGCCTTTTATCTGAACTAGTCTTCCATCGACAAACCTAAGCTTCTGGTACCATCCATTCCTTGGTCCATATACCCAGTTTTCGACAGTAGCAGCCCCCCGCACTATATAGCCACTACCATCCACTGCGGGCCCTTCAATTTTACGGCTATCAGGGTTGCCGCACTTTCTAAGCACATCATCAATCAAGTCGCCCTCACTAACAATTGCCGACCCGCATCGTAATGTAGCGGCAGCCACCCCATAACTGCCCAACATAGCAGCCATGGCTAGCAAAACTCCAATAGAGATGTTTCTAAGCATCAGCCGTCTCCCTTAGAAATATATATGAAATATACACCCAGACGTCCATACGTGTCTCTAAACCCGCCAACCACCAGAAATTCACTGGTGCTAGGCCTAGTATTTTCGGTTGAGGCCCTCCTCCTGCTCTTGAAACCGTGCGGTTCTACTCGAACCGATCCAGGAGCACACCATGAGCATAAAACAGCCCTTCGAATACCATGTCGAGAACATCGTCATTCCCTACAAAACCCTCACCAAGGGCGTCGCGATGTTCAAACACAAAGAAGACACCTTGGAACCCGACGACCACGCCTTGCTCAACCCTCTGCGCTGGGCCGAGGTCGTGCGTCTGGGCCAGGAAGGCTGGGAGCTGGTGAGCGTTCAGCCACTCATGCGGGGCGTAACCGAGATCGGTAATCAAAACGCCCAAGGCTGGGCTTGGGGCGTCGCTCTGCCCGTCAGCTACCTGCTGTTTTTCAAGCGCGCAACCTCATAAAAAAATACCCCGGACCCGCGCCGAGTATTTCTTGCGGAATGGAATCAGGGCGATCGGCAAGCTGATCGCACCCTGATCTGCACGAGATTCGCCGTGAACACTCCACATCCATCCCTTCGCCGAAGCTGCCTGGCCGTCTTGGCCTGCAGTGCGCTGGTCGCACAGGGAGCTTTCGCAGCGAGCGCCTCCGAGCAGGCGAACCTGGAGGTGATGATCCGGCAGCTCAACGCCCTCGAGGACACCGCCCGCCGCAGTGCCCAGGGCGCCGATGAGCCCGGACAGCGCTTCTACTTCGACTACCCGCGCCTGGCCGCTGACCTGCAGCGCATCCGCCAAGGCCTGCAGGACTACATGACGCCCAGCCGCGCCCAACCGCGTGACCCTTCCGACTTATCAGGGAATTACACCCTGCGCGGAGGGCCGATGCCATGAGCATGAGCGGAGCCCAGACATCAGCGTTCCAGGCCGCCGCTGGCTTTCCCCCATCGGCCGGCGAGGGACTGTTCATTGGAGCAGCGATGACCTTCCTTCTGCTGTGGTCCGCCTGGGCGATGTACAGCACCTGGCGCGGCTGGGCCACCAACAACCTCGACAGCGCCACCGCTGGCGCTTCCGCGATCCGGATCTTGGTCCTCCTCGGCATCACCTCTTTCTTCCTCCTCAGCTGACCCATACGGAGACACTCATGCTGAAACTCACCCTCCAGAAACTGTCCGCCCTCTGCCAGAGCCTGGCCGCCATCACTTTGGCGCTCCCCGGTATCGCCTTGGCTGCACTCCCCAAACCCGAGGCACCTAGCCGTGGGGAGGGATCGGGCATCATGCAAACCATCCAGAACTTCGGCTATGACGGAGCGATGCTCCTCGCGCTGCTCATCTGCGCGGCTGTCTTTCTGGGGGTCGCTTGGCATACCTACGGCACCTATCACGCCATCCATGACGGGAAGAAGAAGTGGTCGGATCTCGGAGCGGGCGTAGCCGTAGGTGTCGGCCTGCTGATCTTGATCATTTATCTCGTCACCAAAGCCACCGCCATCATGTAAGGGCCTTCCCATGCCCGAAGAACATCTGTTTCAGGATGGAACCCTCAGCTTCCTGCCGACCCGTTTGAACCGGCAACCGGTAGTCATCGGCGGCCTGACCGCAGACGAAATGTGGATCACGGTCTTCACCAGCGGAGCAGCCGGGTTCGTTCTTGGCATCCCGGCTGCCTTGGTCGCAGGTAACGCTGCCTGCATTCCACTGGGCGCGCTGCTGGTCGGCGCCCTCGGCCTAGGTATCGGCAGCCGCGTCCTGCGGCGGATGAAGCGGGGGCGGCCCGATACCTGGTTCTACCGCCAGGTGGAGATGGCCCTCTCGCTGCGCTTTCCCGTCTTCGGCAACCGTCGCCTGGTTACGCGCTCCGGCGCCTGGACCAGTCGACGCACGGAGTCCCCATGAGTTTCAGAAAACACACTGCGCAACAGCAGGCACACATCAACACCTTCCGGTTCATCACCGGCTTCCTGTGCATGGTCATCGTTGTGCTGGCCTACTGCGTCTGGGAAGCCCGTAAGGACCTCTGGATCCACATTCCGCCCGACTTGCGCTCAGGAAGCACCCGGTTGTGGTGGGACATTCCGCCAGAGAGCGTCTATGCGTTCGGCCTCTACATCTTCCAGCAGGTGCAGCGTTGGCCCAAGGACGGCGAGGTGGACTACAAGGGAAACCTGTTCCGCTACGCTGCCTACCTCACTCCCTCCTGCAAAGTCTTCCTGGAGAAAGACTTTGAGTTTCGTCGTAACGCCGGCGAGCTCAGGGGTCGCGAGCGCACCACCTCGGAAATCCCCGGTCGAGGCATTGGCGAGAGCAATGGCCGCGTGATCCAGCACTCGATCAATGACTGGACCGTCAACTTGGACATGGACACTACTCCGACACGCCTCAACGTATCGAGCTTGAGGAGCCGGCCGCCCCCACCAAGCGGGAGGGAGGTCTATGATCCGGAAGTCGACAGGCTCGCTCTTGCTAATGCTTGCCCTACCCACACTGGCCCACGCGGTGGAGATTCTGCGCTGGGAGCGCATTCCGTTGGCCATTCCATTGACGGTCGGCCAGGAACGCATTGTCTTCGTCGACAGAAACGTGCGAGTTGGGGTTCCTCGGGATCTGCAGGGCAAGCTGCGCGTCCAGAGTACCGGCGGCGCACTCTACCTGCTCGCCAACGAGCCGATTCCTCCAGCGCGCCTGCGCCTACAGGACGCGACCAATGGCGAGCAGATGCTCATCGATATCGCCGCCACCGAAGCAACGGCCGACCAACAGCCGCGCGAGCCGGTCAGGATCGTCGCCGGCGAGCCAGTGGATCCGCATTATGGCCAGTCCCGGGAAGCCCAGCCATCGGCAGCAGCGAAACAGACCGAGCACGCAGAAGCACCGAAGGCCGTGCCGCGCGAAACGCCCGTCCCCGTGGTTCTGACGCGCTATGCGGCGCAGATGCTCTATGCCCCGCTTCGCACGGTGGAACCGGTGGATGGCGTCGGTCAGGTGCGCGTCAAGCGACAGCTCGACCTGACCACCCTGCTCCCCAGCCTACCCATCACGGCTACCGCCTTGGGCGCCTGGCGGCTGGACGACTACTACATCACGGCGGTGAAGCTGCAGAACGCCAGCGCCCAGCACCTGGCCCTGGATCCCAGGGACCTGATGGGCAATTTCGTCGCCGCGACCTTCCAGCACCCGTACTTGGGGCCCCGGGGCGACGCCTCCGACACCACTACCGTGTATCTGGTGACGCGCGGCCGCGGCCTTGCCGACGCGCTCCTGCCCTCCTCCATCAGCCAGATCGATCCCAAAGGAGGCCGTCGTGGCGCTGACCGGTAATCCCCTCCTGAAATTGCTGGTCGTCCCCGTCGTGATCGGCGCCATCCTGATCGGCGTGAGCATGATGGGCAAGAAAGAAAGTGCGCAGTCACAAGGCGCCGCAACCCCGACGGTAACGTCGGAAGAAGCGGCAACCCTGGGCATCGACGGCGACACGCCCGCCGACACACTACGCACCATCGTGGCGGAAAGCCGGCAGCTCAAGGACCAGATCAGCAAGGTGATCCAGGAGAATGACTCGCTCAAAGCCGCCAATGAGAACCTGCAGGGCCGCCTGCGCAACATCGATCAGAACATCGAGCAGAAGCTCAACAACACCGCCCAGGAACTGCAGCAACAGCGGGAAAACCGTAGCCAGACGATCCTGGACCAGGTACAGAAACGGCTCGAGAACCTAACCCACATTCCCGAGGCCGGTGACACCGACCTGCCCGTAGGATTCGGCGTGCGACCAAAGGATGGCCAGCACTTTCAGGGAGCGGGCTCGTCTTCATCGGATATCGTCTGGATCGAGCCCCAGGACGCCCGCGCGGTTGATGCCAATGGCCAGCCGCTGGCCGCCGGCTCCACCACCCAACCGAGCGGATTCAGCTTCCCGACCTCCTTCGGCAATGCGGTCGATCGCGGACAGAACGCGCTGGAGCGGATCGATGACGGGCTGCACCCCGTCGGCCAACAGCGATCTGACCTGGAAAACCGCAAGCTCGTCCGTAAGACCTACACGCTGCCGCAGAACTCGACGCTCATGGGCTCGGTGGCCATGTCTGCGCTGATCGGTCGTGTGCCGGTCGACGGGACGGTCAATGATCCTTACCCGTTCAAAATCCTCATCGGCCCGGACAACCTCACCGCCAACGGCATCGAGCTGCCGGACGTCGCCGGCGCGGTAGCCAGCGGGACCGCCTCGGGCGACTGGACACTCTCCTGCGTGCGTGGGCAGATCCGCAGCCTCACGTTCGTGTTCAACGACGGGACCGTGCGCACCTTCCCGGCGCCGGCCGAGGAGGTGAATGACAACCAGAGCAACAACAACCAGACCGCCAGCGCCGACCAGAAAACCATCCAGGGCGGCCTCGGCTGGATCAGCGACCCCTACGGCATCCCATGCATCGCCGGTGATCGCCGATCCAATGCCAAGGAGTACCTGGGCAATCAGAGCCTACTCACGGCTGCCGGGGCCGGCATTGCCAAGCTCCTGGACGCCGACGAGAACAACACCAGTACCGTCTTCAGCGGCAACGGCACCAGCTTCGGGACGACCGGAACCAACAGCAACTCGGCCCTCAACAGCATCCTCTCCGGCGGCGTCAGCGACATCCGGCAGTGGATGAACAAGTTGTACGGGGAGGCCTTCGCCGCCGTCTACGTGCAGCCAGGTGCGCGGGTCGCAGTGCATCTCGATCAGCAACTGGCGATCGACTATGAACTCAAGGGCCGCAAGGTCGATTACAGCTCTGGAGCCGCTCATGCAACAGCAGACTTGGACTAACCCCCTTCTTCGTCTCTGCGCCGGCCTGGCCTGCGCGCTGACCCTGGCAGCGTGCTCCACCAGCAAGGAGGAGATGCTGCCCCACGGCGAGGCCAACATGCTCGACGTCTGGGAGCGAGGTGCGACCAGCTCGATAGGCAACAGCCGTGGCCGGCTGCTCCTCGATGCCAGGCAAACGCTGCGGCGCCCAATCGATCCGCAGCAGGATGCCTCCGCGAATGACCAGGCCGACTACACCCGCACGGCCAGCAACGAGATCCACAGTCAGTTCAAACGACTGCCCAATCCCGACCTGGTGATGTATGTGTTCCCGCACCTGGCCGGCAGCGATCCCGCCCCGGTACCGGGCTACACCACCGTGTTCCCCTTCTACCAGCGAGTCCAGTACGCCATGCCGGGCGAACGCACGGAGGACTATTGATGGGCTTTTTTCAAACCCTTCTGCGCGGTCGCACACAGCCTCAGTCGGTACCGGCAGACGCTCCCGAAGATTCAGGAGCGCTGGACGTAGCGGCCGCGGAAGAAGCGACTGAGCGCTATCTGGCGCGACTGGCCGCCATGGGTATTCCTCTGCCCAACACCGGGAGCAAGAATGGCGCCACGCAGGCCGAAGCGTCACGCCTCTACGATCACGACCCATCGTTCGTAGACCTGCTGCCCTGGGCTGAGTACCTGCCCGACGAGCAAGTGATGCTCCTGGAGGATGGGCGTTCGCGCGCCGCATTCTTCGAACTGGTGCCCTTGGGCACCGAGGGCCGCGATCCCAATTGGATGCAGAACGCCCGGGACGCATTGAAAGAAGCCCTGCAGAACTCCTTCGACGAGCACGAAACCTCACCCTGGATTGTCCAGTTCTACGCCCAGGACGAGATCAGCTGGGACAATTTCCAGGAGCAGTTGAGGCAGTACGTCCATCCTCGAGCGCGAGGATCGGCCTTCAGCGAGATGTACCTGGCGCTCATGAAGCATCACCTGGAGGGCATTTCGAAGCCGGGCGGACTGTTCGTCGACACCGCCGTCAGCAAGCTGCCCTGGCGAGGACAACAGCGCCGCGTGCGGATGGTCGTCTACCGCCGGATCCGCAAGGAGGATGCGCAGATTCGCGGACAGGACCCGGCGGCGTACCTGAAATCCATCTGCGAGCGTATCCAAGGCGGCCTGGCGAACGCCGGCATCGTCGCTTCGCGCATGGGCGGACAGGAGATCAGGAACTGGTTGATCCGCTGGTTCAACCCGCACCCGGATCACCTCGGCCAGGCCGAGGCGGACCTACGTCGCTTCTACGAACTGGTATGCCGTCCGGACGAACCGATCCTGCAGGATGAATTGCCACTGGCCGACGGCACTGACTTCTCCCAGAACCTGTTCTATCGGCAGCCTGTTTCCGATGCCACCCAGGGCGTATGGCTCTTCGATGCCATGCCGCACCGAGTGATTGTGGTCGACCAGTTGAACAAAGCGCCGCTGACAGGCCACTTCACCGGCGAGACGCTCAAAGGCGATGGCCTCAACGCCCTGTTCGATCGAATGCCCGAGGACACGCTGCTGTAGCAGCTCTCGAAAAAGGCCGTTGGTGACACCCAGGCCTCGATCCACACCCGCGAGGACGTGGCCACCGTTCGACGCCTGATCGGCCGGGAGCACAAGCTCTATCGCGGAGCGATCGCTCTGTTCGTGCGCGGCCGCGACCATACCCAGTTGGAGGAACGCTGCATCACCCTGAGCAACGTACTGCTCGGCGCCGGCCTGGTGCCGGTCGAACCGCAGAACGAAGTCGGACCGCTGAACAGCTACCTGCGCTGGCTCCCCTCAAACTTCGATCCAAACGAGAAGCGAGCCCTGGAGTGGTACACCCAGATGATGTTCGCTCAGCACATCGCCAACCTGTCGCCCATCTGGGGGCGCACCACCGGTACCGGACACCCTGGCTTCACGCTGTTCAACCGTGGCGGCGCGCCGTTGACCTTCGACCCGTTCAACAAGCTGGACCGGCAGATGAATGCCCACGGCTTCATCTTCGGGCCAACTGGCTCCGGCAAGTCGGCGTCCCTGACCAACCTCATCTGCCAGATGCTCGCCATGTACCTGCCGCGGATGTTCGTCGCGGAAGCGGGCAACAGCTTCGGCCTGCTGGCCGACTTAGCCAAGCGGTTTGGCCTCTCGGTCCACCGGGTGCGCCTCGCCCCGGGCTCCGGCGTCAGCCTGGCGCCGTTCGCGGACGCCATCAAGCTGGTCGAGAGCCCCGACCAAGTGAAGGTGCTGGACGCCGAAGACATCGAGGCCTCGGACTCGGTCCAGGGCAGCAAGGCCGACCTCGAGGACGACCAGCGAGACATCCTGGGCGAGATGGAGATCGTCGCCCGCCTCATGATTACCGGTGGCGAAGAGAAGGAAGATGCGCGCCTGACCCGTGCCGATCGCAGCGCCGTCCGCCAGGCGATCCTGGCGGCGGCCAGGACCTGCGCCGCCGCGAACCGCACGGTACTGACCCAAGACGTGCGCGATGCGCTCTACGAGGCCTCCAGGAGCGATAGCACCGCGCCAGAACGCCGCGCGCGGATCGCCGAAATGGCGGAAGCCATGCAGATGTTCTGCATGGGCGCCGACGGCGAGATGTTCAATCGCGAAGGCACGCCCTGGCCTGAGGCCGACCTTACCGTGGTGGATTTCGCAACGTACGCGCGCGAAGGCTACGCCGCCCAGCTCGGGATCGCCTACATCTCGCTGCTGAACACCGTGAACAACATCGCCGAACGCGACCAGTTCAAGGGCCGGCCAATCGTCAAGATCACCGATGAGGGGCACATCATCACCAAGCACCCGCTGCTGCTGCCCTACGCCATGAAGATCACCAAGATGTGGCGGAAACTGGGCGCCTGGTTCTGGCTCGCCACCCAGAACATCGACGACATCCCAGCCTCCGGGGCGCCGATGCTGAACATGATCGAGTGGTGGTTGTGCCTGAACATGCCCCCCGACGAAGTAGAGAAGATATCCAGGTTCCGCGAGCTGTCGCCGGCGCAGAAGTCGATGATGCTCTCGGCCCGCAAGGAAAGCGGCAAGTTCACCGAGGGCGTGCTCCTGGCCAAGGGCAAAGAATACCTCGTCCGTGTGGTTCCCCCGAGTCTCTACCTGGCCCTGGCCATGACCGAAAACGAAGAAAAGAACCAGCGCTACAACATCATGCAAGCCACCGGCTGCGACGAGCTCGAGGCGGCCTTGCAGGTCGCAGCGGATCTCGACAAGGCGCGCGGCCTGCCACCCTTCCCCATTGTTTTCCCAGACCAACCGGCAGTGGAGTGCCAGGACGAATGAGAGCTCTGAATTCGCTGACCCAGAACCTGATCGACAACCTGACCCAGATCCTGCAGAACCCCGAAGAGGATGCCCTGCAGACGCTAAGGATATGCGCTCCTGTACTGATAGAGGAGCTGCAGCAGATTCAACTGAGGGCAGTCGATCGCCGGGATATCGTCCCGCAGATAAAGCAGCTCTTGGATGAATGGCTGCAACAACATCCACAGCCTGATACGGCCCAACAGGCGCTCATTGAGGCCGTGGACCGCGCGGAGATCCTACAGCGGAGGCAAGCGTGAGACTCTTGAAGGGCGGCTGGGCAGCCAAACGATTTCAAGGTCCCGCCCTGCCCTGGGCGGGGCTGCTGCTGGTCTTGCTGGCTGCATCCGCCGTAGGGGTAGAGCTTCTGGTGAAGGGCCTGCCAGCCAACCACAGCCTCTACGGCGATGCGAAAGCGCGCTGGACGATCAATGAATACGCCGACCTGGAGTGCCCCTTCTGCAAGGTCTACACCCCGCGGCTTAAGCGCTGGGTAGACAGCCATCCGGACGTGAACCTGGTTTGGCGCCATCTTCCCCTGCAGATGCATGGCGAGGCGGCCCGCCACCAGGCTCGCCTGGTGGAGTGCGCGGGGATCCAAGGCGGCGCCAAAGCCTTCTGGAGCGCTATCGATGCGATCTTCGCTCAGTCGGCCGGCAACGGGGGCGGGCTGCCTGGCGGCACATTGGACTTTCCTGAACTGGACCAGGCTCGACTGGAGAAATGTGCGAAAGACAACGAACTTATTGACTCAGATATCAAGTTGGACATCGACATTGCACGGTCGAAGGGCATTACAGCGACCCCGACCCTCGTCATCCGGGACAACCAGACAGGACGAAGCGTGAAGCTTGAAGGCATGGCCGACGAGACCACGTTGCTGTCGGCGATAGACTGGCTAGCCAAGGATCTCTAGCGTCGCGCCAAGAGACTCTTGGCTAAGAAATCGGCGAGGATTCCAACATCCCTCTTTTGGTCCTCCAGGATGCCCTGCACTTCACCTGGCAGAACCTCGACCTCCTCCCCATCCACAATCTTTACCATTCTCTTGTGGCCGGAGCTGGTGAGGCTAAGCCTCAACTCCATCGCCGGCCGGGCATTGATGTAAATGCTCTCGAGCAAGCGTTCCATGACTTCGACCACTCCTTAATATCAGTTAGCCAGCTACATACAGGAATTATGCTACCCAGGACATGCAGGCGTCACCCCTACTTATGTACGTGGCAGCGTTCGATCACGGCTCGAAAAAATACACCACCTACGAGTTGATGATTTCCTGCTGCCCTATCGGAAGTGATCCTGTCTGCTGTCTGTACCTTTCTAGAACCGGTACAGACCCATGCCTCTTCATCACTCCCCCCCTGGCCGGCGGCCACCAACGCTGGCCGTTGGCGTACTACTGGTACTGCTGAGCAGCGCGAGTCAGGCCGAAACCTGGGTCATCACCGACAAGGCTCATCCGGTCTCTGCCACCGGATCGTCGCGCGTTCTGTTTCTGGACGCCCAGGAACACCTCGAGGAGCAACTGACTGCGGCCTTGCCCCAGGATCCACAGCATGCTCAAGCGGCGTTTAAGCGATTGCTACAAAGCCCCGATGGGCGCCGCCTGCAGGCAGAGCTGGTCAAGGCACAACAAGACGTCGCCGATGCGTGGAGTCTCGGTGTCGAGAAGATCCCTGCCGTAGTAGTCGATAGGCAGTACGTGGTCTACGGCGAACCGGATGTTTCGCGCGCTCTTGAGCTAATCGCCAAGGCCAGGAGGTCGCGCTGATGACCAGCCTCAACCTCCGCCGCCTGGCAGCGGCGGCCGCCACCTTCAGCCTCTCGTTCACGGCCTCGGCCGCGATCAACAGCGCTGCCATCGTCTCCTCCACCCTTTCCCCTCAGTGCCTCGAATACAAGGTCGTCGGGATCTGTTACTGGCTGCTCTGCGGCCCGCATGGCTGCAAAGTGAAGACGTCGGTCAAGGTCCGCCACTACGTGCCTGACGCAGTCGTCTCCAGCTACGCGAATACCGGGAGCAACCCCTGGACCGAGGTATCGGCGCTGGGTACACCGAATCCACTCGCCCAGGCCGGCAATGACGCGACCACAAACTACAAGGCCGAGAACAGCATCGGCCGCTTCAAGGAAGCGGATGTGATCGGCCATCCTGGTGGCGCCACGTTCAGCCGGTTCGCCAGCGCCTCTGGGTACGTTTGCCCTGGCGCCACCGTCCCGCTGGTGCCGTACTTTCTCAGCACACTGGACGCCATTGGCTGGCGGCATGGAATTCCCGAGCAGGTGTACCCCGAAGCGTTGGTCCCAGGGCTGCGCGAGGTGGGTGGAATCTTCTCCGGCGACATGTGGGGGAACCTCTATCCGCGCAGCGGCTTCCTGCACCAGACCGACGACTACAAGACGGCAGCCGTCATCGCCCAGCGCGCCGGCGATATCACCACGCGAATCGGCCAGCTCCACGTCTACCTCCCCATGCGCGCAGCCCCCAAGGACGGCTACTGGCCGGCGGGCGAGCTGAAAGAGGGCGATGCCTCGACCGGGAAATGGCAGGAGCTGACCCCATCCCTGAGCCTCAACTGCGCGGTGTTTCCCAACTCTGGGCCGAAGACGCAAGCCGTCGACGGCGATTACGCCTGGGCGCTCTGGCGTCCCTACTCCTGCTGCCAGCGCAAGGGGCAGATCTTCCTCGGCAGTACCGACTTCCAATAAGGACACGGAGACGAATCATGCGAATGAACATCACCTCGGTCGCGCTAATGTGGCTGCTCGCAGCGCAACTTGCCCAGGCCGACGACCCGATCAACGTGTCCAAGACCGGCACGGTGCTCAGCGACGAGGTCCTCTACAGCATTGGCGGCGGCAGTGCGGTGAGCATGGGCAGCGCCGGCCAGATGGACTCGATCGGCGTCGGCTTCGGCTGGAACAACGACATGATGTGCGGAAACATGAACCTGAGCACCACCCTGGAGAACCAGCTCAACGGTGCCACACAGGGTTTCCAGAACATCATGGGCTCAGTCATCCAGAACGCGACCGGCGCGGTCATGTCGCTGCCGGCGTTGATCATCCAGCGCGCGAACCCTCAGCTCTACAACCTGATCACCAATGGCATCCTGCAGGCGCGGATCGACTACGACCGCTCGAAAGGGACTTGCAGAGCGATCGCCGAGAAGATGGCTGACATCGCTGGCGAGCAGACCGGCTGGGGGAAAATCGCCGAAGGCCAGGCCCTGGGCGCCACACTGGCCTCTGACGGGAAAGACGCCGTATCCGCCCTCGAAGCAGTGGAGAAGAAGGGCGGCAACGATGGCGTAACCTGGGTTGGTGGAGACAAGGCCGGCGGCTCCGGCCAGAAGCCCATTCGCATCGTCAACGACGTGACCCGGGCGGGCTACAACCTGTTGACCAGCCGCTCGGTGAATGATTCGTCGAGCGTGCCTTCCGCCACTTGCAACAACGGCCTGGTCTGCAACACTTGGTCCTCCCCCCAGGAGGCCGCCGCATTCGCCACCCGGGTACTGGGGGAGCAACAGCAACAGACCTGCGAAGGCTGCCAGAAGACGGTGACGGCTGCTGGCGTCGGCCTCACCCCGCTGATCCAGGAGACCTACGACAAGAAGCTCCAGTCGCTGCAGGAGCTGCTGTCGAAGAGCAAACCACTGACTGCAGAGAACCTGGCTGCGGCCGGCACCGATGCTCTGCCAATTACCCGCGGCGTCATCGAGGCGCTGCGCGACGAGCGTGACCAGGACGTCCTGGCGCGCCGCCTGGCGTCCGATGTCTCCCTGATGGACGTGCTCAGCAAGGCACTGCTACTGCAGCGCCTGATGTTCGCCGGCGCCAAGGAGCCCAACGTCGCCGCCAACGGCCTGGCCACCCAAGCCGTCGATCAGCAGACCAGCCTCCTGCAGCAGGAGATCTCCAATCTCAAGACCGAACTGGAACTCCGTCGCGAGTTGGCCAGCAACTCCCCCATGCGGGTCATCGAGCGCGGGCAACAACGCGCCTCAGGGTCCAGTGGCGTGTTCGAGTCGGCGCCCGATGCCGATCGCCTCGATCGCCTGCAGGCCCCCTCTGCCGCCGGCGGCAAGTCGGGAGGGAGACCGTGATGGCAGATACGCTCACCACCCGAAAGCTTCTCGGTCAGCTACTGGTCGGAGTGCTGATCGTCATCGGACTGGCAGTGGTCGGTACGCTGCTCAGTCTCTTCGCCCTGAACCACTTCGGTGGCATCCAGGGCCTGGAGGCCTGGCGGCAAAGCAACTACTGGAGCTTGTTCGCCTGGCGGGCGCTGCTGTACTGCGCCCTGGCCATCGCCTGGTTCCGGCAGCGCAAGGAACTGAGCGCGCATGAGCGGCAGCGCATTCGGCGGATCGAGATCCTGGTGCTGTTGCTGGTCCTGCTCATCGAATTCAGCAAAGCCTACTTCCGCACGGGAGGCGCAGCATGACCTTCATGACCAATGACTACCTGGAGTATTACCTCACCCTCCTCGGCTGGATCATCAACAACGGGATCTGGAACATGATCTCGGATACTGGCCTGTTCGCGGTGCCGTTCGCGGCCATCGTGATGCGCGAATGGCTGAAAGTTCGTGGGGAAGGCGCCGACGAGGGCAACAAGGGAGTGCTGTCTCTCGCCCGCATCGAGACGCATATCTACGTCGGCTACATCGTGGTCGCCCTGGCGGGGATCCCGGTCGTCAACGTGAGCTTCGACACCATCGAGTTCGACCAGACTCGCGCCCAGCAGTGCCAATACAATCTGCCGGCACCGGCGGACACCGGCTGGTCGAGCTCCTTCAGCAGCCTGGCCGGCAAGAGTGCGCAGATGCCGCTCTGGTGGGCGATGATGCACGCCCTGTCCAAGGGCTTCACCAGCGGCGCCATCGCGGCCATTCCGTGCGGCACGGATCTGCGGCAGATGCGAATGGAAGTGGACAACACGCGCGTGAACAATCCGCTGCTGGCACAAGAAATCGCTGATTTTTCCAGAGACTGCTACGGGCCTTCCCGTGCGCGGCTGTTCATGCGGCAACCCGACCTGGGCTCCGTCGCCGAGGACAACAAGGCGTTGCAAGACCTGAACTGGATCGGCTCCCGATTCTTGTTGAACACCCCGGGGTACTACGACACCGACTACTCGAAGAGTCCCCGTCAGTCGTGGCCCTACAACGCCACCCGCGATGCCGGCCTGCCTCAGGTGGGCGGTGGTGGCGGCTACCCAACCTGCAAGCAGTGGTGGGCTGACTCAGGGATCGGCTTGCGTGATCGGATCAAGGACCAGGTGGATCCGGACCTGATGACCAGCTTCCTCAAGTGGGCGAAATGGTTGAACCAGGACGAGGTGACCGAGGCTGTCATTCGCCAGGTGATCTCACCCTCCAGCCAGGTCAAGGGTAACGTCTACACCGATTACGGCGGGCAGGTGGGCGGCACCGTCTGGAACGGCATCGCGAGAACCGCAGGAACCTTCGGCGTTGCGCTGGGCAGCCTGGCCTACTTCCCGGCGATGGATATGGTCCGCCAGGCACTGCCGATGGTGATGTCGTTCCTGAAGATGGCAATGGTCATCTGCATTCCGATGGTCCTGGTCATCGGCACCTATCAACTGAAAGTTGCCATGACGATGACGGTCGTCTTCTTTGCGATGATGTTCGTCGACTTCTGGTTTCAGTTAGCCAGATATATCGACAGCACGATACTTGATGCTTTCTATGGTTCGGGATCACCACATCTTTCATTCAACCCAGTCATGGGGCTGAATACGGCTACTCAAGATGCGATCTTGAACTTCGTTATGGGTTCTATGTTCATTGTTTTACCACTACTGTGGATGACAGCGATCGGCTGGTCCGGAATTCAAGCAGGGTCTGTTCTGAACGGATTGAGCAGAGGGACTGAAGGAGTTCAAGCCGCCGGCAAGGAAGCAGGAAATAGAGTTAAAAACGCAGTTTGAGGAAGTATAAAGCCATTACCGGGCTCTAGTCCCGGTAATGGTGTGCTGCCTGATAGTCAAACAGCTCTGCTACAGATTCAGTTTCAGCTTGTGAAGTCATAGTTGAGACATCTCGACTTGGAGACCCTTTAGAGACGGAGATGTCCCCTTTAACCAAGGCAAATCCCACCAGAAAGACACACAGTAGAGTCATTGATACCCCAGCAAGCCACATAAAATTCTGTGACACTACAAGAGCTACTAACAAGAATAGGCTAACTCGCTTAACCCAACGTAGAGCTGGACGGCGATCATGCAGGCAGAAACGCACAAGCATACCCAGACCAAAACCGATCCGGGAGGCAAAGCCTTTGTTGGTGTGCGCGTTCATCATCAATCTCCTGGCTCCCAAAGGGAGGCATCCTGCTATCACCTATACGCCGAAAAAGATGATTTGGCAAGCATTATGGCATATTATGCCACTAGCTATCTGCCGACTGGAGTACCTCATGGCAACGCGAAACGTCGTCCTTCCCGATCCGCTGGAGCAGGATATCAACGAGCTGGTGGAGACCGGCCGCTATCAGAATCGCAGCGAAGTCATCCGGGCAGGCTTGCGCCTGCTGCTGCAACAGGAAGCCCAGAATAGCGCCAAGCTCGAAGCCCTCCGCAACGCAACATCCAGTGGGCTGATGCAACTGGAGCGCGGCGAGTACGACGAGATCACCAGCGACGACCTGGCCCAATACCTCGACGAGCTCGGCAACCAGGCGAGCCACTGAAGCATGGCCAAGTACCGCATCTCTCATGATGCCCAAGCGGACATCGTCGATATCCTGCGCTTCACCCACAACCACTTCGGCGATGCCGCGCGCCGACGTTACCAGGCACTCATAGGGGCGGCGCTGGAAGCAGTTGCGACAGACCCACAACAGGTAGGCAGCATCAGCCGTGAAGAACTGGGAGCTGGCCTGCGCAGCATCCACCTCGTTTACTGCCACTCGATGCCCAATGTCGGTAAGGTTGTTCGGCCCAGGCACTTCGTCTTCTACCGGGTGGCGACAGACCAGGTGCTAGAGGTGGTTCGCGTGCTTCACGACGCCATGGATCTGGATCAACACCTGCCCCAACGATGAGCAACTGTAACAGGAGCAAATGGCCCAAAGGGGAAATGGGCTTGAAGGGCGAAGGGAATGGTTCACAAGGGTAAAAGCCCTACCCGAAAGGGCCTGCCGGAAGGCAGAAAGGGCTGCGTTCGCGCCGGCGAACACGAAAAGGCTACGGGTGAACATCCACCAGCAGGTGCCCCATGGTTGATGCGCAATAGCACTGGCTTGACCACTCGATTGCATTCCCCCTGACCAAGCATTTGCATTCGTGCTGACCACCGCTTGCATGCGGCTTTACCAGTCACACCGTAGTCATGACCGGCTGCAGTCGACCCAAAGCGGACCTTTGTGACAGACCGAAATCGGCCAAAAGCAGACGCTCAAAAGCATCTACGAAAGCAGGGACAATTCCGGGGGATACTCCTCTACGTACGTTGCTTATATCGCGGAGGAATTGGCTGAACCGCGGTGCGGAGAGATCTCCTCAAACTGATGGGTTGCACGCATATCGAAGCAGATTACATAGGAGGCTTGCGCTGTTCAACAGCTCCTGAGGGGACTTGGGTTGCCCATGGTTTCCACGGCCCAATCGTTGACGTCATTGACGATTCCGCTGGCTTTTTCAGTACGCATCGCTTGGCGCTCCATTACCCAGCCCAATGCGGCCTTGCCGTTGACCAAGCGATTCCAAGGACTGCGATCCATGTAGCCAGCCCTCTAATGCATGTATGTATAGGTAAGGTCGTCGTTATTTCGGCGTGGATGTGCTGACTGGAGGTTTAGCGTGGTGAGTCAGTATGTCGTGCGCTATATAAGTCTCATCTCGGCATCCGCACATGGATGCTGTTAGATTCAGCAAGTGGGAAAAAGCGCGAGCGCTAAAAGGAAAGCTGCCGGCCGGCGTGCTCAGTAGCAAGCTACCCCGGCAACACTTAGGAAGAGGTGATCATGAAGTTACAGGCATATCGGCTGCAGAACTACCGCCGGCTGCGCGATGTTGTCATCGAGCTCGATGACGAAATTTCTATCTTTGTCGGTGCCAACAACAGCGGGAAGACATCCGCCGTCCAAGGCCTGTACTCAATGCTTCGCGGCGAAGTGAAGAAGTTCGAGCTCTTTGACTTCAGTGCGGCGCTGTGGGCCGAGATCGATGCGGTCGGCAGGACGCCCCCTGGCGATGAGGATGCGCCCAAAAGGTTACCGTCCATACTCTTGGATCTCTGGTTCCGCGTCGGTGAAGACGACCTCGCCACTGCGATGTCGCTGCTGCCGAGCACTGAGTGGGACGGCAAGTGCGTCGGGATCCGGGTAGCGTTCGAGCCTCGGGATGCCCACGAGCTCGTCTGGAAGTTCCATGAACTACATGAGAAGGCCAACAACGCAGCTGTCGCGCTTGCGGCCAAGCGCAAGGCCGCCGGGGAGCAAGCTGTGGAGGCGGGCGCGGAAGACGCGGCTGCGGTGGTGGCCGATGCCGGCGAGTACAAGCCTTGGCCAGAAAGCCTGACGAAGTACCTCACAAAGGAACTGAGCAAGGAATACACCTTCCGCTACTACGTGCTCGATGAGCGGGCTTTTGTCGGCTATCAGGCAAGGGAGGCCGACTACGAGCCGCTACCCCTAGGCAAGGAGCCGGGCGGTGCAGCCATTCTCAAGTCGCTGGTGAGGGTCGACTTCCTGCGCGCGCAGCGGCACCTCGATGACCCAGATGCCGGTAGCTCTGATCGCGCAGAGAGCTTGTCGCGGCGTCTGAGCAGGTTCTATCACCGCAACCTGGAGAAGCGTGGCGACGACCATGCGGCTCTCAAGGCGCTAGATACCTCGGAGAAGGAGCTGAACTTCCACCTGAAGGAAGTCTTCAATGACACCCTCACGCGCCTGGCCAAGCTCGGCTATCCGGGCGTCAACAATCCGGAGATCGTGATTCGGGCGGCCTTGGATCCGACCACTGTCTTGGGGCAAGACGCCAAGGTTCACTACGTGATCCCGGGCGTAGCTTCCGCCCAACTGCCAGACAGCTACAATGGCCTGGGGTTCAAGAATCTGGTCTACATGGTGGTTGAGCTGCTCGACTTGCACGAGCAGTGGAAAGCCGAGGATGACAAGCGAGCTCCGCTTCATTTGGTCTTCATTGAGGAGCCTGAGGCGCATCTGCACGCGCAGATCCAGCAGGTCTTCATCAGGAACGTTTTGCGCCTCCTTGAGGATGCTAACGATCACGCGACTTTGTTCCACACGCAGCTCGTCATCACCACGCACTCCCCGCACATCCTCTATGAACGCGGATTCTCGCCCATTCGGTACTTCCGCCGCGTCAACGACCAGTTGGGCCATCACACGGATGTGCGCAATCTGTCGCTATTCAAAACGGGCGCGTCCGACGCTCCAGCGCGCGAATTCCTGCAGCGGTATCTGAAGCTGACGCACTGCGATCTCTTTTTTTCCGACGCGGTGATATTGGTGGAAGGCAACGTCGAGCGTCTGCTCCTGCCTGCAATGATCGAGTTGGTGGCCAAGCGCCTGCGTTCTTCCGCCCTAACCATCCTTGAAGTCGGTGGTGCGTTCGCGCATCGGTTCCAGGAGCTGATCGCCTTCGTTGGGCTCACAACACTGGTCATCACGGATCTGGACAGCGTGACGGTCAAGACGGACGCCGAGAAGGCCGCCGCGCAAGGCGCAGGCGCTGAGGGCGCCGTTGACGGAGATGACGAGGACGAGGACGACGACCTGAAGCCCTTCGAGCTTGAAGACGACGACGAAGCAGAACCGAGTGGCAAGAAGAAGTCCAAGAAGCGTGGCAGCACCTGCCATGCACACGTGGAAGGTGCCGTCACGTCCAACCAAACCCTCATCAGCTGGATCCCGAAGAAGCGGTCGATGGCAGAGCTCTGGGAAGTCACGGCGGAGCAAAAGACGCTGTCGCTGGCTGAGGATTCCAGCGCTGGGGTTCGGGTAGCTTACCAGACCAAGGTTTCGGTGACGGTGGGTGCGACGACATCACAGCTCTGCGGCCGCACACTTGAGGAGGCCTTTGGTCTTGAGAACGCGGACTGGTGCCAGGCTGAGGCAAACCGGTCGGTCGGCCTCAAGCTCAAGCGCGCACCGAGCAGCCCTGAAGAGCTGGCTGAGAAGTTACACGATAGGGTGGTCGGCAAGAACTTCGACAAGACCCGCTTTGCGCTGGAGGTACTCGCAAGCGGGCCGCTCAATGGCTGGAAGGTTCCCGCGTACATCGCCGAGGGCTTGGCCTGGCTCGAAGCCAAAGTGGCCCACGAGCTTGAGGCGGATGCTGCCATCGCCACCGAGGTCGCGACTATTGAGCCGACTACAGCCGATGTTGTCGCTATCATTGTTGACCCGGGGCAGACGGCATGAGCAGACGAATTGATAGCCCAGATACCGACGCCGACCGCGAGATCCACGCATGCATTGTAGCGACGCCTCCGCAGCCCTTCGTGGTTCGTGCTGGCGCAGGTTCCGGCAAGACCACCTCCCTCATCAAGGCGCTGGACTGGGTGATCTCGGAGCACGGCGCCAGCATGCGGGCGAGGAAGCAGAAGGTCGCGTGCATCACGTATACCGACCTTGCCACCAATGAAATCCTGGCGGACGTCAACGATGACCCGCTGGTTCATGTCTCGACCATCCACAGCTTTTACTGGTCTATTGCAAAGACGTTCCAGGCCGACATCAAGGTTTGGCTGCAGAACGACATCCGCAGGCGGATCTCCGAACTTGAAGAAGAGTTCGAGAATTACAGCTCGCGTGTCCGGCAGACCACGCGCGACAGGAACAAGGCCGACCAACTACGGCGTGGGCAGTGACTACGCCAAGGGCATACTTGGCCACGAGGACATCCTTCAGCTCGCCGACTTCCTGCTACAAAACCGCCCGCTGTTCCGACGGGTCGTGGCGCTGAGCTACCCGTTCGTGTTTATCGATGAGAGTCAGGACACGTTCCCGGGTGTAGTGAAGTCTTTCAAGGAAGTGGAAGCCCAGATGCAGGGCAAGTTCTGCCTTGGTTTTTTCGGCGACCCGATGCAGTCGATCTTCATGAGAGGCGCAGGGGACATCCAGCTTGAGGATCATTGGCGGGCCATCACGAAGCCGGAGAACTTTCGCTGCGCCAAGCAGATCCTTGACGTCGCCAATGCCGTGCGCGCGCAGGGCGATGGCATGGAGCAAGTCCGCGGGCTGCACGAGAGGGTCGATGGGAACCTCAAGCTGGTGGAGGGGTCGGCCCGGATGTTCGTCTTGCCGAACACGCTGAACCGAACCGAGGCTTTGGCAAGAGTCCGAGCGTGGAGCTCGGCGACGAACAACGACGAGGGTTGGACAACCCCAGACATCGCAGTCAAGATTCTTGTCATCGTGCACCGCATGGCCGCAAACCGGCTTGGCTTCGGCGGCATCTACTCGGCGCTGAACGACAAGACGTCGGATGCCATGAAGCAAGGGATGCAGGACGGCACCGGTTGGCCCGTTCGACCCTTCCTAAGTTTTGCGCTACCGATCGTTGCAGCTGTGAAGGCCGGCAATGAGTTCGCGGCGATGAGCCTGCTCCGGGAATTCAGCCCGCGCCTGGCGCCTGCGGCTCTGACCGGCCGACGTGCCGCGGATGTATTGCGAGAGCTGCACGCTGCTGCGTCGAGGCTTGTCGCCATGCTGGACGAGGCAGGGACCACCATTGGTGACATAGCTCTCCATCTCTGTGACACGGGTCTTTTTGAGTTCGACGAGCGCTATGCGCGTGTTCTTGGGTTTGTCAGGGATATTGCTGACACCGCTCAGGAGCCCGAGGCTGCTGATGCAGTTCCGGCCGAAGGATTATCCTTGGACGCGACAATGGCCAAGTTCTTCAATTGCTCTGCGCAAGAGCTTTGGCCCTATGAACGCTATGTCTCAGAAGGCTCCCCCTATGCCACGCAGCACGGCGTGAAGGGAGCGCAGTTCGAACGCGTCATGGTGGTGATGGACGAGGAAGAAAGCGACTACCGAACGTACAACTACGAGCGTGTCTTCGCGAGTGCTGAGGCCCGCGCTGCAGATCGTGCACGAGCACTAGACGGTGATGAAAACACTTGGAGCCGAACGCTGCGACTGCTTTACGTCTGCTGCACTCGTGCCCAGCGGGGGCTGGTACTAGCGTTCTTTGTCGCCGACCCTGCGACCACCCTGGAAAACGTCGTGGCGAGCGGGATCTTGCCGCGAAGCGCAGTCTTTACGCAGGAAGTGTTAGTTGGATGGCCATAGACGAACGATTGCCTGACCTATTTGAAGCCAGAGCCGAGCGGCAGGCTCGGTAGCTAGCGGGTGGTAACTCTGAGGACGTAATCGACTGCAATTGGCCGATTTCTGCCTATGACGAGGGGCAGCTACCGACCCATTGCTATCCTTCGTAAGGGTGGCTACGCACCGGGCACGCTGCGGGATCGGCTGAAGCTAAAAAATCGCACAACAGCTTTGTAAAACAAGATCTCGGTCGATAACATCTATGAACGGTCTGGGTTGGCAATCAGTATTGGCTGCCAGTTCTTGTGACGATGCATGGTTTAAATCGACTCTTTGAGGAAATGCGTGGGAAGCCTGGAAAAGTGCTGTTTCGCCTGCAAAGAAATAATTCATGTTCATGCGATTCGTTGTCGGCAGTGCGGCGAGTCCCAAGGCTGGCGAAGGTTCATGAGCTCTCCAACCTCAGTAGTTGCGTTGGTCCTTAGCCTTTTATCAATCGCTGCCACAAAAGATTACAAAGCTGCCCAGCTTATGTTGACCAATAACGGGTCAAAGCCTGCAACTTTAGTTTCCTTCGAAATCACATCGAAAGCCACGACCAATACGAAAACATGGTTTTTGGTAAGCAATACGGATGGCGAAATTCTGGAGCCAGGCAAAACTTACAAAATCAGGGCCTCAACCGATGAGTCTATCCCAAAAATTGTCGAAGCTGAGCGTCGGACGATTTTGAAGTCTCAGTACGCACTTGCAGATAATTGCGAATTAACCGCTAAATACATAGAGGCCACGGGGCAGAAGGTTGTGCGTGTGCAACCGTTCATGTGCGACACACCTCCTGAAAAGGGTGGCCTGCCCCCTGGTAAACCTGGCATACCCATTTGGTACCTTGGTCAAGAATGATGTTTTTATGCCCTTGGCCCTACGCATACGAAGTTAATTCTGAAAGCGTTCAATGGACAATCTTCCTCCTCGGCGTCGACTGCAGCGGTAAGGTGATCTACTTTCGAAACACTGCAAGGGTAGGTCCTTTTTTGGCAGCGTCCATATACCGACCGTGGTATGGCTCAGATGCGCTGGTACTGCATTTCACCAAATAAAGTTGTGCTATATCGCTCACGGCCGGTATTTCTATCGTCCAAGGCGACATATTGACGATTTCAAGGGTTACGTACCCGTCGAACCCCGGCTCTACCTGACCGTCATTACAGGTTACCTGCACGAACAATCGCGCAAGGGTTCCTTTGGTTTGCACCAGACCAAAATAATCTAACGGTATTTTGTATCGATGTTTACTGCAGGTGATGACTTGCTCACCGGATTTCAGCACCAAATTTTGCTGAATTTCTTTTGGTTCCAAAAAAAACGTCGACGGGGCTGGATGCGACCCATATACAATGCTTGCAGAGGCGGGCAAAGATTTTGGCTCGTAATTAGCGCATTGCGCAACAAGATGTTCTAGATTTTTGTCAATGACAATCATTTTGGCTTAACTTCGTTCGGCGATGGCTGAGCGTTTTGTTGTGACTGAGGAGGCTGCGACTGGTGTTCCAGCACAACCTTGTAATAGACGGCGTACATTATAAGAGAAGACACCAGGGAACTTCCGATTAAATTCAGCGTCCACCCGACCCATATGGTGGGATTGAGCGAAAACCACTTCTTCAATCGCGCGCGCCGCGTGATGGGAAGCGTCGATATTTCACTGCCACGCTTGATGGGGCTTTGGGTGTGCGTCGATTCTGTGGAGAAAAAAATCACAGAGCCAAGCTTCTCGCCTTTGGTAAGGCAGACATTTTTGTTGGTGGTGTTGAATATCCTGAGCTTGAGCTTGCCATCAAATGCAGGTTCGACCTTCGCCGAAGCAACCAGCACGCCGCGTGAGAGAAAAAGACTTCCCGTAGGTAGGACTATGCCGTACCGATTGTGCGGCACCTTGATTTCTTCAGCGGCCTCCACCACAACAGAATCGTGACCCCTGATCGTCATACCATCGACAATGCGCCACAGGTTTTTGTCGTTGCCAGAATAGTTATCACTCCACCCTTCACCCACGGACAATTCGAGGGAAAACTCTTCAATTCTCTCGTCCCCTGCATCAGTGAGTATAAGGCTGTTGCTGGAGTACGATGCCGCGTCAAAATCCGTGTGGGATTTCGTTGTACGCCCTTTGATCTGTAACACACTCATCAGATTTGTCCTTCGTCCTTGGGCTGCGAGACGCGGCCACCCTGCCATTGTCCTTTATACCGGCCGATATCCCCGGATACCGCCTGAAAGATGACGTGCGCAAAGCGTGCACCAATCTGAATTTCAAACGCCTCGCTGTGATTGTTGGTGAGCGCGAACGTCATCGGCCCTACATAACCTGGAGGCAGCACACTGGAACTGAACGTTATCCCGCTTCTGAACAGCGTGCTTCTCGGAAAAAAAAGCGCCGCCAGATCTTCCGGCAGATCGAATTCTTCCATGGTGCTCGCCAGATAAGTCTTGCCCGGTTCCATGACGAAGCAGTCATCCGGGTCTGCGAGCACGACCTCGCTGGCAGGGGTGCGTCGCGTAGATTCTCGCAAGCTTCCACCCCCTACTGTCAGGCGAGAGAGGCCTGCGAGTCTGAGGTCAAATCCAACGCCTTCCGGGGTGGTCAACTCACGGTGGGCAAGGTGCTTGATTAGTTTTCCATCCCGGACCAGTTTCAGGAGCGAGTGCGGTGAGTAAATCATCTATTTTGCCTCGGGAAGGGCTCAGTCTATAGCACTGAGCAACCGCCTACGTTTACAGGCAAAAAGTCGGACTCAGTCGTTGTGGCCGCATTTTGCGTGTCCTGCGGGTTTAGTAGCAAGGACAAAACCGTGCGACATGCGCAGCGCACTTTCACTGCACGGACAGCCCCATCGGCATAGCAAGCCTTCACCGCCACTCTGATTGGGCTCACGTCCGACAAGAGTCGAGCAGCTTTGCAGGATTTTCCACATCACCAAAACTGCCAATGGCAGCTAATGGCCGTTCTCTGCCTGTCGCCTCTTTGGCATGACTGGTCAAGTCGGATGCAAACGGTGGTCAGCACCAATGCAATTGGGTGGTCATGTGCGATGCAATTACGCAGTTGAGCCTGGCCCAGTTCCTCCCAAGCAAAGCATAAGACCAAGATGGCACATTGCCAACAAAATACCCTTCCCCGCTACCGTTGTTTTATCGTTGTTGCCAGCCCTGATCTGGCGGAAAAGCCCGCTCCATGAATCGTCATGGAGCCTCCCATGTTTCAACTCCTTTCCTGGATATCCAGGAAGCCGTCCCCCACCCCAACAACCAAAGCTGCCCCAGGGGGATTCATCCTTCCTCTGAGCAGCATGGAACTGCTCGGCACGCCTCGCCGCCGGCAGCTACTGGAGAACATCTGGCAGCGCGCCTCGCTATCCAAGCAGCAATTCGAGGAGATCTACCGGCGGCCACTGGCCAACTATGCCGAGCTGGTCCAGCAGCTCCCTGCTTCGGAAAATCATCACCATGCCCATCCAGGCGGGATGATCGATCACGGCCTGGAGATCGTGGCCTACGCACTCAAGGTACGGCAGACCTACCTGCTCCCGATCGGCGCAGCGCCGGAGTCACAGTCAGCCCAGGCTGAAGCCTGGTCGGCCGCCGCGGCGTATGGCGCCCTGGCTCATGACATAGGCAAGATCGTCGTCGACCTGCAGGTTGAGCTACAGGACGGCTCCACCAACTGCTACCGCGCACTGCACTCGATTGGCTCAGTCGCTTTCCAGAGCTGTGGGCTCAATTGATCTACCTGTTCGCTGGGCAGTACGAGCACGCCGGGATCCTCGGCGAGATCATCGTGAAGGCAGACCAGGCCTCAGTTGCACAGGAGCTAGGAGGCAATCCGGATCGAGCTCTGGCTGCACCGAAGCAGTCGCTGCAGCGGCAGTTGGCAGACGGCCTTCGCTTCTTGGTGAAGGACAAGTTCAAGTTGAATCAACCTAGCGGCCCGTCTGATGGATGGCTGACCCAGGACGCACTCTGGCTGGTGAGCAAGCCTGCTGCCGATCAACTGAGAGCCTACCTGCTGGCCCAGGGTATCGATGGGGTGCCCTCCTCTAACGCGCCGTTCTTCAGCATGCTCCAGGACCAAGCCGTCATCCAGACAAATGCCGAGGACAAGGCCATTTGGACGGCCACGGTAGACAACGGTGCTGGATGGAGAAACAAGTTCACGCTACTCAAGATTGCTCCAGCCTTGATCTGGACAGATGCTGCCGAGCGCCCCTCACCCTACAGCGGATCACTGGTCGTTGAAGATGGAACCGCCTCAACGGAAAAGCCGGAAACGACCTGTGAAATTCCCAACGGGCCGGCTGAACAGCAGCAAGCACCAGAAACGAAGATGATGCTCCATCAACCTGCGCCGAGCGTTGCGAAACCGGCAAACGAGACGCAGGCGATTGCGAAACCCTCAACTGATGATCAAGAAGAAACAGACGATTTGTATGCACTTCTTGGTAATATCAATTCGCCACTAGAAGAGCTAGACACTAGCCACGACTCGCCGGCTGCCTCTCCTACGAACACACGCGGGGAGGAGAACCTACAGCAGCCACTAGGGACCAAGGAGCCAACAGATTGCGCTCCTGAAGCAATTGAAGATGTATTTATGCCTAGCAGAAGTACTGATCTGGGACAGGGATTCGTTGGTTGGATGAAATCTGGCATCGCGGCCCGTCGCCTGTTCATCAACGACACCAAGGCTTTGGTGCATACCGTAGACGGGACCGCCATGCTGGTCACGCCAGGAATTTTCAAGCGCTATGTCCAAGAGCATCCGGTGCTTGAAAAACTGGCCCAAGCCAAGGAGACGACCGGCTGGAAGCTGGTGCAGCGCGCGTTCGAAAAACAGGGGCTTCATCGGAAGACCAGTAAAAACCTGAACATCTGGACCATCAAGGTTTCTGGTCCTCGCAAGACGAAAGAGCTCAAGGCCTACCTGCTCCAGGATCCCAAATTGCTGTTCCCTGAGCAGCCTCTGGACAACCCAAGCCTCACGGTCATCACCGATGCCGAAGGAGGTGTGGAATGACGCCGCAGCAGCTCACCGAGGAGTACATCTTCGCGCACGATCTCCGAGAAGCCAGCGCGAAGATCTACCGCGCCGCGACCAAGGCGCTGCTCAAGCACTTCGGCCCTACGGCAACCGTACAGGAGGTGGACCACAGGTCTGTGCTGGGATGGCGGCGCAAGGTCCTGGAACAAGGCCTGTCGAAGCGGAGCTGGAACACGTATTCGAATCATCTGCGAACGATCTGGGGCTATGCCATCGAGGAAGATCTACCGCGCCGCGACCAAGGCGCTGCTCAAGCACTTCGGTCCTACGGCAACCGTACAGGACGTGGACCACCGGGCTGTCCTGGGATGGCGACGCAAGGTACTGGAACAAGGCCTGTCCAAGCGGAGCTGGAACACGTACTCGAATCATCTGCGGACGATCTGGGGCTATGCCATCGAGCATGAGTTGGTGACGCACTCCCAAGTCAACCCGTTCAGAAAGACCACCGTCATTCCCCCCAGGCGAGCAAGCAAAACCGTCGCCGCCGAAGCCATCCTGCTCGCCCGCAATTGGCTCAACATGCAGGACGGCGCAGAGCGCTGCACCGGCGAACGCGCACGGATCACGCCCGCCTGGTTCTGGCTTTGCACGTTTGAGGTCTTCTACTTCACCGGCATCCGGTTGAATGCGCTGTTGTGCATCCGCAAGCGCGACATCGACTGGGAAAATCAACTGATCCTCATCCGCGGCGAGACAGAGAAAACTCATAAAGAGTTCGTAGTGCCAATAACGGAGGGGCTTGTGCCTCACCTATCGCGGCTCCTGCAGGAGGCCGATAGAGCCGGATTCGCCGATGACGACCAGTTGTTCAACGTCAACCGGTTCTCACCGCACTACAAGAGCAAGGTGATGAACTCCGACCAGGTCGAAGCCATGTACCGGAAGTTGACCGAGAAGGTTGGGGTGCGGATGACCCCGCACCGTTTCCGGCACACCCTGGCCACCGACTTGATGAAGGCACCCGAGCGGAACATCCACCTCACGAAGTGCCTGCTCAACCACTCGAATATCCAGACCACCATGAGCTACATCGAGGCCGACTACGACCACATGCGTGCCGTGCTGCATGCCAGAAGCCTGGCCCAAGGAGCGCTGGAGAACGTCAGGAAGGTGGATTACAGCGGCTCCCCGCAAGCCTCTGCCAAACCGAAGCCATGCGGGCAACCTCTCGCTCGAATGGGTGAAGCGCCGCCACAGGAGGCTAGGACAGAACCTGCAGAACCAAGGGAGCACACACCAGGGACAGGCATTCAGGGAGGTCCAACCGCGTGGGAAGCAGATGCGCTACCACAGCCACCTGACACCTTCGAACCAAGCGTGCTGTTCACTCTGATGGCTCAAAACTTATCGAACCGTGCCGCCTCGGCATCCGCGGCTCCCGCTGCAACAAGCGGATCAGGCGGATGGGGATCTGCCGCCCGAAGCAATCTCGCCTAGCGATACCGGTACTGAGGGCCGGCTACCGGACGAAAGGTAGCCGTGCCTTCCAGCAGATCGTTAGGCCTGTAGGAAAAATCTGGAATTACCGAGAGCGCCTGGATTCCAGCGCCGGCATGCTGGCAGAGCCCCGCAATTTCAAGGCCGAAACCGCAGTACCCTCTGTAATCGCTGATTACGTCGAGGGCACATTGCTACGCCTGCAGAATGGTTTCAGGGCCTGAAAAACAGAAAAGCCCACCTAAATAGGCGGGCTATTCCATATTGACATCACGTCAATGCGGGCCTAATGTTCGGCCCAGACGGCTGCTAGACAAGAACCGGCGTAACACCCCTTCCTAGCCTATGCAACTCGCCCCGTAGAAAATGGTGGGTCGTGTAGGATTCGAACCTACGACCAATTGGTTAAAAGCCAACTGCTCTACCGACTGAGCTAACGACCCAA
>OBCD01000038.1_pt1 | contig 73000 bp, 59 predicted proteins | sample 1480921 | NCBI WGS metagenome assembly OBCD01 (sample SAMN05301501, study PRJEB22388) | human skin metagenome | isolation source: Infant 2 DOL 22 skin | host: Homo sapiens | place: USA: Pittsburgh, Magee-Womens Hospital of UPMC | collected 2013/2014 | reverse complement strand
CGAATGCCATTGTTGAACGAAAAAAATTAGCAAAAGTTGGGGTCCTTCGTTTGGGCTATCCAGCAACCGCTTCGGTCTTGCCTTACACAGCTTGGCCCAAGGATTTAGTGGCCACTCTTTCAGAAACGTATGCTTTAGCACATGGCGGCTACGAATATGATGGACAACCATTGACTGCACTGGACGAAGAAGAATTACGTGGGATTTTGGCCTCTTGGCGAGGAGAAGTAGAGGCAATCGCAGTAATTGGCGTTTTTTCTTCTTTAAAAAATGACCAAGAATTGTTTGTTCAAGCACTTGCTAAGGAAGTGTTAGGGGCAGATGTTCCTGTATCTTGCTCCTCAATGATTGGGTCTGTCGGTTTAATCGAACGGGAAAATGCGACAATTTTAAATGCTGCGTTGCACAAAGTAATTAAAGTGACCAGCGAAGGCTTTGAACAAGCCTTAGAACAAGAAAAAATTCATCACGCCCAAGTGTACTTATGTCAAAATGATGGTACGTTAATGTCGTTAACGTATGCCAAACAGTTTCCTATTTTAACCATTGCTTGTGGACCAACCAATAGTATTCGTGGCGCTTCATACTTAGCTGGCTTGAAAGATGCGGTTGTTTTAGATGTTGGTGGCACAACGTCCGACATTGGCGTGTTAGTGGATGGCTTTCCAAGAGAATCTTCACTGGCCGTTGATGTTGGCGGGGTACGGACCAATTTTAGAATGCCAGATATCGTGTCAATCGGTGTCGGCGGCGGCAGTCTAGTGCGTGAACAACCAGATGGTTCTGTGACAGTTGGCCCCGATAGTGTCGGCTACCGTATTACACAAGAGGCCCTTGTTTTTGGCGGCACACAATTAACGACCACTGATATTGCGGTTCGCTTAGGCCATGCCCAAGTTGGTGATCCTAGCAAAGTGGCTCATTTAGACCAAGCGTTTGCGGAAAAAGTGTACCAAAAAATTGGCGAATTGGTCAGTGAAGCGATTGATCGCATGAAGACCAGTTCCGCAGACGTGACGGTCGTTTTAGTTGGTGGTGGGAGTATTATCATCCCCGAAGAATTGACAGGCGTTAAAGCGCTAATTCGCAACGAAAACGGAGCAGTGGCGAATGCCATCGGTGCCTCTATCGCTCAGATTAGCGGACAATACGAACAAATTTATGTCTATTCAAAAATCCAACGGGACGCGGCGTTGGCCGATGCCCAAGAAAAAGCCGTCCAACAAGCCGAACTTGCGGGTGCAGTCCCTGGCACAATCGAGTTAGTCGAGGTGGAAGAAACACCACTCGCCTATCATCCAGAAAATGCAACCCGCTTACGAGTAAAAGTGGTTGGGAACATGTATTGAGGACCAGTGCAAAGCAAAAGTTATAAGAAGAGTTATTTGAAATATGAGGTCGGGCTAGGGCTGTCGATTGAAGTTTTATCCTGAAGAGTACAGAAGAAGCTATATCTGTCTCGCCCTTTATTTTAAAATTCAGAGTTAGGAAGGTAAGTCGAAATGACTTACCTTCCTAAGTTCATTTTTTTGTGTTGACATATTTTTTTAGAAAAGGCAAAATGTTAACATGGTATGTTGTTGGGGTGTTATGAAAAAAGGAGAGAAAATAATGAGTATTTTAAAAGAACATTTAAAAAGAAATTGTGATGCACGAATGGTTGGTGTTTTATCGTTAAGCATAAGAGAAGCATATCGCTACTTAATGGAGCTAACAGAAAGAGAATCTATTTTTCAACGAGCAGAAATGAAAAAAGTTTGGGGACACGTTCGGCATGGATTGGTTGATGTTGGTTTAAAACAAGTGTTAACTTCATCAGCAATCCCACATGAAATAGCTGACAAAGCTAGTAGTCGATATGTCAATGGTCATACGTACTTAATGATTGAAACCAAAGGCGCAATTTTAACGCCAGCGAAAGTTTTATCAGAAGCTTCAGTTCCTAAAAAGGCATTATTTAGAAATCGTGGGAGCTTATTAAATAAGCAGTATAATTTATTTGACAAACCAGAAGATTTAAATGAGTATTATGATGCCAATCAACCGCCATTCTTATTACTAACTTATGGCGGATCGAATCATCAATTACGTTTTGTTCGATTAGGGTTACCAGATATTGGAGTTGGTTGTTGGATTGACCAAATTGATATTACGCAGGCACCAGTTCTTTTAAAAAATCCAGAGGAAGTTCGTAAGGACCTACATTTGACTTTTACGTCAACCGCTGACGAACTGATAAGGAGAGGACTAGAAAATGAACGAGAGGTTGATTTTTAATCCAAAGCAATTAACTTCGGCTCGCATTGCACGAGGATTAACAATGAAAGAATTAGCCGAAAAAGCAGAGCTATCTAGGCAAATGATTTCGAATTACGAATCGGGAAAAACAATTCCTAAAGCAGATAGCATATTAAAACTAATTTCTGTTTTACAATTTCCCCGTAGTTTCTTTTCAGCAGATACATTTGAATTGTATTCAGGCGCAACTTTTTTTAGAAGCCGAAGTGCGGCGACGAAGAAAGTAAGAGATATGCAAAAAGAGCGGTTAAAATATGTGCAAGAAGTGTATAAAGTATTAGCAACATATGTGAACTTTCCCAAAGTTTGTTTACCAGAATTAATTGAAAAGAGTATTTATGAAATCACAGAAGAAGAAATTGTGAAAAAGGCTGAGGAATTACGGAAAATTTGGGGCTTAGACTTGATTTCGCCAGTCCCTAATCTCATTCAGTTGGCTGAACAAAATGGTGTGATTATTTCAGAAGCCAACATGTCAAATCCAACACTAGATGCGGTCTCGCGTTGGATGATTGGTCGGCCGTTTATTATGCTCACAGATAATCATGAATCTGCTGTCCGTCGTCGTTTTAACGTGGCGCATGAACTAGGACATATTTTATTACACAACGGTGTTGAAAGTATTCATGAGTATTCGCAAACAGAATTAAAGAACATTATTGAGTATCAAGCAAATCTATTTGCTGCGCATTTTCTCCTTCCTTCAGCGGCTTTTTCTGATTCGCTCTTGTCTATTTCGTTAGAATACTATATTGATTTGAAAAAGTATTGGAAAGTTTCTCTTCAATCAATGATTCAAAAAACATACACATTAGCGTTAATTAATGATGATCAACGTCTCTATTTAAATAAAAGAATTGCTAAAAATAAATGGAAAACGAAAGAGCCTTACGATGAACAACTGACTATCGAACAGCCAGAAGTTTTCCAAAAAGTTTATCACATGATTTTAGAGCACCAAGTCATTCCTGCAAGTCAACTAAATCAAGCTTTTAAATTACCTAAAGAAGAAATAGAAAAGATATTAGGAACAGCTATTCAAACGGAGCAGGACAAAACAGAAATTGTTCTTGAATTATTACGTTCTAACAAGTAATCAAAAAGAAGGAGGAATAACTATGGCTAAATTATTCGCCTACCAAATTGGTCAAAACCCTCGTATTCAAACGGACCTTTTGGTAGATCCTCAGCTGTTTGAAGATGAGCATGGCTGTATGGGTGCAGTGGGCTTCGGGTTAGCAGATTGTGTTCAAACCGGAATGTTTACAGATATTGAAGTGATAAAACGGTATCTTCACGAAGCAACCTACGTTTTTATTAATGGTGACTTTGACCGACTAAGTTATTTAGAAATTGGGATTGCACTTTCCTTAGGCAAAACACTTTACGTCATTACAATGAACCCAAACGTAACGAAAGAAGATTTAGGAATTCCCTTCGACAATGCTACGATTGAATTCCTTTCCCCCAGTGCTTTTACGGAACGAATCCATGAAACAGAAGCAGCAGAAAACTAAACAAAAGTAAGTAATACGACTGTCTTTTTTTGCTATTTTTTGCGATAATAAGGGAGAAAGTTCAAATTGAAAGGGAGCCAGAATAAATGAAAACCTATGATTATATTGTTATTGGTGGCGGTAGTGGCGGGATTGCTTCTGCTAACCGCGCAGGAATGCACGGAGCTAACGTCCTTTTAATTGAGGGCAACGAAATTGGTGGGACCTGTGTCAACGTTGGTTGTGTGCCTAAAAAAGTCATGTGGCAAGCCAGCAGCATGATGGAAATGATGGAAAGAGATACAGCAGGCTACGGGTTTGATGTTGAAATCAAAAATTTTAGCTTTAAACAATTAGTTGAAAATCGTGAAAAATATATTGACTTCTTACATGGTGCGTATAATCGTGGTTTAGACAGTAACAACATTGAACGTATCCATGGTTACGCTACGTTTACTGGGGAGCAAACAATTGAAGTCAATGGGACAGAATATACGGCGCCGCACATTTTAATCGCGACAGGTGGTCGTCCGAAAAAACTAGGTATTCCAGGAGAAGAATATGCCTTAGATTCAAACGGCTTCTTTGCGTTAGAAGAAATGCCAAAACGTGTGGTCTTTGTCGGTGCGGGTTACATCGCAGCCGAATTAGCAGGAACCTTACATGGCTTAGGCGCAGAAACACATTGGGCCTTCCGTCATGAACGACCATTACGAAGCTTTGATGACATGCTTTCTGAAAAAGTCGTAGAACGCTATCAAGAAATGGGCATGCAAATTCATCCGAATGCAACACCAGCTAAAATTGAAAAAACGGCGCAGAATGAGTACGTTATTACATTTGAAAATGGTGAATCAATCACGACAGATGCCGTGATTTTCGGGACAGGCCGTCAGCCGAACACGGATCAATTAGGCTTAGAAAATACGAAAGTAGCCCTTGATGAAAAAGGCTACGTCAAAGTAGATAAATTCCAAAATACCACGCAAAATGGCATCTACGCAGTCGGCGATGTCATTGGTAAAATCGACTTAACGCCAGTCGCGATTGCCGCTGGTCGGCGCCTGTCTGAACGCTTATTTAACGGACAAACCGATTTATATCTGGATTATAACTTGGTGCCAACGGTGGTCTTTACCCATCCACCAGTTGCGACAATTGGCTTGACGGAAAAAGCAGCGCTTGAAGAATATGGTGAAGACCAAGTGAAAATCTATCGCTCTAGCTTTACACCAATGTATTTTGCTTTAGGAGAATACCGTCAAAAATGCGACATGAAATTAATCTGTGTCGGCAAAGAAGAAAAAATTGTCGGTTTGCATGGCATCGGCATCGGTGTTGACGAAATGCTACAAGGCTTTGCAGTCGCTATTAAAATGGGCGCGACCAAAGCTGATTTTGATAATACTGTTGCGATTCATCCAACAGGATCAGAAGAATTTGTAACAATGCGATAAAAGGAGAATAAACCCCGAAAAAGAGCGTTGCATCAGCAACGCTCTTTTTTGAATACACGAGTTATACTATTTGATTCGTAAAAAGTAATTTTTTATATCATACCAATAACCACTTTTCCATCTTTTAACTACTGACTTTTCCAAGAAATATGCTATGATTAAAAAAATCAGCAAAACAGAGGGTAGGGAGTTAGAGGATGGATAAAATTAGAATCAACAACTTGAAATTTTTCACAAAAAATGGTGTTTTGGCAGAAGAAAAACGTCTAGGACAGCAAGTAGAAATCGACCTTGAAATGCAGTTGTCGCTAGCCGAGGCAGGGCGAACAGATGATGTCACCCAAACCGTCAATTATGCCGAAGTGAATGAATTGATTGCCCAACGAGTAAACAATCACTCGTACGATTTAATCGAAGGTTTAGCGAGTGCTATTTTAGATGATATTTCCGCAGATTATCAAGAACAATTGAACAAAATTATCATTAAAATTAGAAAATATAGTGTGCCGATGCCCGGCCTTTTTGACAATATTGAAATTGAAATGGAGCGAGAAGTATAGATGATTGGCTATGTAGCATTAGGTAGTAACGTCGGCGATCCATACGCAAATTTAGTGAAAGCCCGCAATTATTTAAACGAAGACCCGCAGATTCAGGTCGTGGCTTCTTCAAAACTTTATGAAACGGATCCTTACGGCTATACAGACCAAGATGATTTTTTGAACGCCGTATTGAAGATTGATACTAGCTATACCGCTGAAGAGTTATTGGCTGTTACCCAAGGGATTGAGCAAGCAATGAAACGTAAAAAATTAATTCACTGGGGTCCGCGGATTATTGATATTGATATTTTATTATTAGGGGAACAGTCAGTCACGTTGCCCCACTTACAAGTTCCTCATCAAGAATTAACAAAACGGTCATTTGTTTTGATTCCCTTAAGTGATGTTTACGCAGAGGAACAACTATTGGGCGCGCCAATAGCTACGTGGATTCAGCGCAGTGGCAATCAAGAAGAAGTGCGAGTAAGCGAAAAGGAATGGTAGAGATGGAGCAGGAAAAACAAGCGCAAATTGAGCAGGCAGTTATCACAATCTTAGAAGCGGTGGGGGAAGATACTCAACGGGCAGGACTCATTGATACACCCAAACGTGTAGCTAAAATGTATGCAGAAGTTTTTAGTGGATTAACCGAACCTGAATTTGACGATTATAAATTATTTGATAGCTTAAATGAAGGCGAAATGGTTCTAGTAAAAGATATTGCCTTTTATTCAATGTGTGAACACCATTTATTGCCATTTTATGGAAAAGTACATGTCGCTTATCTGCCAGAAGGTGGCAAAGTATTGGGACTAAGCAAGTTACCAAGATTAGTAGAACATTGTGCCAAACGTCCCACAGTTCAAGAAGATTTAACAGTGACAATTGCCCGCAAACTCCAAGAAAATATTCCCGTCAAAGGCATTGCAGTAGCCATTGAAGCGGAACATATGTGTATGACGATGCGCGGCGTGAAAACACCACAAAGTAGCACCAAAACATTTCAATTTACCGGACTATTTAAAGAACAAGAGTGGAAAAATCAATTTTTAATGGAGATACGTTAGAAAATGGAAATCATTGTTGGCACGAATAACCAAGGTAAGTTAAAAGAAATGCAATCAGGACTTAAGGACCCCGCTATTCAACTTGTCTCTTATCGAAAGTATACAACCAGTCAAGAACAACCTGCAGAAACTGGCACTACGTATGCTGAAAATGCTTATCTAAAAGCTCGCTTTTTCCAACAATTAATTGGCCGCCCAGTGTTAGGTGATGATGGCGGCTTAACGTTAACTGCTTTTCCTGATTTATTAGGTATTCATACAAGCCGCTTTTTCCATTCAGCCAATTCGGAAGAACAGAACCGCGAACTGTTGCACTTATTTGAAGGGCAACAGTCGACCCGAGAGTTAACCTTATCAGCCACGTTGGTCTATGTACTCGATGACGACAAACTGTTGCAAACGGAAGCCACTTTGACTGGTGAATTAGTTGAACCGCGCGGTACAGGCGGTTATGGCTTTGATCCGATTATTTATTTACCAGACCGAGGCAAAACCTTAGCGGAGTTGTCCACGAGTGAACGAATGAAGATAAGTCCTAGAATGCGGGCTTTACGAAAGATGATTCAGCAGATAAAGGAGCAATGTGACAATGATTGATTTAAAAAAGAATTACCAAATTATGGGGATTGTCAACACGACCCCCGACTCTTTTTCTGATGGCGGTAGCTACACAACGGTCGACGTGGCCTATCAACATGCGCTTCATCTACTAGAAGCGGGGGCCGATATTTTAGACATTGGCGGCCAATCCACACGTCCTGGCTACGAAGAAGTTTCTCCACAAGTTGAGGCAGACCGAGTATTACCGTTAATTAAAAAAATACGTGAGACTTCTCTAGCGCCGATTTCTGTGGATACCTACTATCCCGAAGTAGCAGAAGCCGCGATTCAAGCTGGCGCCACAATGATTAATGACATCAAAGGATTAGACACTCCGGGGATGGCAGAAGTCCTCGCACAATATCCTGAAGTCCAAGTTGTGATTATGCATTCTAGAAAACGCCAATCGCTTTCTTTAAAAGAAGAGTTGCACCAATTTTATACAGAAAAAATTGAACAATGCCAAAAATATGGGCTTTCCTTAGAAAAAATTTGTTTCGATCCAGGGATTGGCTTTCATAAAACTGTCGCAGAAAACCTTCAACTGTTAAAAGATCCTAACGCCTTTCGCTACCAAGATTATCCGTTACTGTACGGCGTTTCTCGCAAACGAACTATTGGCGCTTTAACGAACGAACCAGAACCAGCCAACCGTGATTTTGGCTCAGCCGCTGCTTCCTTGTATGCAGCACAACAAGGCGTAGAAATTTTACGTGTTCATAATGTCCAAGGCTTAAAACAAACATTTGATGTCTGGCGAGCATTGTCGGAGAAGGAGTAAAGGCGGAGCAATAGACTAAACAGACCGACCATCAAAAAAGATGGTCGGTCTGTTTAGTCTAAAAAATTTTAGTTGGCTGAATCGTTTTATCCCAGTAAACGGTGCACGATTTTTATTACAAAAGAAAGCGTATTCTAGGAAGGTACAAATGTGTTATACTACACAAGTAGGAAGTTTATGACGGTGGCAATTTCTCAAAAAAGGGGGACTGCCAATGTTTTTGCTTGTTTGCTCTTTCCCTAGAAAGGAATAGTAGTGACTGTCTTTGAAGCATTGATGCTTGCGATTGCTTTCGCAACATTAATTGTCAAAATCAGTAATAAAAACGACAAAAAATAAACCCGTCATAACCTTTAGCGAAGATTGACGGGTTTATTTCCGTATTAAAATCAAGCTACCGTCTTAAACGGTCTACCCGAGAGCGTATGTCTAGTACGCTCTCTTCGTGTTTATTATAGCAAGTTGAAACGGAAAAGTCGAATAGTAAATAAAAAAGAAAGCGTATTCTAGGAAGGTGCAAATGTGTTATACTACACAAGTAGGAAGTTTATGACGGTGGCAATTTCTCAAAAAAGGGGGACTGCCAATGTTTTTGCTTGTTTGCTCTTTCCCTAGAAAGGAATAGTAGTGACTGTCTTTGAAGCATTGATGCTTGCGATTGCTTTCGCAACATTAATTGTCAAAATCAGTAATAAAAACGACAAAAAATAAACCCGTCATAACCTTTAGCGAAGATTGACGGGTTTATTTCCGTATTAAAATCAAGCTACCGTCTTAAACGGTCTACCCGAGAGCGTATGTCTAGTACGCTCTCTTCGTGTTTATTATACCAAGGTATCACCTAAAAAGCTAGCCGCTAAATCCTCAATAGGATCCAGCGGCTTTTTTAATTTTCTCTTGTCAAAATCGTTTGTGTAATTTCATACAATTGTTCTTTCGCTTGGGCCTTTGTTTCAGGAAGTTTGCTGATTTCTTTCAGCGCTTTTTCTGTGTAATGAGTGGCTAATTGTTGGGCCTTTTCTACGCCACCTAGTTCATGGACAAGACGATAAATTTCCTGTGTTTCTTCATCGGTCAAGGTTTCTTTTTTCATTAAAAGTGGCAACAAGACTTCACGATTGGCTTCAAGTGCATAAATCAAGGGCAAAGAATACACGCCTTGACGTACGTCTTCTAAGACGGGTTTGCCGATGGCATCGGCAGTTTGTGTATAGTCCAAAATATCATCAATAATTTGAAAAGCCAGCCCGATATTTTCGCCGATTTCACCACAACGTTTAGCAAAACGTTGGGAGGTGCCACTTTCATAGGCACCGACAAAACAACTTAGCGCAAACAATTCCGCTGTTTTCCCAGAAATGTTTTTTAAATATTGGTCAATCGTTACCTCGAAATTATAGCGATTGTCCATTTGACCAAGCTCACCAGTCAGGACTTTTTCCATACTGCGCGAATTTAATTGAATGCTTTTTAATGAAGAAGAATAATCAGATAAGAGCTTGAAACAGCAAACAAAAAGATAATCGCCTGTATACACGGCTGTGCTATTTCCAAAGCGCGAACGCAATGTTGGCAAGCCACGACGCGTATCAGCTTCATCGACAATATCGTCGTGAACTAACGTGGCGGTATGCAGTAATTCAATGGAAGCCGCTAACGCTGTCGCCTTTTTAGGGTCCCGCTGTTCACCAAAATAAGAGAACAACAGTTGGTAGGCTGGACGTAGCAATTTGCCGCCAGAATGAATCATGTCATGGACAGCAGCTTGAATCTCTTGATTATCGATTTGAACCGCTTGTTCCATCAAGCGAAGAGTAGTTGTTAATTCTTTTGATAACGTAGGATAGGTATTCCACATAGGATGTATATTCATAAGATGACTCCTTTAATTGTGGCGGACAGGTTTTCAATTAGAAAAATTGACTCCACTTATGTTTCGTTGTTTGTTCATAATTCAGTTGGAATTTTCGTAACGTCTGGACATGTTGTAGTAAATAATTAGCGGCAATCCCAATGGCAATCCCCGAGAGTAACCCAAACAGAGATAAAAATGGTAAGTACAGCATCGGCGCCCACGAATGAGCAAAGAAAGAGGTCGTTAGCAACTGACCAACGTTGTGTAAGAAACCACCAACGGCACTAATCCCAATAATGCTGACCCGTTTTGGCCCCAGCTGCTTGACAAGCAACATGCCGAAATAACTTAATAAGGCACCACTGGCACTATAGAAAAAGGTCGAAAGTGTGCCGCCCAGTAATGTCGTTAAAATCAAACGTAAACAGACCAAGAAAAAACTATCACGCTTACGCATGGTGAAAATCGCAATAATGGTAATTAAATTTGCTAGACCGAGCTTTGCCCCAGGAGCAAATGCGAAAGGGTAAGGAATCATATTTTCGATTAAACCAATAATGACCCCTTGGGCAACGAGCATAGCAATATAAATATTCTTGTGTAATTTGCTCATAGTTGTCGTGCTTAATAAATTAAGCTACCGTCTTCACTCCCATCAGAAGCTTCCACGGTGATAAACAAATTGTGGGGTAGACAGGCAATCGGGGTTTCACCAGGTTTTGAAATCCAGCCTCGTCGAACATCCACTAAGTCAGCACAGTTGGCTTCCTTCACGCGGATACGATCACCATCTACTTCAATCAGGTTGTAATCACCGTCTTTTGCTTCGTATTTATATGTATAATGCGGGCCGTCCTTTTTTAAGTCAAAGACTTTGATTACTTTGTTGTCTACTTTCAAGACTGCTTGATACGTAGCCGCTTCTTGACCACGGTTTTGCATGGCAAAAACAACAAGGGGCAGAAAAGAACCAAGAACTAAAATAGCAATAATAATAACGTCCCATGTTTTCAAGCGACTTTTCTTAATGAATTCTTTGATCGTCATTTTCTTCTCTCTCCTTTGGTGTTTTTTTCTTGTCTATCATAACATAATGAACGGAAAAGAAGTATTCTTTTCCAGTTGAGCCACCATATTATATAAAAGAAAATATGTGGGACAAAAGTCATGCTTGACTGCTGTCCCACATACTAAATCCTATGATAGTCAGCTGGAGACATGTGTCTCAGCTTTTGCTCGTAGTTGTCAATCGATTATCGATTGCTTACTTACCGCCGTATCTAGCTTTCGGGGTACCATACCACGCTTTACCAAGTTTGCGTTGAATCCATGGAATTACCCAGCGGTCTAAACCGACAGCACGGCCTGAACCGTTCATCAAAGCAAAAGCGACAAAGATAAACCAGATATTTACCCAATAGAACATGCCAGATAAACAGAAGGCAATTGTTAAACCAATTGTAGCAGCACTTGATAACCAAGTGAATAAACCAGCAATCAATGCTAAAGCAATACATACTTCAACGATTGTCATGAATTTTTGCATGAACAAAGCAACTTCTTGGTTTGGCATCATAAATTTCATTACGCTTTCGAACCATTTAGGCATGTGATCAAACACTTGCATTGGTGTTTCGCCGTAAGCGTAGCTTAAACCAAAGTGCGCTGCTTGTGTTGCCGCATCGGCACCACCGCTTGCCGCCGCATCCGCCGCACCACTTGCAGCAGTTGTTGCTGTTTCAGTTGCTTGAGAAGCACCTGTTGTTACTTGTTCTTGTAACCAAGGGAATGGGAAAACGACTTTATCTGTGAACCAAGAACCGTCACCAAACCAAGTGCTTGGTTTCAAGTAATCGCCGTTGCCGACAATTTTCTTCATTGATTCGACTAACCAAACCATACCATAGAAGACACGTAGCGGAACACTCCACAAGACATTGCCGTAACGAGACGTATGTCCGCGAGCAACAGAACGATCATCTTTAATATGGAAGATTTCGTGCATAATGTATTGGAACATATAGTAACCAGAACGAATATCAAAGAAGTATTTCAAGTTAACGATATGTTTCATAATGATGGCTAAGAAACCACTCAAATGAATTTTATCGAATAAGTTGGCAACGCCCCATTTCGCGCCGATGGAAACCATGAATCCTTGGTAGTTTCCTTTAAAGGCGTGTTTTTCGCCACCTTTAATATCTGCAACGATGTTGGCAGCCGCAGTATGACCTGTTTGTTCAGCTGCTTGAACGATTTGAGGAGTTGGTGTATTTGGTGTTTCTTCGTAATAAACCAAGTCACCAATGATATAAATGTTTTTGTCTTCGTAACCTTTTGCTTGCATGTATTCATTCGCAACTAAACGACTACCACGTGCTGCTTCTAAACCAAAGTCAGCGGCATCAGAAGTTGCTTTCACACCAGCTGTCCAGATTAACGTATGCGTTGGCACTTCAGAACCATCTTTTAATTTAATGTGATCTGCTGCAACTTCAACGATTGGTGAGTTCAATAATAATTGAACATTTTTCTTTTCTAGATAACGTTCTGCTTTGGCAGCATCGTTACGAGATAACATGTTTAAGATGGTTGGCATTGCTTCAACAACCATTAATGTAATTTCGTCTGGATCAATTTTGGCATCTTTCGCTAAACGATCTTTCCAGTCGATTAATTCGCCGACCATTTCGATCCCAGTAAAACCAGAACCACAGACAACGAATGTTAACATTGCTTTGCGTACTTCAGCATCTGGTTCGATGGCTGCTTTAGCAACGGTTGCTTCAATGTGATGACGAATTTTCACTGCATCATCAAATGACCATAAGGTGAAACCATTTTCTTTCACGCCTGGTGTTCCAAAGTCGTTTGGTTCGCCACCCATACCCAGAATTAACTGGTCAAATGGATAAGAACCTGCTAAAGTTTTCACAACTTTATTTTCTTTGTCGATCCCAGTAACAGTATCTGTTACCAATTTTACGTTTTTCTTGCGTGAGAACAAACGTTGTAAGTCGTATTGAATTGCTTCTGGTTCAACACGTCCGCCTGCTACTTCATGCAATTCGGTCATCATAGTGTGGTAAGAATGGCGATCAATCAATGTGATTGTTACGTCCGTATCTTTTTTAAATTTCTTTGCTAGAAATTTAGTAGCTGAAACGCCAGCATACCCAGCACCTACAACGACAATATTTTGCTTTGTCATTGACAATCCGCTCCTTAATATTGTAAGTAGTAAAATAGTGATAATGATTAATAAGTACACAATCGACTAACATTATATAAGTATTTCACGAATTTGTCTAATATAAATTTTAATTGTCAACAAATTTACTCCAACGATGAGTTTTTGATGAAAAAAAGACCGAAATGTAAATATTTTTAGGGGATGGTCTTGACAACGTTTTTAAAACCATTATAATGTGTAATGTATCACAAACTTTTGATGTTTGTGAAAATCATGAAAGAAAAGGTGACTATCAATGAAAGTGAATAAATTTGTTAAAGGTTTTGCGGCAATTGCATTATTTAGTTTAGTATTAGCAGGCTGTGGCGCAGACAAGAAAGACAACACAACGAACTCTTCTAGCGCAGCATCTTCAGAAACGAAAAAATCAACTGAATCATCAGCACCAGCGAAAAAAGTTGCCGGTGGCGATTTAAAAGATGGTACGTATAAATTAGAAGAAAAAAATGAAAAAAATGGTTACCGTGCAGTCTTTGAAATGACTGTAAAAGACGGCAAAATCACTGAATCTAAATATGACAACATCAATGCTGACAACAAATCTAAAACAGAAGACACTAAGTATGAAGAAAGCATGAAAGCAAAATCTGGTGTTGGACCAAAAGAATACATCAAACAATTAAACGATTCTTTTGTTAAAGCACAAAGCGCAAGCGGTGTGGAAGTAGTAACTGGTGCGACTCATTCATCTGAATCATTCCAAAACTACGCACAACAATTAATCCAAGCAGCACAAGCTGGTAACACAGACACAATCGAAATCGACAATGGGGCAACATTGAAAGATGGTACGTACTCATTGAAAGAAAAAAATGACTCAAACGGCTACCACACAACATTCTCAATGACTGTGAAAGATGGTAAAGTGACTGAATCTAACTACGATAACGTGAACGCTGACGGCAAATCTAAAAAAGATGACACTGAATACGAAAGCAAAATGAAAGACGTTGCTGGCGTTGGACCAAAAGAATATATCGAAACATTAAACAAAGAATTTGTTAAAGCAATGGGCGAAGAAGACGGCTCACCTGCAGGTGTTGAAGTGGTAACTGGTGCAACACACAGCACACATTCATTCATCAACTACGCACAACAATTAGTGAACGCTGCTGAAAAAGGCGACACAACTGAAATCGTTGTTGACAACATCGTAACAAAATAATTAGAAATAAATGAATCGTGAAGTAGTTCCTGAAATGCTTTTCAGCAATTACTTGACACCATTGAGGGGTTGGGAAAAAGTCGGTTGGCTGACTTTCCCGCCCCTTTTTCTTCGCTAGTTCTGTCCATCATTTCACAAATTTTTTCACAGAAATTTGTGAATTTCCAAGAGAAAGACTTTTCATTTTTTCCAAAAAAGGCTACTATGCAAGAGAACTTATTTTTTAATTAAAGAAGGAAAGAAGAGGGAATCCTATGAAAAAGAAACTTCTGCTCATGGTGAGTGTTCTAGCAGTGCTGTTTGTGGCAGCTGCTTGTTCCTCAAAACCAGAAGCGAAAATTAATACAGAACCATACTCTGACCGTCAAACAATGCTTGGTACCTACGTTCAAATTCGCATCTACGATGATGGCAAAGAAGACGTCTTACCGAAAGCCTTTGCCCGCGTCAAAGAACTAGGCGATAAAATCACGGTCAACCAACCAGGTTCAGAAATTGATGAAATCAACCAAGAAGCAGGCGTGAAACCAGTCAAAGTTTCAGATGACCTGTATCCTTTGTTGAAAAAAGCCTATGAATACAGCAAAGACTCCCGCGGCGGCTTCGACATGGCAATTGGCCCAATCACCTCTATGTGGCACATTGGCTTCGATGATGCTCGCAAACCAAGCCAAGCCGAAATTGATCAAGCCTTGAAACTCGTTGATTACACGAAAGTCAAATTCAACGACAAAGAGCAAACCGTTTACCTTGAAGAAAAAGGCATGCAATTGGATTTAGGCGCAATTGCCAAAGGCTTCATCACCGACGAAGTCGTGAAAGTCCTCAAAGACAACGGCGTCACCACCGCTATCGTCGATTTAGGCGGGAATGTTTACGTCTTAGGGCACAGCCCACGTGGCAAAGACATGGATTGGACAGTCGGGATTCAAGATCCGAATAAAGCCCGCAACACTGTCTTAGGTCAAGTCAAAGAAAGCAACAAAACCTTAGTCACATCAGGAATTTATGAACGCTACTTAAAAGTCGATGGCAAAACATACCACCATCTCTTTGATCGTGAAACTGGCTATCCGTTTGATAACGACATCGCAGGTGTCACCATTATCACCGACAAATCCATCGATGGTGATGGTCTCTCAACAGCCGTCTTCTCAATGGGCGTCAAAAAAGGACTAGAATATGTCGAAAGTCTGAAAGGAACCGATGCCATTTTCGTCACAAAAGACGACAAAGTCTACATCAGCAAAGATATCGAAGGCAACTTTGAAATCGGCAAAGACTCTGGCTATACGATGGGGAATCGGGCCGATTTGAAATAAGGAGCGACTAAAAATGTCTTTAAATGTGTTTTTAAAAGTAGTGGAAATTCAGACGAAGCTTGCCAGTCTCTTTCCCTTCATTATCGGGGTCTTGTTTTCAATGACCTATTTCGGGGAAGTCCAGTGGGGCAACACGCTGGTTTTCTTCATTGGCATGGTGGTCTTTGATATGGCCACCACTGCCATTAATAATTACATGGACTTCAAAAAAGCCAAATCTGACGTCTATAAATATGAAGAAAATATTATCGGACAATCAGGCGTTTCACCACAACTGGTCCGCAACATGATTTTCGCCATGATTGCCTTCACTGCCGTTGTGGGTGCGTACTTAACGGTTCAAACCGGCTGGCTCTTCCTCGTGTTAGGGGGGATTTGCTGCTTCATCGGTATTTTCTACACGTATGGACCGATTCCGTTATCCCGCATGCCCTTGGGGGAAATTTTCAGTGGCTTCACGATGGGCTTAGGCATCTTCGTCTTAACCGTTTACTTGAACGTCGTCACCAATCCGCCGTTTTACTTAACGGTCGATTTTGCTAGCGGCGCCTTTCGCTTAGACGGCAATCTCTGGGCGGTGCTTGCGATTGTCGTGGCGTCCTTGCCCTTGGTCTGTTCGATTGCTAACATCATGCTCGCCAACAATTTACGGGACTTAGACACGGATATTGAGAACCACCGTTATACATTAGTCTATTATATCGGGCGCCCAGCAGGGATTGTGCTGTTTCAAGTGTTAGCGCTAGCTGGTTATCTGGTGATTTTATTCGGCTTCATTAGTGGTATTTATCAATGGCCAGTGTTAATTACATTTGCTACTTTGCCTGTCATTTGGAAAAATATTCAAACGTTTAAACAAGAATTGCCGCAGCCGAAAAGTTTCCGTCATTCCATTAAAAACTTAATGGTTTTCAATGGCACCTATGCCTTAGGGCTATTAATTAGTGCGTTGCTTGGCTAGATTCTTAAAAAAGTAGAGAAAATACGAAAAAAATACTGTTTTTTTTCAAGCGACTTCTTCAAAAGTGTTATACAAAGCTCAAAAAGTTAGTATCAATTACTAACTTTTTGAGCTTTTCTCGTTAAATGGCTAGAAACCTTAAACTTTTGTCGGGGATTTTTGATAAAAATTGACTAAAATCGCCTTTTTTTAGTAACGATTATTAAATAACGGGCGTTGTAAACTGTAGTATAACAAGAACTTTCAAAATTTTCGCAAGAGGTGCGAAAAAAACGTCAATTCCTAAAGGGGGGTTCTTTGTTATTATAGAGGTATGAAAAAAGGTTGTTACACATTCCTTGTATAAAAGATCAACGAATACAAGTGAATCTAAAGGAGGTTTTTAAATAAAAAAAAAGCGTTATTTAATGATTGTGTGTCTACTATCTTCTCCTAGTTTTTTTATAAATGTTGAAGCGTCTGATGGTGGTTCTAGTTCGGTGGGGATTGAATTTTACCAAAATCCGAGAACACCCGCTCCTAAAGATGCCCCACCGAAAACAGATGCGCCAGCTGCTGATCCCAAGGAACCAGCTGGTCCTCTGCAAGGAGATCAACGAAGTGGTGGTTCGACACAGACCACCACAGCTGGCTCGCAGCTCCCTCGTACAGGAAGCAAGAGTCAGGCAAACCTGAGCATTCTTGGTCTTGTCTTGATTGGTCTTGTCGGAATGGTCCAGAGAAAGAAGGGACGACATGAAGCAAACTAAGTGGCAACGATTAGCAACCATTGGCTTGTGTAGTTCTTTAGTGATTAACGCCTTTTCTGGCGTGACCGCAGTTGCGGAAACAATCACGATTGAAAGTAGTCCGACAGTAGCAAGTAGCGCTAAGGAAGCAACATCAGCAAGTAGCGCAACGCCAGAAAGTACGGAAAGCAGTCAAGAAACGACTGAAACGAGTCGGGAAGAAGTAACACAGGAAACAGAGAAACCAGAAGTAGTGAAAGAAGAAACGCAAACAGAAGCGAAGAAACAAGAAGAGGAAACAGTAACTTCGGAAGTGGTTCAGCCGAATCCAGTGTTGGCACCTACGCCAGTGAGTGGGATTGGGGTTCGGGCGGGGAATTTGGATTCTTTCTATCAATTGACTAAGACTCAGATGCTCAACTATAGTTGGTCGACTACTAAAGTATTTTCTGTTCCAGCATTAAAAATGGTCTTTGATATTAAAGGAAGTGGAAATGAGCTAGTTAATACCAACGACTTTAAGTTGACAGCAGAGATTAGGAGGGCAATATTTTATAACGGAACTGGACAGTATTCTAAAGTTATTTCAGATAGCACACCAATAATTACTAAAGAGTCAGGAAACATAACTATAGATATACCAGCTATTGAACTACCTTTGGAAGGTAGAACAAGAAATTATTATTATTTAAACAATATTAATTTTGAAACTCCTAAATATATTAAGAATATTGAAATCAAAGGGAATTTACTTAGCTTTAAAAATCAAGGTACGACAGGTGCTTTTGGAGAAATCCCTTCGGATACAACAATCATCGTAACTAAAGAAAGTGAAAATCTGTACAGTATTAATAGCGCAAGAGAAGTATATTACACTGGTTCAGTATGGACTTTAGGTAAGATTCCTGTTATCTTTTTTGCATCAACAGGTCCCGACGCTGTATATAAACAATTTTTAGAATTTCCATCTGAAAATCCAACAGTCAATGTCGATTTCAAAAAAGTCACCGAATCCTTCAAAGACACAGCGGGCGCAACCATTCCTGCTCCAACAGGATTCACCCAAGGCAAGCAGACCAGTATTACCAGCAATAACTATACCTTCAAACAAGCTGGCACCTTGCCAGAGACTTACAAAGCAAGCAACGGCAAAACCTATAAGTTCAAAGGTTGGTACAAAGGCAAAACCAAGCCAAACACCTTGACCACGACTAAAGCACCAAGCTATGCGGTGACTTATGATGATAATGACGATTTGAATGTGGTGTATGAAGAAGTCAATTTCCCAGAAACTACATACCAATTCGGTTTTGTCAATGAAGCGGGACAGTTGGTGAATCCTGAGGATATTAATCTTACGTATGATTATAAGAGTATTGTGTTTAGAGGAACTGGAGGGGCAGGCTCTACGGTATCATTTGCCACAATTGCTAATAATCAGAGTGGCGCAAAAGTTGGTAATTTACGGCAAGTGACGTTACCTGCAAAGAATATTGCACAACCTACCGTAGTAGGTTGGAATGGTGAGGCATTCGCGAATTTCTCAATTAAGCTGCCTAAATACTATAAATCGTTGAATCTTTATGATAAAACTGGAAAAATTGATCCTAAGTATCCTCTACCAGTGAAGGCAACTGTTTCTTCGGCATCCAATAATGCGGTGCAATCTGAAGCAAGTGTAATTGCTGATTTAACCTTGACCCAACGAGCAGATGGGAGTTTTACACCAAGAGAAACATATTCAGGTATAGATTCTAGTGTTAGATACCCAGGTTTCTTACGTAGAACTGTTGCTTATTCTAGTTCTGGAAGTACCACTGCCACACATCAAACAATCAGTGGACCTGTCTATTATCACTTAACCAACCGCAAAGTCACCGAATCCTTCAAAGACACAGCAGGCGCAACCATTCCTGCTCCAACAGGATTCACTCAAGGCAAACAGACCAGTATTACCAGCAATAACTATACCTTCAAACAAGCTGGCACCTTGCCAGAGACTTACAAAGCAAGCAACGGTAAAACCTATAAGTTCAAAGGTTGGTACAAAGGCAAAACCAAGCCTAGCACCTTGACCACCACCAAAGCACCAAGCTATGCGGTGACCTATGATGATAATGATGATTTGAATGTTGTGTATGAAGAAGAGACAGTCACAATGTTGTATCCAACAATGAATGTAAACTTTGTAGATGAAAAGGGTGTTGGCTTCACGCCAGCGTTAACCTTTAGTGGTAAGTACTATGCGCAAAGTACAAGTGCGTCCTTAAGGACCGATTTATATGACGTGACCTCAAAAAATAATGGTAATGGGCAATATACGATAAGTGTTAACAATGGTAGTATGCCATTGTCCCAAGAATTATTGAAAAAATATAATAATGGACAACCAATCGGTATTACCAGCAGATTACAGTTTAATGTTGATAAATTGACCATTGACCAACAACTAAAATATGTTGATAGCATTCAAGTAGATACCGCTCAAAGTAGGAATTTAAAATCTTATAGACATGAGCATATGACGGATAATTCGCTTATTTTCGATCCGAATGTACCACAATCAGAGGCTGACCTTCGTTCAGAATATGTTGATTTGTTCAGATTTAATTCGGATGGCACCTATTTTTCTAATGCAAGTAATCGATTTTTTAACATGCATTTAGGATATAGTAGTACAGGGGTTAACTATCTTCTCGTAATGATACTTTTTAACGCCAATCCTGTAAATCCAACCAAACTCGTCTATACAGTCACACGAAAACAAGTCACCGAAAACTTCGTGGACACCAACGGCACTAAAATCACGCCGCCAACAGGCTTCACGCAGGGGAACCAGATTCCCATGACGAGCAACACTTTCAAGTACACAGCAACAAGAGCTTTACCAGCTAGTTATACAACAGGCGGTAAAACTTATATTTTCCAAGGCTGGTACAAAGGTAAAACCAAGCCTAATACTTTAACAACAAGTACTACGCCAACATACAATACAACTTTTGATGGCAATGACGACATGACGGCGATGTATAAGGAAGAAGTGCCGAAAGCAAGTGTCGCTTTAACTCGCACTACCGCTGAAACCGTGACTAGCGGCGGCAATGTCACCTGGCGTGCCACAATTACCAATACAAGCCAAGCGCCACTAACCACGGCGACCATCAAGAAATCAACCGCTTGGACAACCGGCTTAGCAGCACCAACCGCCATGATTGTCACGCCAGCTGGCGGAACCGCAAAAACAGTTCCCGTCACAGCGACTACGTGGACCAATGGTGTTAGCTTAGGCACTGACATTCCCGTAGGAAAATCTGCCACGGTTCAGTTCACTACGAAAGCGACGGGGACAGCGGGGCAAGTCTTGCGCGCTGGGGTTACCACCAGTGGGAATTACAGTGGTGTCTCTGCTTCGGCCACCGTGCGTGTGAAAGACAATGATCAAGCAATTGTGACACCAACGGCTGAAGGCTTCATCAGTGTTCCAACCTTCAATTTTGGTCAAGTTGGGGTAGCGGGAAGTACGCAACAGCATGGTCTGAAAGAAGCCGCTGATTATTATGGTAACGGCACGCGCAATCCCTATCTGCGGATCAAGAAAACCCAACCGAATTGGAGTTTAACGGCACAGCTGTCACAACCGAAATCAGCCACAGACAGCTTGCCAACAGCGACCCGCTTATTATTAGGGGCGGCTCCTGTTTCGAGTTTCTCAAATTACAACCAACCTACCGAGTTGAAAAATGCGGTCGGTACTACGAGTGCCATTAGTTTGAATGCCAACAACACGGCCACTAGGATTATTACCAACCAGCAATTCACTGGGAGTAATATTTATCAGTTGGACTTCACCTTCAACAATGTCAAACTTGAAGTGCCAGCCAACCAAGGGGTCAAGGGGCAACAATACCAAGCCGCAGTTACGTGGAACTTAGTTACAGGTCCTTAAAATAGTTAAGTTATCATGAGGAAAGCTCAAAATGTTAGTATCAAACACTAACATTTTGAGCTTTTGTTTATGTAAATTAAGGAATTTGGCTGAAAATCAGTAGCGAAATGGTAGATTCTCTTAATTTTCGCGCATTTTTCTAGTGGAAAAGCACTCTTCCGCCTTGGTATAATAGGAATCGTCGGAAAAGTCACTTAGCTGTAGCAAAATTTGAAATTTCAAAGGCACCTTTTTTTGATAGAATGGAGAAAATTAAAAGCTGTACATAGACCAATGAACAATAAATCAATACATAAAGAAAGAGAATAGCATGAATCAAAATGGTACATAGAAAGAAGGGACGACATGAAGAGAATTAACTGGCAACGCTTAGCAACCATTGGCTTGTGTAGTTCTTTAGTGATTAACGCCTTTTCTGGCGTGACCGCAGTTGCGGAAACAGTCACGAGTGAAAGTAGTCCGACAGTAGCAAGTAGCACAACGCAAGAAAGTACGGAAAGCAGTCAAGAAACGACTGAAACGAGTCGGGAAGAAGGAACACAGGAAACAGCGAAACAAGCAGAAATACCAGAGGTGAAAACTGAAACAACAGAATCGGTACCAGAAAGTAGTAATGAAAATGACCGACAAACGAGCATTTCACCACGTTGGGTGCCGAATGATCAAGTGATTTATCCGAGAATGATTTTTGGCTTTACTGATGAAACAGGAAAAGCTTTTGCTGATGAAAACTTAACGTTATCAGGGACGTATTATAAATTAGCTCGCCACACGGCAACTAGTCAGTGGCGACCATACGCTGATAGATATCCAATTGTTTCTTCTAATGCAGGCGGTGGCCAATATCGAGTAGCTGTCAATGCAACGATTCCTATGCCGTACGATTTTCTCACAAATTTACCAGCAGGTTACACTCATAATTTGTACGCAATTGAACAATTAAAGATTGATAACACATTAAAGTATGTCGACAGTATTGTTGCCCCGCCTGGTAGTATAAACAGGACCAGATACAGTGAGCAACAAACATCTGAAGCAGCTCAATTTGGTAATTATGTTAAACAGAATTTGACTCAGAGGGATAGAATATTTTCTAAAAATAGTGCAAATATCTTTTCTCTAAATTCATTAGCTTTGGCTCCAGAAATTACTGACGTATTAACGATGCTTCGCACAGATTCTGTAGAACGTGGGCCAATATTAGTAGGTTTTGACGGCACTACCACGTACCGAGAAACACTTAATTACGTAGTCACTCGGAAACAAGTCACCGAAAAGTTCGTAGATACTAACGGCGTAGCCATTACACCGCCAACAGGTTTTACCCAAAACAAGAAAACACCAATGACCAGCAATGCTTTCACCTTCAAACAAGCTGGCACCTTACCAGACACTTACAAAGCAAGCAACGGCAAAACCTACAAATTTAAAGGTTGGTACAAAGGCAAAACCAAGCCAAATACCTTGACCACCACCAAAGCGCCAAGCTATGCGGTGACCTATGATGGGAATGACGATTTGATGGTGGTGTATGAGGAAGAGACAGTCACAACGTTGTATCCATCATTAGATGTAAACTTTGTAGACGAAAAAGGGGTTGGCTTCACGCCAGCGTTAACTTTTAGCGGTAAATATCGTGTGCAAAGAACGAGTGATAGGCTTTATACAGATTTGTACGATTTAACATCCAAAAGCAAAGGTAGCGGACAATACACACTAAGTCTTAACAATGGTACGATGCCATTATCACCAGAGCTATTGCGAGTTTATGGGAATGACAAACCAATTAATGGTACGAACAGACTTAATTTTTCTCTAGATAAACTAGCGATCAATCAACAATTAAAATATGTCAATAGTATTGAATTAGATACGGTGAAAAGTGTTATGAAAATGTATGGCTATAACTATACCAGTGGTAGCGCCACAATTATAGATCCTAATCAAGTGCCAACAGAATATAACCTGAGTGCTGGAAATATCGCCTTATTAGGCTTTGATACAGATGGGGGATATTTTTCAAAGGAAAGTAGTGGAGTATTCAATATATTGATGGGTTATGCGAGTGACGGAGGTAAGCCCCTAATTACCATGAATCTTTTTAGTGGAAATCCAGTAAATGCATCCAAATTAGTCTACACAGTCACCCGTAAACAAGTCACCGAAAATTTCGTGGACACCAACGGCACTAAAATTACGCCACCAACAGGCTTCACGCAGGGGAACCAGATTCCCATGACGAGCAACACTTTCAAGTATACGAGCGCAAGAGCCTTACCAGCTAGTTATTCAGTAGGTGGTAAAACTTATATTTTCCAAGGCTGGTACAAAGGTAAAACGAAGCCTAATACTTTAACGACAAGCACTACGCCAACATATAACACAACTTTTGATGGCAATGACGACATGACGGCCGTCTACAAAGAAGCAAGCATCAGCGCTAACTTAACGATGCGTGGTGCAGTCGATGTCATTGACAATGGCGCAGCCATGGAATATTGGGAAGTGCTGTTAAAAAATACTGGAGAAGCACCTTTAACTTCAGTTAAGATTAAACCAACCACTGACTGGGCGGCTGGAATTAGTACGCCCACGGAACTGTTTATTTTAGGTACTGGTCAAAATACGAAAGTTCGACCAATCACGAAAGAGCAGTGGGAAGCAGGTTTTGAGATTCCTTTAGACAGTAGTCTTCCTGTTGGCGGCCAACTAACGATTAATCTCCTAGGAACAAAAGTTACTGGGCAACCAAACCAAGTGCTAAAAGCCGCTGTGGAAGTCACAGGGAATTTCAACAAACTGACTGCCTCAGATACGGTCCGGATTAAAGATTTAGATCAAGAAACAAAGGAACCAACTGGGGAAGGCTTCATCAGTGTTCCAACCTTCAATTTTGGTCAGGTTGGGGTAGCGGGAAGCACGCAACAGCACAGCTTGAAAAAAGCCGCTGATTACTATGGTAACGGCACACGCAATCCCTATCTGCGGATCAAGAAAACCCAACCGAATTGGAGCCTAACAGCGCAACTGTCGCAACCGAAATCAGCGACAGACAGCTTGCCGACAACGACCCGCTTGTTGCTAGGAACGGCCGCTGCTGCCAGCTTTACCGATTACAACCAACCAACAGAAACCAAGACACCGCTTGGTAAGACTGGCATCGTGAATTTAACCGCCGACAATACCGCAACAGCGGTGGTCGCGAACCAACAGTTCACAGGTAGTGACGTTTATCAGTTGGACTTCACGTTTGCTAACATCAAACTAGAAGTGCCCGCCAATCAAGGCATGGTTGGCCAACAATACCAAGCCGCCGTTACGTGGAATTTGGTGACTGGTCCCTAACAACCCTCGGGATTATGTGGCGGACTCCTTTTATAAATAGTAAAAATATCATGAGAAAAGCTCAAAATGTTAGTATTTGATACTAATATTTTGAGCTTTTGTTTATGAAAATTAAGGAATTTGGCTGAGAATCAGTAGCAAAATGGCAGATTCTCTTGATTATCAAGCACTTTTTCGGTGAAAAAGTGCTCTTCCGCCTTGGTATAATAGGAATCATTGGAAAAGTCACTTAGCTGTAGCAAAATTTAAAATTTCAAGGCCGCCTTTTTTTGATAGAATAATGGAGAAAATTAAAAGGTTTACATATAACAATTAACAATAAAACCAATACATAAAAAGGAGAATAGCATGAATCAAAAATGGCAAAAGTTACTTACAACCGCCTTGTGTTGTTCCTTATTGATAAGTTCACTCAATGGCATCTCAGTACTCGCCGAAACAATAGTTGTTGAAAATGAAACAACCACTGAAACGGGAGAAACAACGGCAAGTGAGGATACCGCTACAAGCGACTCATCGTTAAACGCTAGTCAAGAAAATGAAACAGCCAACACAGTTGCTTCATCAGAAACAACCACAGAACCAGAGACATCAGAATTACCTCAAAAGATGATAGAAGAGCCGCAACTACCATCGGCAGAGGACCAGACTGAAGCAACAGCCGATACAACGACAGCGGCTGTTGAAGCGACTCAGGAGGAGCCGACAAAGCGAGAAAATCGTGCAGTTAAAACGGCTGATATTCCTGAGAAAACCTATAAAATGGCCTTTATTGATGAAAATGGGTTGTTTATTGATCCTGCTAAAGTGACGTTCACAGCCGATGTCACGAAAGTAGAAAGAAAATCAGGTACTCAGACAAAGGTGGGAACCATTACAACTAGTAATCTAGGGAATTTCAAGATGTTGACGGTGCCGAAAGTTACACTTCCTGATGATGACGCCACAGAGGACTACGGTTTTTCGGGACTAACCAATCACAAAATTACGTTGCCAGGGCAATATACTGCCCCCAAGACAACGCCTAATAATTTTTATAAAGGACCAGACACGACAACCTTTCCTTTGGCTGTTTCCCGTCAAGTAACTATAGCTACTGGCAAGGATTATAGTACATACACAACAGGGGAACGTTTTAATATGTTTACTACGTCAACGCCTAAGCAATTTAATTTGCGAACATATTCTTGGGTCCCTGATCCTCAAAAAGTCCAATTTTCTGCTGCTTACAATATGGCCACGACTGCAGGTGAAAATAATTATTTAATAACCGATGATACGATTTATTATTATGTACCCAATAGACGAGTTAGTATTTATTATAATGACATGACATCGACAGTTTTGCCAACCTATCCGACAGGCTATAATGCAGCCCTTTCGAAAACGGTGGTTGAGTCAGACAATTTTCACTATAAAGCCCCAAAAGCATTTCCAAAAACCTATTCTTCTGGGAATCGTCACTTCCAGTTTAAAGGGTGGTATAAAGGATCCGCTCGACCAGATCCTAAAGCCGTTAAGTTGGAAACCACATTGACACCAGAATTTGATGTTACTTACGATGGTAAAGACAATGTGTATGTTTTTTATGAGGAATTAGAAGAAAAGACAACGACAATCCCGGAAATCACTTATAGCTTTGGGTTTGTAGATGAAAAAGGCGCATTAATAGCGCCAGCGAATTTCGGGATGCAGACTAATTTAACATCGATCATGAACGGAATAGCGAAACAAGTAGGAACAGCAACAGGTGTTAATAGTGGGAATCTGAAAAAATTAACCATTCCTAGTCAACAATTAACCTACACGAAAACGATAAATCCTGCCTTTTATGGTAGTACTAATTTTCGCTTAACAATCCCTAAACAATACAAACCACCAACAGTAACATCTGGGCCTCATTATACAGGCTCCAGTACGGCTTATCCTGTTGCAACAAAAAGAATGCGTTTTGTGGACAGTACGATAGCTGACATACGGGTGGAGACAGATGGCAAATATTATAGTTTATATCCTACAACGACAGCCAATCAGTATCGACTGTACTACACTTCTTGGATAGAGGATACGACCAAAACGAGATTTGATTCTATTTTGACTAGTACAAATACAGAAGTAAGTGTGCCAAATTACTATACAACCGATGATACGATGTATTATTTCTTAGAAAATCGGCGCATCACTGAAAATTTTGTAGATGAGAATGGTACGAAGATTACAGCACCGACAGGATTTACGCAAGGAAATCAGCTGGTAATGAACAGTGAAACGTATAAATATACCGCTGCAAAAGCGTTGCCGAAAACCTACCAAGTCGGAGAAAAAAACTATGTATTCAAAGGCTGGTACAAGGGGAAAGAAACAACAACACCTTTAAAAACAACAACAACACCAAGCTTTACTCCAACATTTGATGAGAATGACGACATGACCGCTGTATATCAAGAAGCGGTTCCTACAGCAGAATTAACGGTAAAAGGTTCCGCTGACATAGTCGAAAATGGCGCGACAATGGATCACTGGGAAGTGCTGTTAAAAAATACGGGAGAAGCCCCGTTGACGACCATTAAAATCAAACCAACGGCGACATGGGCCGCTGGCATCAGCCCGCCCAATACTATTTTTGTGTTAGGTACAGGGCAGAATGCTAAGGCCTACCCAGTTACGAAAGAACAGTGGGCAGCAGGTTTTTCTCTGCCGTTAAATACGCCCTTACCAGCAGGGGGACAGTTACAAATGAACTTATTAGGAACCGCCGCTACAGGAAATCCTGGTCAAGTTTTAACCGCTGAAGTTGAAGTAACGGGCAACTTTGGCAGCTTAATCGCCAAAGATACGGTCCGTATTAAAGACCTAGACCAAGAAATAACTAATCCTGACGGCGACGGCTTCATTAGTACGCCAACATTTGATTTTGGCAAATTAGCGATTTCAGGAAGTAAGCAACAATATGGTTTGAAAAAAGCCGCTGATTACTACGACAACGGCACACGCAATCCCTATTTACGCCTGAATACTAGCCAAGACAACTGGAGCTTAACGGCGCAACTGTCGCAACCAAAATCAGCGACAGACAGCCTGCCGACAACGACCCGCTTGTTGCTAGGAACGGCCGCTGCTGCCAGCTTTACCGATTACAACCAACCAACAGAAACCAAGACACCGCTTGGTAAGACTGGCATCGTGAATTTAACCGCCGACAATACCGCAACAGCGGTGGTCGCGAACCAACAGTTCACAGGTAGTGACGTTTATCAGTTGGACTTCACGTTTGCTAACATCAAACTAGAAGTGCCCGCCAATCAAGGCATGTCTGGCCAACAATACCAAGCCGCCGTCACTTGGAATTTAGTGACTGGCCCATAAAAATAAAAATGCCCGAGCCTCTTATTTTTCTAAGGCTCGGGCATTTTTATTGATGGTCTTTTGAGGGTCGTTGTGCTATAATGGTAATGAAAAGAGAGGTATGCGCCAACATACCTCTCTAGTGTAGAGCCGTTTCAGACGGTAGCGATTTTTAGTGATTTATAAAAAATAACCGTGCTCGCTAAAGTTGACGGTTATTTTTTATTGTCTTCTTTAACAGCCTCTAGGATTCCGAAGATTAACGTTGCGATAAAAGAACCGAAACTAATCATCAGAGCTAAAGCTTCTGCGATAGACAAAAGGCCTCTCTTTTCATAGATTTTAGTACTTACATTCATAAGCACCACCACCTTTCAGATTGGATAGCCACCGCCATAACTTCTCTACACTTAGATTATACCATGTGAAACAAAAAAATAATTAGTTTCCAATATATTTTTTTAGGTAATTATGCTATAATGGTAATGAAAAGAGAGCTATGCGCTAACATACCTCTCTGATGTAGAGCCGTTACTAACGGTGACAAAAATTAATATTTTTGAAATGACCGTCTAACTAGCCAAAGTAAGCAGCGCCCCTTTCATTAAGGGGCGCTGCTTTTTAGTCGTTATTGCGATTGTTCAGTGTCTTTTTTAGAGAGGTTCATTTGTTCTTTGATAGCATTTTCGACACGTTGGCGTTCACTCTCTTCAACAAGTTGATAAGAAATACCTTCAATCCCTGTCACGCCATCGCCAGTGTAATCGTAGCCTTTTAATTGATCGGTTTCAATCGTTTTTAGTGCGGGGGTGTATTTTTTTAGCATTGCCATCATTTGGTCAAAGGATAAGTCGGTTTCGCCATGTTCGCCGATTACGTCCAGAATTTCTTGATATTTTAGCAAGCTGTTAAAAGAAAGTAGCTTGTTGGTTAATTCGATTAAAACTTCTCGTTGGCGGCGTTGACGACCATAGTCGCCTTCAGGGTCTTCGTAACGCATGCGCGCGTATTGTAAAGCTTCCCAGCCCCCTAAATGCTGTTTGCCTTTCGGATAATGAATCCCTTCAGCGTCAAAAGCAAAGGCATTGTCAACAGTGACGCCGCCCACCGCATCGCCAAGGTCCTTCATAGCATCCATATCAATTGAAAAGTAATGATTGATTGGGATGTGTAAGACATTTTCAACCGTTTTGATTTGCATATCGGCACCACCGAAAACGTGGGCCGCATTGATTTTATTGTATTCGCCATTGGTGCCAGCCATTTCCACATAGTAGTCGCGCGGGATGCTGGTGATGGTAGTTTTTTGTAATTGATTATTCACTGTAACCACCATTAAGGCGTTGGAGCGGTAATCGGTTTTGCGTTTTGAGTCATTCGCAATTCCCATAATTAAGAAACTAACCGGCTCACCTTTGGCTAAATCGGGGCTCTTCGTGGAAGATTTTCTTGGTTTATACATGGTGTTCGCCGTTTTTTGCAAATTGCGATACATGCTGACGCCGTAAGCCGAAACAGAAAGTGTGCCTAAAAATAAAAGGGTTAAACTAAAGACCACGAATAAACTTTTTCTTTTACGAGAATGGCGGCGCCGGCGTTGTGTCGGTACTTCTGCTTCCTCTGGTTCAGGTGCCGGCAAATAACGTTGAACAATTTGAAATGAAAAGTTGATCCAGCTATAACTTAGGAGCATCCCAGCGATGACATCACTAGGATAATGAACGCGTAAGATTAAACGACCTAACACAATCAAAACTAAATAAGTGAGTAAGAAAATTTTGATGCCTTTGGTTTTTTCGACATGAAGATAGGCCAAAATAATCAAAATCGTACAGACTAGTGCCATTGCTAATAATGAATGTCCGCTGGGAAAGCTAGCAGAGCTCCGGTCAGCTAAAGCGCCTAGGTTTGGTCGAGCCCGACCCACCACATGTTTAAAAACGCTCCCTAAAAAGCCGACAGCTAATAGGTTACTGACAGCCCACAAGGCTAGAATTTTTTCTTTTTTGCGTAAAAGGTATACCATCAATAATAAGAAGAATAGCAGCATTGGTCCAATCGTGGCTGTTTTTGCTAACAGATTGACCGCTGTTAAAAGTGGGGCATTTAATTGCCATTTGATGTGATAGATAGCTTCGTCCATTTGTTGAAACCAATTTGGACTAGCCGCCACTAACAAAGTGAGGAAAGTAAAACAAAGCGTTGTTAGGGCATAAAGTGGAAATTTTTTATTCGATGTTTGCATGAGAATCCCTTTCTTTTTCCCTTGAAAGAGTAGACTAAGCCAGCATCGATTGTAAATAAGCGCTTGCGACTAAACAGGACACAGCAAGCCAATCGGTTCTCATCGTCTGAGCTTTAGCACTATCCAACGTAAAGATTTCTCTTAGCTATTTTTAGAAGAGCCTTAATTCGACCATTCCTGTTTTACACATTGGTGTCTTTCGACATTTCTGCGCAATAGCCTATGTTTGGATAGGAGCCTCACCTAACAAGGTTATTTTATCTAACGCTAGAAGTATAGAATTTATGCAGCGGTTCTCACAATGAAGTTTAAGAAAATTTATTGTTTTTTAAATAAATTTAAAGGTGTGGGAGAAAAGTGTTATTTTGGGAAAGTTATTTTAAAAACGGAAAAACGTTTTACAGCATCTGATTTTAACGATATAATAAAAGAATAGATGAAAAAACGAGGAGGTGAACAGCATGCTAGTTAATTTTACAGTCAAAAATCTTCTATCTTTTAAAGAGGAACAAAAACTTTCCCTACAAACAGGTGCGTATTTACGAAAGTATGTCAATAATCGTTTCGAAGTGAAACCTAAAAATTACCCAGAAAAACTAAGGTTACTGAAGAGTGCCATTGTTTTTGGGGGAAATGGTTCAGGAAAATCAAATTTAGTGAGTGGGTTAAATGCATTAAAAACATTAGTTTTAAGAGAACAAGCTTCGATTAATGATGCTTTATTATATGAACCTTTTGCGTTAGACCCTCTTGCTAAACAAAGCCCATCTGTTATGACCATTGAATTTATTAATGACAGTGTCTTGTATCGCTATTCGTTAGCTAACACAGCGCGCGAAGTAGTTAAGGAATCTTTAGAGATTTATGACAAAACGCAGGATGATTTTGTTTATTATTTTAAGAGAGACGGTGCGGAATCTTCCGTTTTTCCAGAAAAATATCAAGAATACCAAACACAAATTAAGTCTAATTCGTTAGTTATCCATACGTTGGAATCAAAAAATGATCAGCACGCTACGAATGTCGTTCGTTGGTTTGCCAATCAGTTAGTTATTTTTGATGGATCTTTACGGAATATTGAACGGCTGAGCAATGAAAAAGACAAAGAGAAAGTCTTGAACTTTTTGAAACTTGCGGATATGAACATGGTTGACTTGGTTCCTGTGAAAGACAAAGAGGAAGATTACTCGAAACAAGAAAAATTAGCCGCTGTTTTAGAACGAATTATCCAAGAAAAAGCCCCGACCATTGAAATTGGTCGAGTCAAGAAAAGTCTGTATTCGCTGTACTCTGTTTATAACCAATATGACGAAATGAATCAAGTGGTCGGACAAGAACGTATTCATTATGATTTGGAATCTTCTGGGACAAAAAAATTAATTGGCTTAGCGCTAAATATTTTATTTAATCCAGAAGAAAAAGTTTTTGTTTTTGATGAATTTGATGATGCGTTTCATCAAGAGTTGTCAGGAACATTGTTAGAAGCGTTCAATGCCATGGAGACGAATACACAATTTATCTTGACCTCCCATGAACTTCATTTGATGGATAATCAATTGAGAAAGGATCAAATTTACTTCACAGATAAGAATTATCGTGGCGCCAGCGAATTATACGCTTTGTATGACTTTGAAGCAGACCCAAAAAAAGGTCGCGGAGATATCACATATTATCGCCGTTATTTAAATGGTCTGTTCGGTGGTGTTCCTCATATTGATCGAAGTGAAATCGTTCAGGCAGTGAAGGTAAAGGAGTAGAAGTTGGTATGCCAAAAATAAAAAGGGTAAAAAAAGGAAAGAAATTAAAACCAAATGTCATGATTTTTTGCGAAGGAGAAACAGAAGAAGCTTACCTTAGATTGATTAAACGAAAATATTCTGCAGTCAATATTAAAAGTAAACTCAAAGTAAAAACATGTAGACGTCAAGGAGAGGCGTTGGTCGAATACGCCGTTTCCTGTATTCGGAGTATGGGAAAAGCGGAGCGAGACAATTATGATTTGTTTTATGTTATGTATGACAAGGACGAACAAACCACAGAATCGATTGAAAACGCGGTAAGATGTGCACAACGACATCGTCCTGAAATCAAGACAATTTTTTCAAATGAATGCTTTGAACTCTGGTTATTACTTCACTTTGAGGAAGTCAATCGATACATGACTAGAGAAAATTTATATGGGAGATTAGAGAAAGTTCTGCATTTAAAAGACAGTTATCGAAATTTTAAAGGCGCAGAAGTATGTAAGTATCTTGAAGAAAAAGTAGCTATTGCTTTTCAGAATACGAATAAAAACTGGTTGTCTCCTTTAGAAGAAATGAAAATCAATGAAAATCCCTATACGAATTTCCCAAAAGAATTGTGCGAAATGTTAGCACAAAAAGAAGTTGATTTTTAAAGAGCAAGAAAGCATCTGTTTAAATTTAGACAGATGCTTTCTTGCTCTTTTTCTAAACTTCCCCACTTATCCTCGACGCCATTCACCAATCTGGTCCAAACTAATTTCCCCAGAAGACAACGTTTTGGCCGTGCCATCAGGCAACTGGACAATCAATTCTCCATTTCCATTAATGGTTGTCGCAACGCCGCGGAAGTCTTGCCCGTTTTGGGTAAAAGCGACGTCTTTGCCAATCACAAAGGAGCGTTGTCGGTATTCTTCTAAAAAGTCTTTCGTTGAACGTTCGTCTAAAATTTGATAAAAATGATTCCAAATGTTGGCGACTAATTCATTTCGCGTCGCTGTCGGTTCACCATCTGGGAAAAGAGAAGTCACTTTCTGCCGAATGTCCTCAGGAAATTCGGTTTCTGTAATTGAAAAATTAATCCCCATGCCGATGATAACATTAGAAATCTGCCCTGTTTCCACATTGCTCATGGCTTCCGACAAAATCCCGCAAACTTTTTTGCCGTTTAAATAAAGATCATTGACCCATTTAATTTCTGTGTGAACGCCTGCCAGAGCATCCATTGCTCGAGCGACCGCTACGGCCATAATCACAGTATATTGAGCGATTTCTTCAAAATTTTGGTTCGGTTGAAGCACCATGCTCATGTAAATCCCTTTACCTGGCGTAGCGAAAAATGGTCGGCCGAACCTGCCCCGCGGCATTTCTTGCATGTCAGCAACAATCAATGTATTGTCGGGCGTCTGGTCTAAAATCGCCCGCTTAGCATCGGTCATGGTAGATTCAGATGTTTCTAGGACGGTAATTGTTAAAGGCGGTGTTTGTGGCCATAATGCCAACTGAATGCCTTCTGCAGAAAGGACATCTGATTTTTCAAGGCGATACCCCTTATTTTGCACGCTAGTAATTTGATAGCCATCTTTTTTCAATTCATTAATCGCTTTCCAAATAGCTGTGCGAGATAAGGACAGACTTTGTGCCATCTCTTCGCCCGAAAGGAATGCGGGCGTTTGTTTCATCAATAAAGTTAGGACTTGGCTTTTTGTCGACATATTTTTTCCTCCGATTCGTTATACTTATTGTAGCGGAAAGGAAAAGGCTTGGTCAACTAGTGAAAAAATCCATCTTAGGATGGAGGAAAATGAAGCAGGCGTTTGCTATACTTGTTTTATTGAGAAGGAGTGAGGGGAATGGAAAAGCAACAATATGTTTGTGAGAAATGTGGCAATATGCACTATGTGTCGGACCAATTTCAAGCAACAGGTGGGAACTTTGCGAAAATTTTTGATGTTCAAAATAAAAAATTTATTACAATTAGCTGTACCCAATGCGGCTACACCGAACTTTACCGCAGCCAAACAAGCGGCGGCATGAATGTCCTAGACTTTTTATTAGGTGGCGGTTAGTCAAAAACGAATGCATCTTTGCATTCGTTTTTTTGTGTGAAGAGGAAGATAGGGGAAAAGGAGGTCGGGCCAGAAGCGTTTAACTCCGAGAACCAAGTAGGTACGATGATTTCATCTGTTCATGCTTCACAGTGAAACATCGCAACTCTTAGAGCTGTAGCTCTTTTGAAGGCTGTACTGTGACGAGACGCATGTCGAGAAAACACCTTAGAAGTTGTTGAGATCGGAGCAACGCGTAGTGTTGCTTCTGTTCCCGCCGTTTATCAGTTTTTGAGCGTGGAGCAAAAATCCAAAGTGATTTTTGTCCCACGTGCATTATATAGTAAACTCAGTCACATTAAGTGTGATTTAAAATTCTTTCCATCATTGCAAAGGCATAGTATAATGAAGCGAAGGGAGTGATTTCATGCTAACAACTAAATCAAGAAGACAAGGAAGCTCGGTCGTTTTAACTTTACCCACTGATAATGGTAAAAAACCAAAAGTCGACCAAGAATATATTGTGATGTATTCTGACGACGGTACAATTACATTAGTCCCTAAAATTCAGGATCCATTTAGTGAAGGCCCAGAAGGTGAGTATTATGAAAAAGATGAGTGGCATGATCTTGCACCTGAGGGGAGAGAACTTTTTTAATGAATGTTGAAAAGAAGTACATTCCCAAAAAAGGAGATATTGTATGGATTGATTTTGATCCTGCTGCAGGTAAAGAAATTCAGAAGAGACGCCCTGGTTTAGTCGTGTCAAGATATGAATTTAATCGGAAAACCATGTTTGCTGTGATTTGCCCGATTACTTCCACCATTAAAAATATTCCCACTCGATATACGTTGCCCGATGACATAGAAACCCAAGGACAAGTAGTGATCTCACAACTGAAATCTTTGGACTTCACTGAAAGAAAATTAAGTCAAATTGAGCATTTGCCATTAAAAGATATGGCGAAAATTGACCAAATAATTGAATATATTTTCTAGTTGTTGAAAAAATGCGTAATTATTTATTACGCATTTTTTCATTAAAACCCTTTACAAAAAAACTCCTTTTTATGAAAAAGAAAACCTTAAAGAAACCCTTGACTTTTCTAGACAAAGGTAGTAGAATCTATAGAGCAAAAACTATCTGAAAGTGACGAAGCAGGAGCGAAATATTGTCCGTTCCGGTTTTTTATAGGAAAACAAAAGTAGAAACGCCAGAAAATTTTTCGGAAGCATGTTCTATTTTTGGTTTTTTTTTGCTTAAAAACTGCAAAAAATGCTTTTTGTTACATATATTTAATATATGTAACGTAAATGTAATTTTTCGGATCGGTGTTTTGATAGACTTATAACTAGAGGGGTGAAGAGCTTGGCTGGACACGTAGTAAAATACGGAAAGCATCGCGAACGTAGAAGTTTCGCACGTATCAGTGAAGTATTGGAATTACCAAATTTAATTGAAATCCAAACAGACTCTTATCAATGGTTTTTAGATGAGGGACTTCGTGAAATGTTTGAAGACATTTTACCAATTGATGATTTCCAAGGAAACTTATCCTTAGAATTTGTTGACTATGAATTAAAAGAACCAAAGTACACAGTAGAAGAAGCCCGCGCACATGATGCCAACTATTCTGCGCCATTACATGTAACATTACGTTTAACTAACCGTGAAACAGGTGAAATTAAATCCCAAGAAGTCTTCTTCGGCGATTTCCCATTAATGACAGAAATGGGTACCTTCATCATCAACGGGGCAGAACGTGTTATCGTTTCCCAATTAGTTCGTTCTCCAGGTGTTTACTTCCATGGAAAAGTGGACAAAAACGGCAAAGAAGGTTTTGGCTCAACAGTCATTCCTAACCGTGGTGCATGGTTAGAAATGGAAACAGATGCGAAAGACATTTCTTATGTTCGGATTGACCGCACACGTAAAATTCCCTTAACTGTGTTAGTTCGTGCTTTAGGTTTCGGTTCAGATGATACCATCTTCGAAATTTTCGGCGACAGCGAAAGCTTACGCAACACAATTGAAAAAGATTTACACAAAAATGCAAGTGATTCTCGTACAGAAGAAGGCTTGAAAGACATTTATGAACGTCTTCGCCCAGGCGAACCAAAAACAGCAGATAGCTCACGTAGCTTGTTAACTGCACGTTTCTTTGATCCAAAACGTTATGATTTGGCAAACGTTGGTCGCTACAAAGTTAACAAAAAATTAGACTTAAAAACACGTCTCTTAAACTTAACCTTAGCTGAAACGCTAGTTGATCCAGAAACTGGTGAAATCATTGTCGAAAAAGGCACGGTTTTAACACACCAAATCATGGAAACATTAGGCGAATACATTGACAACGGCTTAAACAGCGTAACTTACTATCCAAGTGAAGATGCGGTAGTAACTGAACCAATGACGATCCAAGTGATTCAAGTTCTTTCACCAAAAGATCCTGAACGTATCGTAAATGTGATTGGTAACGGCTATCCAGACGACAGCGTAAAAACAGTTCGTCCAGCAGATATCGTTGCTTCAATGAGCTACTTCTTCAACTTAATGGAAGATATCGGTAATGTCGATGACATCGACCACTTAGGTAATCGTCGTATCCGTTCAGTAGGCGAATTATTACAAAACCAATTCCGTATTGGTTTAGCCCGTATGGAACGTGTGGTTCGTGAAAGAATGTCTATTCAAGACACAGAAACATTGACACCACAACAATTAATTAACATCCGTCCAGTGGTAGCAAGTATCAAAGAATTCTTTGGTTCTTCACAGTTATCACAGTTCATGGACCAAACAAACCCATTAGGTGAGTTAACCCATAAACGTCGTCTATCAGCCTTAGGGCCTGGTGGTTTGACTCGTGACCGTGCCGGTTATGAAGTTCGTGACGTTCACTACTCTCACTATGGTCGTATGTGTCCAATTGAAACGCCTGAGGGACCAAATATCGGGTTGATCAATAGCTTATCTAGTTATGCGAAAGTGAATAAATTTGGTTTCATCGAAACGCCTTATCGCCGTGTTGATCGTGCGACAGGCCGTGTTACTGATCAAGTAGATTACTTAACAGCAGACATCGAAGACCATTATATCGTAGCGCAAGCGAACTCACTTTTAAATGAAGATGGCACATTTGCCAATGATGTTGTTATGGCGCGTCTACAAAGTGAAAACTTAGAAGTTGCCGTAGACAAAGTTGACTACATGGACGTTTCACCAAAACAAGTAGTCGCAGTCGCAACAGCATGTATTCCTTTCTTAGAAAACGATGACTCCAACCGTGCCTTGATGGGTGCCAACATGCAGCGTCAAGCGGTGCCGTTAATTCAACCACGCTCTCCGTGGGTAGGTACAGGTATGGAATATAAATCAGCCCATGACTCAGGTGCTGCTTTACTATGTAAACATGACGGTGTCGTAGAATTCGTCGATGCAAAAGAAATTCGCGTTCGTCGCGACAATGGCGCATTAGACAAATATATGGTTACAAAATTCCGTCGTTCTAACTCAGGAACAAGCTACAACCAACGCCCAATTGTTCACTTAGGTGAAAAAGTTGAAAAAGGCGATACTTTAGCGGATGGACCTTCTATGGAAGAAGGCGAAATGGCTTTAGGGCAAAACGTCTTAGTTGCCTTCATGACATGGGAAGGTTACAACTACGAGGATGCCATTATCATGAGCCGTCGTTTAGTTAAAGACGATGTCTACACTTCTGTGCATATTGAAGAATATGAATCAGAAGCACGTGATACAAAATTAGGACCTGAAGAAATTACCCGTGAAATTCCAAACGTTGGGGAAGACGCGTTGAAAGACTTAGACGAAATGGGGATTATCCGCATTGGTGCTGAAGTTCAAGATGGCGACTTACTAGTTGGGAAAGTCACACCTAAAGGGGTCACAGAATTATCTGCAGAAGAACGTTTATTACACGCAATCTTCGGGGAAAAAGCCCGCGAAGTTCGTGATACGTCTCTCCGTGTACCTCACGGTGGCGGCGGTATCGTTCATGATGTGAAAATCTTTACTCGTGAAGCTGGCGATGAATTATCACCAGGTGTCAACATGTTAGTTCGTGTCTATATCGTTCAAAAACGTAAAATTCACGAAGGAGATAAAATGGCGGGACGTCACGGAAATAAAGGGGTTGTTTCCCGTATTATGCCGGAAGAAGATATGCCATTCTTACCTGACGGAACACCTGTTGATATCATGTTGAACCCATTAGGGGTACCTTCTCGTATGAATATCGGACAAGTACTTGAATTACACTTAGGTATGGCTGCTCGCCAATTAGGTATTCACGTCGCAACACCTGTTTTCGATGGGGCAACCGATGAAGACGTTTGGGAAACTGTTCGTGAAGCTGGTATGGCTAGCGATGCTAAAACAGTTCTTTACGATGGACGTACAGGTGAACCATTTGATAACCGTATTTCCGTTGGTGTCATGTATATGATTAAATTAGCCCACATGGTTGATGACAAATTGCATGCTCGTTCAATCGGACCTTACTCTCTTGTTACGCAACAACCGTTGGGTGGTAAAGCTCAATTCGGTGGACAACGTTTCGGGGAAATGGAAGTTTGGGCACTGGAAGCTTACGGTGCTGCTTACACATTACAAGAAATCTTAACTTACAAATCTGATGACGTTGTCGGACGTGTGAAAACATACGAAGCCATCGTTAAAGGTGAACCAATTCCAAAACCAGGTGTGCCTGAATCATTCCGAGTATTAGTGAAAGAATTACAATCACTTGGTTTAGACATGCGTGTCTTGGACATTGAGGAAGCTGAGATTGAGTTACGCGATATGGACGATGACGATGATGATTTAATCACCGTTGACGCACTAACCAAATTTGCGGAACAACAATCAGCGAAACAGCTGGAAAAAGAAGCAGAATCAGTCGTGAAAGAAGAAGCACAAGACGTTGTTCAAGAAATTGAAACAGCCGAAGACAGAGACTAATTTGTCGCTACCACTCTGATGAGTTGATTCAACTGCGACTTTGTTGCAACTGCGCAAGCCATTACTTGTTCCAAGTGTCGTCAGACCTTCTTTCAAGTGATGCTTGCCATTTGCTAACAAGTTGCTGACTCAGCTTCTCTAAATAAGGAAATGGAGGGAATTCCTTTTGATCGATGTAAATAAATTCGAAAGTATGCAAATAGGGCTTGCTTCACCAGAAAAGATCAGAAGCTGGTCTTATGGGGAAGTTAAAAAACCCGAAACAATTAACTACCGTACATTAAAACCCGAACGTGAAGGGTTATTCTGTGAACGCATTTTTGGTCCAACCAAAGACTGGGAATGTGCTTGTGGTAAATATAAACGTATCCGTTATAAAGGTATTGTCTGTGACCGTTGTGGCGTTGAAGTCACTCGTTCAAAAGTACGTCGTGAACGTATGGGACATATTGAATTAGCCGCACCAGTTTCACATATCTGGTACTTTAAAGGAATTCCATCTCGGATGGGTCTTGTTTTAGACATGAGCCCTCGTGCATTGGAAGAAGTCATTTATTTTGCTTCATACGTTGTCATCGAACCAGGTGACACAACATTAGAGAAAAAACAATTGTTAACGGAACGCGAATATCGTGAAAAACGTGAACAATATGGCCAAGCCTTCAAAGCTGCTATGGGTGCCGAAGCCGTGAAACAATTATTAGATAACGTCGATTTAGATGGCGAAGTTGCGCAATTAAAAGAAGAATTAAAAACAGCTTCTGGTCAAAAACGGACACGTGCCATCCGTCGTTTAGACATCTTAGAAGCCTTCCGTGCTTCTGGTAACCAACCAAGCTGGATGGTAATGGATGTTATCCCAGTTATTCCACCAGATTTACGTCCGATGGTTCAATTGGAAGGTGGTCGTTTTGCAACAAGTGACTTAAACGACTTATACCGTCGTGTTATCAACCGTAACAACCGTCTAAAACGTTTATTAGACTTAAATGCGCCAAGCATCATCGTTCAAAACGAAAAACGGATGTTACAAGAAGCGGTCGATGCTTTAATCGATAATGGTCGTCGTGGTCGTCCAGTTACTGGACCAGGTAACCGTCCATTGAAATCTCTTTCTCACATGTTGAAAGGGAAACAAGGTCGTTTCCGTCAAAACTTGCTAGGTAAACGTGTTGACTATTCTGGTCGTTCCGTAATCGTCGTTGGTCCGTTCTTAAAAATGTACCAATGTGGTTTACCAAAAGAAATGGCGATTGAATTATTCAAACCATTTGTAATGCGTGAATTAGTACAACGTGAAATTGCGACAAACATTAAAAATGCGAAACGTAAAATCGAACGTGGCGAAGATGAAGTTTGGGATATCTTAGAAGAAGTTATCCAAGAACACCCAGTTTTACTTAACCGGGCACCTACGTTGCATAGATTAGGGATCCAAGCTTTCGAACCTGTTCTTGTTGAAGGTCGTGCGATTCGTCTTCACCCATTAGTTTGTGAAGCCTACAATGCCGATTTCGATGGAGACCAAATGGCGGTTCACGTGCCTCTAAACGAAGAAGCACAAGCAGAAGCTCGTATGTTAATGCTTGCTGCCCAAAATATCTTGAACCCGAAAGATGGTAAACCAGTTGTTACACCATCTCAAGATATGGTCTTAGGTAACTACTACCTAACAATGGAAGAAGAAGGCCGTGAAGGGGAAGGTATGATCTTCCGCGACATGAACGAAGCTGTTTTAGCATGGCAAAATGGCTACGTGCATTTACACTCACGGATTGGGGTTCAAACAACACTTTTAGGTGACAAACCATTTACTGATTGGCAAAAAGAACGAATCTTAATCACCACAGTTGGTAAGATCATCTTTAACGAAATCATGCCTGTTGAGTTCCCTTACTTGAACGAACCAACAGACTATAACTTAACTGTTCAAACACCAGATAAATACTTCGTAGAAGCTGGTACAGACATTCCTGCACACATTAAAGAGCAAGAATTAGTTTTACCATTCAAGAAGAAAAATCTTGGAAATATCATTGCTGAAGTCTTCAAGAGATTCCACATTACGGAAACCTCTAAAATGCTTGACCGCATGAAAGACTTAGGTTACAAACACTCAACTTATGCTGGGATGACGGTAGGGATTGCCGATATCATGGTTCTTCATGAAAAACAAGCAATCATTGATGCTGCCCACAAACAAGTTGAAACAATTACTAAACAATTCCGTCGTGGTTTAATTACTGATGACGAACGTTATGAACGTGTAATCGGCGTTTGGAACGGTGCCAAAGACGAAATCCAACAAAAACTGATCGAAAGTATGGAAGCTCGTAACCCAATCTTCATGATGTCTGACTCTGGAGCCCGTGGTAACATCTCCAACTTTACACAGTTAGCTGGTATGCGTGGTTTGATGGCCGCTCCGAATGGACGAATCATGGAATTACCAATCATCTCAAACTTCCGTGAAGGACTTTCTGTCTTAGAAATGTTTATCTCAACTCACGGAGCTCGTAAAGGGATGACCGATACGGCCTTGAAGACAGCCGATTCAGGTTACTTAACACGTCGTTTAGTTGACGTTGCCCAAGACGTAATCATTCGTGAAGACGACTGTGGCACTGACCGTGGTCTTGAAATCGAAGCCATTCGTGAAGGTAACGAAATTATCGAACCATTAGACGAACGTCTATTAGGTCGTTATACACGTAAATCAGTTGTTCATCCAGAAACTGGTGCAATCATCATTGGTGCGGATCAATTAATCACTGAAGATCTTGCCAGAGAAATCGTGGACGCTGGTATTGAAAAAGTAACCATCCGTTCTGTCTTTACATGTAACACAAAACATGGTGTATGTAAGCACTGTTACGGACGTAACTTGGCAACTGGTTCTGACGTTGAAGTCGGAGAAGCAGTTGGTACAATCGCCGCTCAATCAATCGGGGAACCTGGTACACAGTTAACCATGCGTACGTTCCATACCGGTGGGGTTGCCGGTGACGATATCACTCAAGGTTTACCTCGTATCCAAGAAATCTTTGAAGCACGTAATCCGAAAGGGCAAGCAGTGATTACAGAAGTAACCGGTGAAGTTATCGATATTTCTGAAGATCCTGCCACACGTCAAAAAGAAGTAACCATCAAAGGAAAAACAGATACACGTACCTATACTGTCCCTTACACTGCACGTATGAAAGTTGCTGAAGGCGACATCATCCACCGTGGTGCACCGTTGACAGAAGGTTCAATCGATCCAAAACAATTATTACAAGTTCGTGATGTTTTATCTGTTGAAAACTACCTATTACGTGAAGTACAACGTGTTTACCGTATGCAAGGGGTAGAAATCGGCGACAAACATATCGAAGTAATGGTTCGTCAAATGTTACGTAAAATCCGCGTAATGGATCCAGGTGACACTGAAATCCTTCCAGGAACATTAATGGACATCGCAGAATTTAAAGACCGTAACTACGACACATTAGTTGCTGGTGGCGTCCCTGCTACTAGTCGTCCAGTCTTACTTGGTATTACCAAAGCGTCATTGGAAACAAACAGCTTCTTATCTGCTGCATCCTTCCAAGAAACAACACGCGTGTTAACAGATGCTGCTATCCGTGGCAAAAAAGATCCATTACTTGGATTGAAAGAAAATGTTATCATTGGTAAAATCATCCCAGCTGGTACTGGTATGGCTCGTTACCGTAACATGGAACCAAAAGAAGTTGGCGTAGCTAGCGAAAACGTTTATAGTATTTCAGACATCGAAGCACAAATGGCTGCTGAAGATGCGATGAAAAACATCAATAAATAAACCCTAAAAAGCCGTAAGGAGCATGCTCCTTGCGGCTTTTTTTATTTGCTATAACCAACTGATTGTGAGTAAGCCCAAACTTAAAAAGGGGACAAAGGGAAGTGTCTGTTCAACTGGATACCCCAAAAATTTACAGCTGTAGCCATAGATTAGGCCATAACTACTGGCAAAAAATAGTAGCATCAGCAACTGAGGTACCTGTAAAAAACAGCCCCACAAACCCAGTAACAAAAGATCCCCTCGCCCCATGGCTTCCGGAAAATAATGTAAGACGGCTCGGAAAAAACAAAAACAAAAAAGACCAGTCAGTAAGTAAAACGAATGCTGACCCGTCACTTTCAGCAAACAAAGCACAAGAAAACTAGGATAAAGAATCTTCGGTTCAACCACTAAATACCAGTAATCAATCAAGGATAATGTGAAAGCACTCGTCAGCCACCACCAGAGAATCAAAGCATCAATCGTCAGGCCAGCTGAAAAACAGCTTGCGGTTAAGCCGCCCATGACAAGTTCTGCTAAAAGATAACTCTTAGCTACTGGCTGTTGACACTTTCGACAACGAAAGCGCTGCAGCAAAATCGAAACAACTGGAATTAATTCATAAAGTTGTAGAGGCTGGTGGCAACCTTGACAGTGGGAAGGGGGCCACCACAAAGAACGCCCTACTGGTAAGCGCTCCGCCACTAAGCATAAAAAAGAACCGAAACAGGCACCAATCAAAAAGAGACTTAAGAAAAACATAGGTTACCTCCTTAAAAATAAACTACGCTTTTTTTAAACTTTTTCGTTTGACTAGACAAATCTTTTTTTGTTAGGAATAATAAAAGAAACAAGAAATGAGGGAATCAAATGGAAAAATTAGCGATTGGTGTCGACGTTGGCACTACGCAAGCCAAAGCAGTGGCTTTTCAAGCAAATGGCACAGTCGTAGCTTCTAGCTATGTGCGTTATCCATTAATTCAAGAGACTGAAGGAATGGCGGAGCAAGACCCAGAAACGCTGTTCCAAGCTGTGGTGAACTGTATTCGAACCGTCACACAACAAGTGAAGAATCAACCAATTGGGCTCATTTCTTTTGCTTCAGCGATGCATGGCTTAATTGCCATGGATGCGCAAGGACGCCCATTGACCCAAGTGATTACTTGGGCTGACACACGAGCATCTGATTATGCGGAAGCGTTAAAAGAAACGCCAGCGGCCCAATTATTTTATCAATTGACAGGCATGCCAGTTCATCCAATGGCGCCTTTGTACAAGATTCGCTGGCTGCAGGAAAATCAGCCAGCCGTTGCGCAGAGCGCGGCCAAGTTTATTGGGATTAAGGACTACATTTTTTACCGTTTCTTTAGCGAATACTGGACAGATTATAGTAGTGCTTCGGGGATGGGTTTATTTAATATTCACACGCGGCAATGGGAATCGTCGATTTTAGCGTATTTATCTATTGAGGAGGAACAGTTGCCAAAAGTTGCCCCGTCAACGTTCATTTTTCCAGCGTTAGCGCCTTCTTGGCAAGAGATGCTTGGTGTTGAGGAGGAAACGGTTTTAGTTCTTGGTGGCGCGGATGGTCCATTGTCTAATTTAGGTTTGGGAGCGCTAGGAATGGGTGTAGCGACTTTGACCGTTGGTACGAGCGGCGCACTTCGGTATATTGTCGAAGAACCTTTTTTGCATCCGCAAGGTGAAACGTTTTGTTTTGCTCTAGATGAACAGCACTGGGTGATTGGTGGCGCAAGTAGTAATGGTGCAGTTGCGTTAGATTGGGCGAGCCAAACGATTTTTGCAGAAGAACGTCAGCAAGCTATCCAAAACGGGACCAATCTCTATGACCCAATTATGGCCAAAATTGCAACCGTGCCAGCTGGGGCAAATGGCTTACTGTTTCATCCTTATTTGCTTGGTGAACGAGCACCGCTGTGGAATGCAGAGGCGAGCGCAAGTTTTATTGGCTTGCGCAAAAATCACCATGCCGGACATTTAGCTCGAGCGGTGGTGGAAGGAATCTGTTTCAATTTAAAAACTATTTTAGAGGATTTGAAACAACTCGGTGGACCCGTTCAGGAGATTCGGGCGACAGGCGGCTTTGCTGATTCCCCTGTGTTCCGTCAAATCATGGCTGATGTGCTGGGAGAAACGTTATCGTTCACTGATAGCACCGAAGCTTCGGCATTAGGCGCTGTTTTGCTAGGCTGGCAAGGCTTAGGGCAGTTACCGAATTTACAAGCAGCGGCGCAACAGGTGCTGGTTCATGAAACGGTCACGCCACGAGCGGATCAATTGCTAGTTTATCAAGAACTGTATCCTGTTTTTCAAGAAACCCAACAAGTTTTAGCACAAAGTTATCAAAAATTAGCAGAATTCCGCAAATAATTGATAGTAAATAGCTTTGACAAATGGCTGAGAAGTTGCTTAACTAGAAGAGAGACAAAGACTTGAGGAAATGAGGATGAGAAATGAAGAAACAGCTACTACCACTATTTCTGTTATTCATTGGGGCGTTAGCAAGTTGCAGTGCACCGTCTCGTTCCGGCGAAAAAGCAGCGCAACAGTTGGTAGATTACTTTATTTATCAAGAAAAGCCAGCGACATTCTCTCAAACTTTTCGTGAACCGAAAGTCTTGGCGGAGCATTTGCAGAGGAGCCGTCAACAGTTCCAGAAGCAATTTTTCAATAGCTTAAAAGAAATGAACGCTGAAGTCACCGAAACTGAAGCCCAGAAGCTTAGCGCAGAATTACTGGCTCAAGTGAAGAAAAAAGCGTCATATCAACTAGTAGCCACGAAAGAATTGAATGGGCAAGCGACAATCACTTTTCAGATTAAGGGCTTAGATTTTGTGACGGCGATTGAAGATACAACCACTGCTCTTCTTCAGCAAACGCAACAGGCGACACAAGCGCTAGACATGCAGCACACGTTAGCCGTTTTAAAAAAAGAAATCCAACAAATCAATGTCAGCCATGAGCCAGTTGAGCTGCCATTAATGGTTAAGCAAGTAGAAGGACAATGGTACTTGCCAGCAGCGGAGCAACTGAGACTGAATCAGTTTTTTTTAGCTTTCGTCACAGGAAAAGAAGATACTGACCAGTTGACAGAGGCACTCGACACGATCCTCACTCAAGCGGAACAAAAAGTCGTCACTGCGGATGAAAAAACAGCGATTTCAGGAAATTAATTAGATTCTTAATTATAATTATTATAATTTGATAATAATTTTAAAAAAGAAAGGTTTTCAGTGTACTTTTTTCACAATTCATATTACACTAAGAGTGTAGAAATAATATTTAGGAGGATGACAAAGAATGAAATTTGAAAAAACAAAAGAAATTTTGAACCAACTCGTTGCAGATTTAAGCCAATTTTCCGTGGTAATTCATCAAACACATTGGTATATGCGTGGACCTGAATTTTTAACACTTCACCCACAAATGGATGAATACATGGATCAAATCAATGAGCAATTGGATGTTGTTTCAGAACGTTTAATCACATTGGACGGCTCTCCATTCTCAACATTGCGTGAATTCGCAGAAAATACAAAAATTGAAGATGAAATTGGTAACTGGGACCGCACCATTCCAGAACGTATGGAAAAATTAGTAGCAGGCTACCGTTACTTAGCAGACCTTTACGCAAAAGGAATCGAAGTTTCTGGTGAAGAAGGCGACGACTGCACACAAGACATTTTCATCGCAAACAAAACAGACATCGAAAAAAATATTTGGATGTTACAAGCCAAACTTGGCAAAGCGCCTGGTATTGACGCATAATTTAAAACAACTCCCAAAGCCGCTGACGTTGACGTTGGCGGTTTTTTTTTGTTTAAAAGGCACAAAAAAATAAGTGAAAATCTATTTTCTGAAAGCGCAGAAAAACATTGACTTTATCAGTGATTGAAGGTAAAATATTAAATGGTATTGTTTGCCCCACAATGAGCCCCGGAAACTCAAGTGTATGTCAAACATCGAAAACAAAATTGGAGGAAAGAAACGTGCGTACAACATATATGGCCAAAGCTGGCGAAGTAGAACGTAAATGGTACGTAGTAGATGCAACAGATGTTCCTTTAGGACGTCTATCAGCAGTTGTTGCTTCTGTACTACGTGGTAAAAATAAACCAACATTCACACCACATGTGGATACTGGAGATTTCGTAATCGTAATTAACGCTGATAAAGTAAAATTAACAGGTAAAAAAGCTACAGACAAAATTTACTACCGTCACTCAATGTATCCTGGAGGATTAAAATCAGTGACAGCTGGTGAATTACGCGACAAAAACTCTCGCCGTCTTATCGAAACTTCTGTAAAAGGTATGCTACCTAAAAACACTTTAGGACGTAAACAATTTACTAAATTGAACGTATACGGTGGAGCTGAGCATCCACATGCTGCACAACAACCAGAAGTATTAGATATCACGAACTTAATTTAAGGAGGGAAATTCATTGGCACAAGTACAATATAGCGGCACAGGCCGTCGTAAAAATGCAGTTGCCCGCGTACGCTTAGTACCAGGTACTGGTAAAATTACTGTAAACAAAAAAGACGTAGAAGAATATATTCCACATGCTGACTTGCGTGAAGTTATCAACCAACCATTTGGCGTAACTGAAACAAAAGGCGCTTACGATGTAATCGTAAACGTAAACGGTGGTGGCTATGCTGGACAATCAGGAGCTATCCGTCACGGAATCGCTCGTGCATTGTTACAAGTAGATCCTGACTTCCGTTCTGCTTTAAAACGCGCTGGGTTACTTACTCGTGACGCACGTATGGTTGAACGTAAAAAACCAGGTCTTAAAAAAGCCCGTAAAGCTTCACAGTTCTCAAAACGTTAATTATTTGGAGTCGTTGCGAACGTGTTCGCTTACGCAAACAATCTGGGACGAAGATTTCCTTGGAAATCGAGTGCCACTCAATTATCATTTTGAAAGACACTTTCCAAATGAGGAAACTAAAATTATAAACCGTCCATTTTGGACGGTTTTTTTAAATTAAAGATAGGTGAAAATATGATAGAATCAAAAAAATACCCAATAGTTACACCAATTATGGCATGTATTTTTATAATTGTTCAACGTGTATTATTTTCGGGTACAGCGATTCCACAATATGACCAAAATGGTACGCGTTTTTATCTTTATTCAGTAGCATTAGGATTAGTTGCAGTTGGTGGGAATTTATTGGCTTTATATATGGGGTACCACGGAAAAAAATCAGTAGGAACCAAGCCGCTAGCTAAATTTGCAAATTTTTATTTATTATATGTTTTTGGAACACTCGTTTTAAATTTGTCTTTGGCTTCTTTTTCATTAAATATACGTGATTATTGGACGATACTCTTTCCAATTAGTCAAAATATTTTTCCATTTGCTACGGCTTACTTGCTTTTGTTTTTATTAAGCCCTTATTTATACGAGTATTTAGATCGGTTAAAGAACGAACAAATCAAATGGACCATGTCACTACTAACATTCTTTTTAATCGCTTTACCAACTTTTTTTGGAAAAGATATTTGGGGAATGGCTAGCGGTAATAGCATTTTACTTTTAATTTATTTTTACTTAGTTGGCTACGCCATTTATCGGTTTAATTTTCTTCCTCGTTATCATTTGAAATTTATTCAGGTGACTTTTGGAATAGTAATATTAGCAAGTTTAGTCTTATTAATGACACATATCTCTCTATTTTTAAACAAAGGAACAAGTACTGCTACTCGATTCAATGTTCCTTGGTCTCTTTTTTCCGTGTACTATTCGATTTCTTTATTTATATTTTTAGAAAATGTAAATAAACGATTTTCCTTATTGCGTTTAAATTTTAATGTGTTATCTACAAGTTTATTGGTTGTACAAATCTTAGTGAACTGGCCAATTGTTACACGTCTAGTTTCTGAGAAATTTGTTCAAACGGAGGTGAAATCTGGTACTGTTTGGGCAAAACAAATTATCTATTTAACTATTGCTTATTTGATAGTAGCACTTCTTTCTAGCTGTGTTGTATTACTTTTACAAAAAATTCCGCTATATCGTAAAATTGAGCAGAATTTAAGAGTAGAAAATTTTTCACAACTAAAATTGAAATTAAGTAAGCTATGGAACTGGGTCTGCGCTTACCGCAGATTATTTTATAGTGCGCTATTTTTCTACTTATTCACGATTATGCAATTGTTATTAATTGCAGATTACGGATCGAAGGATATAGCACTTCGTTCTATTTTTACTATTTTTATCTATAGACAAGCACAAGTTTTCTTAAACGTAATCGTAATCATAGCATTCTTAATGTTAGTTATTTTATTGATTAATAGATTTTGGTATGCGTTTGCGTTTACCTTAGTGATAAATCTTGTTTTAACTATCGCGACAGTTTTGAAAATTAAATATAGACTTGAACCAATTTTACCGGCGGATTTAGCTTTTTTAAACAGTATTAGTGAAATTTTAGATATGCTAAATCCTGTTATTCTTATTATTAGCGTCATTGGTTTAGTTTTAGTAGGAATTTATTCTTGGATTCTACAAAAACGTTTGGAAAGAACCTATCATCTAAAAATAAACATAAAAAAACGAGTATTAGGAATTGTCTCAATTTTAGTGTTTTTTTCAGGGGTCTTTTTCGTTAACCATCAGAACTCGCTGCCTAATTTGGTGTTTAAGCTTTTTCGTATTGATAGTCAATTTTATAATCAAAGACGTGGGACACAGATTAATGGTCCAGTCATCCAATTTTTAAGTAATATTGATGTGAAAATTATGGAGGAACCCTCTGGATACTCACAAGAGAACATTAAAAAAATTATGGCAAAGTATGATGCAGAGGCTAAAAAAATAAATTCAGAGCGTCAGGATTGGCAAAAAGAGCAAACGGTTATTTTTACTCTTAGCGAAAGCTTCAGTGATCCGTCTCGATTGAAGGATATAACTTTGAACAATAATCCATTTCCGTTTATTACACAGTTATCTAAAGAAACAACATCGGGTTTAATGCTTTCCTCAGGTTATGGTGGAGGTACAGCAAACATGGAGTGGCAATCGTTGACAGGGATGGATTTAAGTAACTTGGGGGCTACCTTGCCTGTGCCTTACACTCAGTTAGTGAACAAGCAAAAAAAGACGCCTACTTTTTTAAATTTATTTGATGAAGCTGTGGCAATTCATCCATTTTCTGCAAATACTTATAGTCGTTTAAATGTATTTGAAAAGTTTGGATTTGATAAGTTTCATTATATTGGAAGTCCAGATGGATTGAATTATACACAAAAGATTGAAGCGAATCCGTATATTTCAGATGAAGCAGCCTATCAAGAAACAGTTGATGCGATAAATGCAACGGAAGGTAAGACTCAGTTTATCCAACTATCTACAATGCAAAATCATATGCCATATAACAATTACTACAAAGAAGACACATTTGATTTCGAGGGGGCTGGTGTCTCAGAAAGCAATAGAAATCAAATGAAGACCTATCTTCAAGGTTTAAATTATACAGATCAAGCAACGCAGAAATTTATTGAAGAAATTGATAAAATTGAAAAACCAATTACAATTGTTTGGTATGGAGATCATTTACCAGGTATCTATAAGGAACAAGATTTAGCGAAGTATCCTTTGTTGTATCGAGAAACAGATTATTTCGTATATAACAATAAATATGCACAACAACAAAGAAAACTGCCAAATTATTCATTAGTATCTCCGTATATGTTTTCTTCATTGGCGCTCGAGCAAGCTAATATTAAAGTGACACCATTTTATGCCTTGTTAACAGCAGTGACAAATAATTTACCAGCTACAACAATTGACCCTAATTCTGGTAGTCAAAACGTTCAGAATGGTAAAAAAGTATTTGCTAGTGATCAAAATAAAACGACAGAAGAAAAAGATCTTACTAAGGAGCAAAAAGAGTTGCTTCATGATTATGAATTGATTCAGTATGACCTAGTCGCAGGAAAACAATATTCAGCAGATTGGGCGGAAAAAAAAGTGAATTGATTGGCAATAAAAATGTTATATAAAGAAAGTAGGGCATAAGTCGAAACGACTTATGCCCTACTAGCTATATCTTAAAATAATTAGCTGAACAAAAGCAACTTCTTCAGAAATAAGCCGAATTCTCCAAAAAATGGTATCATTAAGTAATGAAACATAGCCATAAAAAATAACGAATATCGGAGGCAGAAAATGAGTAGTGTGGTTTGTCAAAGTTGTGGGGCGAATGCGTTTAGATGGTACGATACCGCTGATCAAGTGGTGGAATGTAAGTATTGTCATTCCAAGCAAGCTTTTATAAAAGGTATGGGCGTCGAGTCAGCCATAAAAGTTGTTGGGGGAAAAGAAGAAGCGGAGACGGATTCTGAATACCAAGAACGGATTATTCATCAATTTGGCTTGAAAGATCAAGTGATTGAAGTGAAGAATTATTCATTAATCGATATTCCGTTAACATTTATTGTTTGGTTGTATTTGGATATTTTATTAGGAGCATTGTTTATCTGTGGTGGTTTTCTTTCTAAAAACTATCGAGCTTGGTACGCCAATTTACTTCGTTGGCACTTTTATGGTTGGCGTTATACAAAGTCAGCGACTGAAAAAGAGAAGGCAAGTCAACGGATTAGAGGCAGTCTGTTGATTAAATGGCTACTTCAAGAGGACCCCGACAAAACGAAAAAATTAATAATGGTTGGCGTGTCCATCCTGTTCACTGTCCTGTTCGTTTACACTACAGGAAATGGCGCTGCCTAAACGAAATATTTATTGAAACACTTTCTGTTGATAGAAAGTGTTTTTTTGTCTCGATGCATAATTGAAATTGATTAATTTAATCATTCGTATGTCATCAAAATAAGCATTGACCTGTGCTTTTACTTATGTCTATAAAATATTATAGAAGGATAGTTCAAAACATAAAATCATGTGTTTAGCCTAAATAAAATCATAATAAAAAATTACTAATGGGAATGATAGGGGAGTCGTGTTGAGCGGTATATTGAGTAGTTATATGAACAAGAAGAGTCAAGCGAAAAAACTAAAAAAATCTGGCAAAATACTTTGTCCGAGGCTAGAGATATGGAAATAAAGATTTCGTTATCTGAACAAAGAAATACTTTAGCATAGGAGGGAGCGATTGAAATGATTATCCAAAATCAGCCAATTCAACTATATGAAGGAAAATGACAAAAATCGAAAAAAACTAAATGAACTGATTTGTCAACTGAAAAAACAATTGCTAACCAAATAGCGACAAATCAAGAATTAGATCAATTAGCACGGCAAGCACAAAGAAATGCTAAAAAAGCAGAAGTTGAGGGAGGTCTAGAGACTATCAACTGTTTATCGAGTGCTTGAGCAAGCGAAAAATGATGGACAACAAGCCATCCGTCGATCGTTGTTCCAACAGGAAGAAAAGTTAGAAGAGAACAGACAAGTGTATAGAAAGAAAATGAATACATATGAAGAAGAGTGGCAGGGGTTACGACGAAAGGAGAATCAGTAAATGTTTGATGAGGTTATGGAAGATGTAGCAGAAATACTCGCACGTTTACAGGAATAACTTTTACAAATTGAAAAAAACTATCAAAAAATCAACATTAGTAACTATGTAGCAAATAGAGGCCTGCGCCGATCAAAGAAACAGTAAGAAAAAATTAAAAAGAAAGAACAAGCAAAAGTAACAGCTTTAAAATCACAAAGTCAAAAGCTGTGCGCAAGAAGAGTTGAAAAATGCGGTGACGGAGTCGGAAAGTGTATAGCATGAAAAATCGGTATTTTATATCTTTGTTTTATTTACAAAACATTTAATAACTTTAGTCGTGATTGTGTTTTAATTCACAACTTTAAGCGTTATAATTTAAATGTTATAAAATATATTTATATGAAAGGGTTATTTTATGAGAAAGAATAAAAAAATATGGGCGTTTTTAGGGATTTTATTAGTTGTTATGAGCTTTTCTTTTAAATCAGGGGTAGTAAATGCAGAAGATAAAGTAATAGGTGATGATTATCCTGCTAAATGGAAAAATCTGCCTTTAGGTGCAACTACTGATGATTGGGGTATGGCTACAAGATACTGTACTTCCTTTGTGGCAAATCGATTGAGTGTGGAAAATAAGTTTGATATTAGACGTGATGGTTTAGACTGGAATGCTAACCAATGGGGAAATAATGCTAGAAGGCAAGGCTATAAGGTAGATATGATACCCAGAAGAGGATCAGTAGCCTATTGGAACAGTATGTATCATGTAGCTTGGGTAGCGGCAGTTGATGGGGATAGAGTTTTGATTGAAGAATATAATTATGGATATACAGGAAGATATAATTCTAGATGGATTAGTAAAAACTCTGTTGATGGGTATATACATTTTAAAGATATATCCTCTTCTCCTGAAAAACAAGCTATTAATAAATATATTACTATAACTAAAGATGGACAAGATTTTTTTGAAAATATTGAGTGTACTACCAAAAAAGCAAAAACAGTTAGAGGAAGAATTTATTATGTAAAGATAGCGTACAAATTGTCTAACGGACAATTATTGTACTCTGTATATGAAGATGAAAAAGGAACAGCCTGGATTGGATATTTAAGACAAGGATCTTCAGAATTTACACAGTTAGAAACTTTTAACAGAAAAAAAGTTTCTTTAACGAATAATGCGACAACACTTTGGAAAGATTTAAATTATCAAGGGAAATTAGGGATGTCAGTAGCTGGGAATGCATACACGGTAAACCGAGTATTTTATAACTCTACCAATAATGCATCTTATCATGAATTGTATCGAGGAAACACATTCTGTGGGTATGTGAATAGCGGGGCAGTAAAAGATATAGTTAGTGAATCTATTAAAAAATATGTGACGGTGACAGAAGATAACCAAGAGATTTTTGGTAATTATGAACAAACAAATATCAGAGGAAAGACAGAGCGGGGAAGAATTTATTATTCTAATGTTTCTTACGATCTAGGAAATGGAACAATCTTACATTCATTGTATAGAGACGAGACAATGTCGGAATGGGTAGGTTATGTAAAAGAGAATGTGTTTGAATATACACCAATAGAAACGTTTGATAAAAAACAAGTAATTTTAACAAACAGTACGACAACACTTTGGAAAGATTTAAATTATCAAGGGAAATTAGGGATGTCAGTAGCTGGGAATGCATACACGGTAAACCGAGTATTTTATAACTCTACCAATAATGCATCTTATCATGAATTGTATCGAGGAAACACATTCTGTGGGTATGTGAATAGTGGGGCAGTAAAAGATATAGTTAGTGAATCAAAATTTAAGGAAAATCCTGATATGAATCAAACAGACGTACTGAAAACACAAGACAGTATGGATGAATTTATAGATTTTGATAATGATGGAAAAGAAAATAAGGAAAGTTTAAAAGAAGATATTACTGAAAAAAATCTGAGTTCTAAAGAAGAGAGTAACAAGGAGCAGACTGAAATATCTTACTAAACAAAAAACTAAAAAAAGCCACTTTCCTCTGGAAAGTGGCTTTTCCCATCCCCTCTCACCGAGAAGACAAAATTTCATAAATCACATAGAGTTCCCAGTTGGAAATCTCTATTCGATAAAACTGTTCTAGGGTATAGAAAATGTTTTTAGCATTTTGGAAAAATGGTTTTTGGTTAATGGTTAGTTCCTCGAGGTTAGCAGGGATTTCATAGTCTTCAACGCCGAGCATGGTCCGCTCTACCATGAGTGCGTTGTGCATCATTAAGTTAAATTTCATTTTGCCGCTGAGTGTGAGGTCGAAGCGTTTTTCAATGTTTTTTGTAACGTTTTCGACTTGTTTAATAATGACGTCAGGATTTAGAAATTCTAGTTTTTCTGACAAGCCTTCTTTCGAGAAGAAGTGAACAAATTCGTTAATCATGCTATCGATGTTATTGGGATGCATCAAGTTTTGGAAAGGTTCCATCAACTGGGTTCCTGCATCTTCGTCTAACATGTCTAAGAGGTTCACGCTAGCAACATTCGTATGATTGTCTAAGTAGGACGTCGTCAAAATGAGCGAGGTTTCTTTTAAATAATTTTCTTCGGCGTTGGCAATGTCTAACGTGTTCACCAAATCTTTGTATTTTAGGGTAATGACTTTAATATCAGTATACAAGTATTTTTGACAGATTTGTTTGATTTGCTTGGCAATATCCAGACCTGAAATACTAGAGACAATGATATTTTTTTCCACTGAAAAGCCTTCAAAGTACTGTACATCGGTTTTAAATTTTTTTTCAGCGGTTTTAGCAATACCATAGAAAAGTTGTTCGTTCATTAATTGATGACCAATTTCCAACGCATAGGCAGTGGTCAGGTTGTTGATCACCAAAAGTTCTCCAAGAATTTGCGGTTTCAAACTTTTATAAAGTTGTGTCAGGGAACCCATATCGACGAGCATAATGACGCCTTGTGATGTGTCCCGCTGAGAAAGCCACTCTTTAACTTCGGCGACGATATCTCTGACCGAAGAGGTTAAGGGCATGTTAATCGCATCAAAAATATAGGTACCACATAATTTGTTGGCAACGGCTTGAATACTTGTGGCAGTCGATTCACCATGCGCCACGAGGAGCGCTTGGTAAGGAATCGTTTCAGAAATTTCTCCGCTAAGTAATACAGATAAGAGTACCTCTGTCAAGAAACGGTATTCTTCTGGCAGCGGACTGACTAAGTTTTTCACGAGGGAAACCGTTCGCGGATAGTGTTCTTTTAACTGTGCTTGGACTGGAAGGAGCATTGTTTCGTTAAATGTTGGCGGTAAAATTTTCAGCAATTTGGCAACATCTTTCATCGGTTTTTCAGTTTGTTCAGGTTGGTTAATAATTAGTTTGTTTTTGGTTTGGACTTCCGTGACTAGGTTTTGTAAAAAATAATCATTTTCTAAGGTTATTTCATCGTCTAAACAATATTTAATGAATTGTGTCAGTTCAGTTTTTAAGTGGGCCAGTGTTTTTTCTTTTGTAAATAAGGCTTCAAATGTTGCGAAAATATCGGAAGAAAGTGTGTCTTCTTCTAACACTTCTTTGTCTAAAGGAATCGTAATCATTGGTTGAGTCGCATCGCCAATGACGACGGGTTGATTGGGCAAAGTTTTTCGTAATTGCGACGCGCAAAGGAGCTGCACTTTGTTGGATAAACTTCCCACGTTGCCAGGTTCGTCATTTTCTAATAATGCCGTAAAGATTTCTTCGTCCACGTTGATGTCTTTGGTCATTCGTTTCGCTTCTCGGTGAAATAAGTTTTTCAAAATCGCAATCCGTTCTCGAATGGGGCGCTCTTTGAAGTTCGGAAGTGAGACGATTACGGAAATTCGGCGATAAAAGGTTGGTAATAAGACTTTTTTCGGGTTTTCGGTGGTTGCAAATAGTAGCCGGACCTTGGAATGGACCATTTTTCCTTCTTCACCAATAGGGCGGAAGGTCCCTGTATCCATAAACTGAAAGAGTTTTTCTTGGTTTTCGTTGGATAATCGATGTACTTCATCTAAAAAGAGTACGGAATTATTAGCTTGGGCCAAGAGTCCTTGCTTTTCTGATTCAGCTCCAGTAAATGCGCCTTTGGTATGGCCGAAGAGAATGGATGATAGCAATTCGGGATTGTTGGCATAATCGGCACAGTTAAAGGTGTAGAATTTTTCCAGGCCAATGATTTGTTCATTTTTCAGATACTCATAAATCAGCTTTGCCAAAAAGCTTTTGCCGACACCACTGGCTCCATGGATTAATAAAGGCATACCCAATGGGGGATACAACATAGCGGCTTTGCATTGTTCGATGGCTTTTTTGGCGCTGCCTTGGCTACCGATGTATTGTCGAAACACATCGGTCGTGGGGGTTGTTGCACGGGTTAATTGCCAATAAACGGGTTTTTTTCCCGTTTGTTGGACTTCACCTTTTTCCAATAATTTATTTAAGTATAAGCTGGTTACCGAGCGGCTTAATTGAATTTTTGTGGCAATTTCTTGTGTGCTCATCGGGGTGTTGCTGGTTTCTAAAATATCAACTAAGTGTTGGTAGGTCTCCAAGCGCATGATTCATCGTCCTTCCAAAAGAGAGGTCGGGAAAGGGGTTGCTTCTGTTCCCGCCGTTTATCAGCTTTTAAGCCTGAGATAAAAATCACTTTGGATTTTTGTCTCAGGCTCTAAGTGTTTAATAATTAAATGTTTATTGTTTCAATTTTAACAGATGCCTAGTAATCCTAGCAAGATGCCTAAGAGCATGATGCCAAACATCACCACGTTAACATTGACTTTTTTGCGTAATAGCCAGAAAGCAAGTAATGTCACGGCTAATGGTACGATACCGACGAATAGTTGATCCAAATAGTCTTGGATTTTAACTACGTCTTCGCTTCCTTTAACGGAAACTTCAAGAATCGTTTTGAATTTTACATTTGAAGCAGTCATACTGCCCATCATCATTAAGCCTAGCATACTTGATACTTTTGTGAGTATCTTCATTCCGCCTGATTCGTACATTTTTTGGATAAAACTTTCACCGATTGAGTAGCCGCTATACAACGCATAATAGTGAATTAAGAACGCAGGAACGTTGTATAAAAGTAAGAAGACAATCGCCCCTAATGGCGAACCAGTGCTGGCTAATGAAATCCCAATACCAGCAGCAATAACACGTAAGATGCCCCAGAAGAAGGAATCACCGATGCCTGAAAGTGGCCCCATTAGTGAGGCTTTAACTGCTGTAATAGAGCTAGCATCAAAATTTTCGTCTTCACTGTTTTGTTTTTCCATCGAAGCAACGAGCCCCATAATGAAGTTATTGATATGCATGGTTGCGTTGAACCAAGTGGTGTGACGCACCAATGCCTCGGCCCGTTCTTCCTTGGTTTTATAAAAACGATTGATAACTGGGAGTAAAGTGTACATGACACCCACTGCGTGGTATTGTGTAGCTCCTGTCCGGCTAGCGTTCATCGTCCAAGAACGCCAGAAAACAGAGCGCATTATTTTTTTCTCTTCTTTAGATAAATTCTCTTTTAACTTCATGCGAAAAAGTCCTCCTCTTCGATTTCTTTCGCGCTGCCTTCAACCGCAGAAGACGCCGCAGGTTTTCTTTTTAGAATGTCGCGAAATTCTACATCCCGTTGGGCACTCACGACACAAATTACTGTCCCGATGACCGCTACCGCAACGGCTGGTAATTGTAGGTACGCGGTTAAAACAAAGCCTAAAATGTAAAAGACGGCTAATTTATTATCCCATAACAGTTTCATTAACATAGCAAACCCAACGGCAGGTAAAAGTCCGCCAGCTGCGCTTAAGCCGTTCATCAAATTTTGTGGAATACTTTCAACAAACAGATTTACTGGCCCGCTTCCTGCTAAAATTCCGATAAATGAAATCGAAGCGATGATTAAATAATAAATAATCCACGTTCCGTAATGCAGTGTCACAGCCATTTTTTGGTTGCCTTCACGTGCTGCTTTGTCAAGAGAAGGAGCAAAGATATTCATAAAGACATTTTTTAAAAACATCACCACGAAAGCGGCTAACATCCCAATTGGTACGGCTAACGTCATGGCGGCTTTTTGTTCGACATTTGAAATAATTGCAAACGTTGTGGCTAAAGTAGTCGCAGTTACAGGTTCCGCTGCGATAACACCACCGATATTAACATTTCCTAAGAAAATTGCTTCTAAAGAGGCCCCCATTAAGACCCCTGTTTTCATGTCGCCCATTAAAATTCCTGTGACTAATCCAACGACTAAGGGACGTTCCATCATACTTTGACCAGTTAAATAATTCCCAGCAAAACAGATAAATACAGCTAAGGCTGCCATTGTTGCATGCATAAGCATTGTTCATTTCCTCCTTTTAATTGACGGCTTGTTTTAGACTTAATTTTGAGTTGGTTGGCAGTACTTGGTTATAGCTTTCCACGTGAGTCAAACTGGCTAATTCTTTGGCAGCTTCTAACTCTTCAGGGTTTAATTGGACACTTGGGAAAACCATTGTTTTGGTGGCTGGATCTGATTTATCAAAGCGGCCAGCGTTGGCAACATTCACACTTTCAATATCTGTCACGTTTTTCGCAATTTTAGTAGCATCCGCTACACTGTTCACAATTACAAAAATTCGTTTGTCTTTGCCACGAGGATCATTGAAGACATCAATCGCATCATCAACTGAGCGAATTAATAGTTTCATGCCATTAGGGACAGCCATTTTTAACGTCATTTGCATTACTTCGTTTTTGGCTGCTTCATCATTCGCTACAACTAATAAGGGGGCATTCAATTCTTTGGTCCAAACTACGGCTACTTGGCCGTGAATTAATCTGTCGTCTACTCGTACTTGTGTAATCATTTTAATTTCCTCCTAAAAAAAGTTTTCTTCTTCATTTGATGGGTTTAATTCAACGAATTGAATTTGTGCTTCAGCAATTGCTGCTTGAATATCTTCTTTGGTTAGCTTTTCGCCTTCTTTTAAGAAAATCAGCGACAAGGCAATGGCTAAGTTGGCATTGGAAATGATAAAAACATTGTCTGGTTTTGTCGTCATGACTTCTTGAACAATTTTTTGATTGACACTACCACCATATAAATCTGTTAAAATAATAGCTTGTTCTTCTGCGCCAAGGGACTGAAGAAACGTTTGAATAATTGGCGTGTAGTCCTCAGGAGTCACATAGGCATTGATGACCGCCAGCTCTTTTCCTTTGTCTGCGAGAATATCCAAGGAACTTTGGAAGCCTTTCGCTAAGTTTCCATGACTAGCAATTAAAAATTTTCTTTTCATTCTTTTCACCTCACTTTTATATAAAGCAAGTTCTGTGCCAAAAAAAGAGAACTCTAAATCCTTGATTTGAAAGGGTTTTGACGCTCTTGAAACTGTTTAAACAGTTTCAAGTCAAAATAAACACGTTAATCGTTGGCTAGTTTGTTGTTGAAAAATAGCTAAGCAAAACTGTGAAATTTAATCAAAATAACCCCCGTTTTTATCGAGAAGTGTTACAATAATATTCATGAATATTTATACATTAAGGAGAGTTACGAATGACTGATGCTCTTGTGATACAAGATTTACGCAAAGTGTACGCTTCAGGTGTTGAAGCGTTGCGGGGGATTGATTTAACAGTCGAAGAAGGCGATTTTTATGCTCTTTTGGGACCGAATGGCGCAGGAAAATCAACGACGATTGGGATTGTGACCTCGTTAGTTAATAAGACTTCGGGGAAAGTCAAAATTTTTGGGTATGATTTAGATACGGAGATGGTGCGGGCGAAGCAACAGATTGGGTTAGTGCCGCAGGAGTTTAACTTCAATCCGTTTGAAACGGTCCAGCAGATTGTGGTCAATCAAGCGGGCTATTATGGGGTGTCTCGTAAAGAAGCCATGAAACGGAGTGAAAAGTATTTAAAACAATCCAACTTATGGGAAAAACGGAACGAACGGGCTCGGATGCTTTCTGGCGGAATGGAACGTCGCTTGATGATTGCTCGCGCGCTGATGCATGAGCCGAAGTTATTGATTTTAGATGAACCAACTGCAGGTGTCGATATTGAATTGCGCCGTGAAATGTGGGCCTTTTTACAAGAGTTAAATGCGCAGGGAACCACGATTATTTTGACGACCCATTACTTAGAAGAAGCAGAGATGTTGTGTCGCAACATTGGGATTATTCAGTCTGGTGAATTGATTGAAAACACCAGCATGAAGCACTTGTTAGCAAAATTACAATTTGAAACGTTTATTTTTGATTTAGCACCTTATACGCAGGCGCCAGTTATTGAAGGCTATCAAAGCGTATTTGAGGACGAGTTAACGTTAGCGGTGGAAGTGGAACGAAACCAAGGAGTCAATCACTTGTTTGAACAGCTAAGTCAACAAGGAATCAAAGTATTGTCAATGCGGAATAAGTCCAACCGTTTGGAAGAGCTCTTCTTGAAGATTACCGAGGATACGTACCAAAGGGAGGATCAACATGTTTAGTCTGTATTTTACTGCTTTAAAAAGTTTAGCTGTGAAGGAAACCAACCGTTATTTACGGATTTGGGTCCAAACACTGGTACCGCCAGTAATTACGACGTCCTTATATTTTGTGATTTTCGGGAAAATGATTGGCGGGCGAATTGGCGACATGGGCGGTTTTTCTTATATGGAATTTATCGTGCAAGGTTTAATTATGATGTCAGCCATTAAAAGTTCGTACGCCAATGTTTCATCTTCCTTTTTCTCACAAAAATTCCAGAAAAATATCGAAGAAATTCTTGTGGCGCCAGTTCCAACTCATGTGATTATTTGGGGATTTGTGATTGGTGGCGTTGGTCGTAGTATTTTGGTCGGTGCGTTAGTCACCATCATTTCTCTATTTTTTGTGCCATTGCACGTTGTTTCTTGGCTGATGGTCATCATGACTTTATTGATGACAGCGATTCTCTTTTCTTTAGCTGGTTTGTTAAATGGTATTTTTGCGCAATCCTATGATGATGTATCGATTGTGCCAACCTTTGTGTTACAGCCTTTAACCTATTTGGGTGGGGTTTTCTATGCCATTTCCATGTTGCCGCCATTTTGGCAAGCTGTCTCAAAAGTTAATCCGATTGTTTACATGATTTCTGGGTTCCGGTACGGTTTCCTAGGGGTTCAAGATGTGCCAATTGGTATTTCTATGACCATTTTAATCTTATTTATTGTCGTTTTATATGGCATTTGTTGGTACCTTGTAGAAACAGGGCGTGGCTTACGTAGTTAAGCCTGACGTAAAAAGATTAAACTGTCTGAATCACTCATTCTAGCGAGCGGATTCAGACAGTTTTCTTGTTTCTAAGTATGCCTTTTTTGATTCTTCGTGCATTTCCCTGTATAATAGCAATGTTTCGCACCAGAATATGTCGACAATTGTCGTTGAAAATAAAGAAAAAATCAGAAACGGAGTATATGAAGATGAGCAAGAATTTTTGGGCAACATTGCCAAAGCCCTTTTTTGTTTTAGCACCAATGGAAGACGTCACTGATGTGGTCTTTCGTCATGTCGTGAAAGAAGCTGGGGCACCAGATGTGTTTTTTACAGAGTTTACTAATTCAGATAGTTATTGTCATCCTGAAGGAAAAGACAGTGTGCGCGGGCGCCTCGTTTTTACAGAAGATGAACAGCCGATGGTGGCACATATTTGGGGGGATAAACCGGAATTTTTCCGTGAAATGAGTATCGGCGTAGCGGAGATGGGCTTTCAAGGATTAGATATAAATATGGGCTGTCCTGTGCCCAACGTGGCTGAGCGTGGAAAAGGCAGCGGGTTAATTTTGCGCCCAGAAGTCGCGGCTGAATTGATTGACGCCGCCAAAGCAGGTGGCTTACCTGTTAGTGTCAAAACACGCATTGGGTTTACTGAAATGGCGGAAATGGAGGCATGGATCACGCATTTATTAGAGCAAGACATTGCGAATCTATCCATTCATTTGCGAACACGAAAAGAGATGAGCAAAGTGGATGCTCATTGGGAGGTCATTCCGCAAATTATGTCTATTCGGGACCGTGTCGCACCGCAAACGACAATTACGATTAATGGGGATATTCCCGATCGTCAAAAGGGCCTAGAATTAGCAGAACAATATGGTGTAGATGGCATCATGATTGGCCGGGGGATTTTTAAAAATCCTTATGCCTTTGAAAAAGAACCCAAAACACATACGCCACAAGAATTGCTGGGCTTGCTACGTTTACAATTGGATTTGCAAGACAAATATGCAGAATTGGTGCCTCGTTCCATCGTTGGGCTGCATCGCTTCTTTAAAATTTATGTCAAAGGCTTTCCAGGTGCCAGCGATTTAAGAGCACAATTAATGAATACAAAATCAACGGATGAAGTGCGCCAGTTGTTAGCGACGTTTGAAGCAGAACATGGTGTGCTTGACTAAATAAAAAAAGAGAGGAGCGTGGGACAAAAATCACTTTGGATTTTTGCTCCACGCTCAAAAACTGATAAACGGCGGGAACAGAAGCAACTCCTTCGGAAATAAGCCGAAATTCTCCAAAAATTAAAGAACAATTTTCGGAAATTTCTTCTTATTTCTCGGAGTTAAACACTTCTGTCCCGACCTCCTCTCTTTTGAATGCTTAATGCGCAATCATTTCTTGGGCAATTTCTTGTTTGCTTAAGTCGTTTGGATAATACGTTGGCCAGTTGTCCATTTCATTGAACAGACTTTCTTGGCTATCGCCGCCGAAGAAGATGTGGAAATGAGCGGCTTTCGTTGGTGCGATGTTGTGGTCGCTAAATTGGACGTATTTAAACCGCCCAGCATTGGCATCGTCTGTTTCAAAAAGGAAACGGACGCCACGGTTGCCTTTTGCATAGTTTAAAATTTTATAACCGGTTGCTTTATAGGTGAATTTTTGTGGTTTGCCATCGACCAGAAACTCGATGGTGGAATCAGTGATGTTGATGTGGTCGACATCGGTTTGATAGCCGGCATCATAGTAGGTTTTGTATTCGGCTGGTGTTTTATCTTTTTTCAGTTTCGCTTTGTAATCGAAGACTTGGTCTAATGTGCCATCTTTTAATAAAGGATAGACGGATTGCCAATTTCCAGCGTAATCTGTCAGTGTTCTCTCAGCCACCTCACTGTCTTTGAAATAGCCGTTAGCCACGGTTTTTTCTGTTTTTTCAGAGGTTTCTGGCTGAACCTCTTTCCCAGCTGTATCTGTTGTTTTTTTCAAAGCAGTTAAGTTTTCTTTCATTACAGAAAGATAATCTTCGCCATTGTCCATTTGTTTTTGTGTCAAACTTTCTAGCGGGTTTAGGACCTCCAATTGAACATTTGCTTCGTCAGCTAACGTTTTAGCAATTTTATCGTTGGCATTTTTTTCAAAATAAATATAGCGAATTTGATTGTCTGTGACATATTTTTTCAACTCTGCCAAACGCCCTGCAGTTGGCTCTTGTTCAGGTGTTAAACCAGCTATTGGCACTTGTTTTAAGCCGTAATCTAAGGCAAGATAACCAAATGCAGCATGTTGGGTAACAAAACTTTTTTGCTTAGCGTCTTTCAAAGCTGTTTGGAACTCTTTGTCTAAGGCTGTTAATTTTGTTAAGTATTTTTCTGCGTTTGTTTCAAATGTTTTGGCTTTTTTAGGGTAAAGTTTGACTAATTGTTCTTTGATGTTTGTAACTTCTTGGATGGCACGATGGGGTGAAACCCAAGTATGCGGGTCTAATTCATGGTGGTGGCCTTCTTCGCCATGTTCGTGGTCATGGTCGTGTCCGTCTTCGTCACTGCCAGGAAGTAAGACCATGTTTTCGGTACCTTTAATGACGTTCGGGGCTCCTTTTTTCCAGCCTTTAGCAGCTTTTGGTACCCAAGATTCCATATTTTCATTGTGATAAACGAAAACATCCGCATCATGGATGGTAGCCATATCTTTGGCGGATGGTTCATAATCGTGTGGTTCAGAACCAGCAGGGATTAACAATTTGACGTCTCCTTCATCGCCTACAATATTTTTAGTGAAATCGTACATAGGATAAAAAGTCGTGACAATGGATAGTTTTTCTTTACCGTCAGCGGTTTTATCAGAGGTGTTTGTTTTGCCGCAAGCGCCGAAAAGGATTAGCGATAATGCGGCTAACAGGGGAAGAGTAAATTTTTTCATAGGTGTGCTCCTTTAGTGAATTACGCAATTTTCTTTTGTTTATTGCGCTTATGTTCTTTAATGATTTTAAGTGCGCGTTTTCGTGTTTTGATGTTGGAACTTTTCAGTCGACGATAAGCGCTAGATAAGTCAGTTTTTTCCATTATATATAGGACCTCCATTTCGTAAAAAATTAATTTACGGAGTAGCTATTTTGTTGAGGGTTTGAAAGGTTTCTTGAATTTTTTTTGTCTCTAATTCTTTGCCAATCAGAACAATTGTCGTTTCTTGAGGGGGTTGATTCGTCATTTGAAAGGCCACTTGCTGGTTGACGCCTTGCATGGCAATGGCCAAGTCATGCTCCTGTAAGGCGAGAATCCCTTTGAAACGGTATAACTTTTCCTGATGCGTATACATTAACCAATCAAGCCAACGAGTGAAAAGAGGTTCGTTGAGGGCTGAGGACGCCGTTAGCGTGAGGGAGTGAAAGGTATGGTGATGATGCTCGTGGGCGTGCTCATGCGGGGAATGAGTCATTTCGTGTTCTGTAAGTGTTGCTGTAAACTTATTTAATTGAAAAAAGTCACTAGCCAAAAGAGGCTCGTTGGCTTGAAAGGATAAAATATCAGCAAAAGGATTAATGGTACGAAGGGTTTCTTGGAACGTTGGTAGCTGAGTGATGTCTGCTGGTTCCTTGACAGAAAAAAAGAGGCGATCTGCTAAGGCCAGTTGTTTGATGGCTTCGGCTTCTTGAAGCTGCTGTTGCCAATGATGCCCATCAACGACCGTTAAGAGACTGTCTATATAGAAATGATTTTTGATATGCGGGGTCGTTAAAATTGTTTGAATGATTGGTTGCGGATCAGCAATGCCCGTTGTTTCTAAAATGACTTGGGCAATGGGTTGTTGTTCTTCTTGGTAGACTTCTAAGATTGCTGATAAAGAGGCAAGAAGATCTCCTCGTAAGCTGCAACACATGCAACCGTTATTTAATTGAATAATTCGTTCCGTGGTTTGTAAAAGTAATGCGTGGTCAACGCCTGTTTGACCAAATTCATTTTCAATAATAATAATTTCTTCTTTAGAAAACGGTGACTGCGCAAGCGCATGGTTAATTAAGGTTGTTTTTCCTGCGCCTAAAAAGCCAGAAACAATGGTGATTGGAATGCCCATCAAGTTTTCCTCCTGTTATTTGACTTCAGTGAAAAGTGCGCGGCGCCGTAATTTTGGTGAATATTTTTTCAGCTGTAATTTTTCTGGTGTATTTCGTTTGTTTTTACTTGTTAAGTAAAGGCGCTCGCCAGTTTCAGCGCAAGCTAACGTAATGGTTTGGCGCATAGTGCCGTCCTCCAATTTGATTTTTTTAATTGCGTATAAAAGATAAAGGGGGCTGCGAGGTCAGCCCAAATGCGACTGTCCTCGCTAGTTGTCTTTATCGAAATAATGAGTTACCAGCTTGCTTTTTTGACGCCAGGAATCAAGCCTTGGTGAGCCAATTCACGGAAACGAATCCGAGACATGCCAAATTTACGCATGTAGCCACGTGGGCGCCCATCTGTTTGATCGCGGAGTTTTAAGCGACTTGGATGAGCATCTTTTGGCAATTTGCTAAGACCTTCATAATCGCCAGCTTCTTTTAAGGCTTGGCGAATAGGCGCATATTTTGCAATCATTGCTTGTTGTTTTTTTGCTTTAGCAATTTTTGATTTTTTAGCCATAAGGCACTTCCTTTCTTTTTGGATTTATAAAATCTAAATCGTAATGGTTACGATTTGAACGGAAGTATATTATCAGGTGTTGCGTTGTTTGTCAAGTGAGAATTTTGTTTTTTTTTAGGACTTGCTAAGTTGAGAAGTTAGAAATGTTTGTTTTAGCGCTGTTTTGTAGTATCTTTTAAGAAAGAGTAAAAAGGAGTGAAGATGGCAATGGTAGAACGTTTGACGATTATTCGTGGTGTGGAAAAATTTGAATTACAAACGAAAACAGCGCGCTGGGTGTTAGCAAAAGAAGAGGGATATTCGCCAGTTCAAATGCTCGTTTCGGCAATTGGCGCTTGTGGGGGATACGTGTATCAATCCGTTTTGGAAAATTCGCACATTCCCTTTGAGTTTGAAAAAATAGAAGTCACGTATTCAAGAGAAGTAGAGAGACGCGCACAACCATTAAAACAGGTGACGATTCTCTTTTATGTGTCTGTTCCAGAAGACTTTCAAGCACGGGCGACACGGTGTTTGAAGCTTGTCTCCCCAAACTGTCCAGTGATTCAATCATTGGCTGAAAGAATTACTGTCGAAGAAACAGTTGTATTTAAAAAGTAAACTATTAGAGACATTATCGTTACGAGCGCTTTTCCTTTTTTGGATGCCTCGTTTCTGAGAATGTCTTTTTTTAGAGGAGCGTGGGGAAATAGCTGTAGAAACAGGAAATTTTTAATTCATTTGTACAAAATAATACAGGCAAAAAACAGATAGTGTTTTTTTCACAAATAAAAAGGTTGCTTTTTTTTCTGTTTTAGTAGATGATGTAAGTAGTTACATCTCTGATATAACGCTGTTTTTCGAAACGTATGTTATTTTTTAATTCGTAATAGTTTTTTTAAATCGTTTCACAGAATTACTTTAATTGTTATACAGTTTTTTTAGTTGTTATAGTTTGTTTGTCGGCCTTTAGGAGGTAATCATGATTGAGTTAGTGAATGTGTCGAAAGTCTATCAAGAGACACACGCGTTAAAAAATATTCACTTTTCTGTCCAACCAGGAGAAATCGTTGGGATTGTTGGGAAAAGTGGCTCTGGCAAGTCCACGTTGTTACGTTTGTTGAATTTAATGGAACAACCGAGTGAAGGGGAGATTCGTATTGATGGCAGAAATGTTCAAACCTTTTCTAAAAAAGAAGTTCGCCAGCAGCAACAACAAATGGGGATGGTGTTTCAGCATTACAATTTGTTAGAAAATTTGAAAATTTATGATAATGTTGCGTTGCCTTTGAAACTTTTAAAAGAGAAACAGCCTGAAAAAATTGAGCGTTTATTAACGTTTGTTGATATGGCCCATAAGGCAGAAGCGTATCCTGCTCAGCTTTCTGGTGGGGAAAAACAGCGTGTCTCTATTGCTCGAGCGTTGAGCCGTAATCCAAAATGGTTATTATGTGACGAGGCAACGAGTTCATTAGATGAAGAAAATACAGAAAGTGTCGTTCGACTATTACATAAGACGCATCAGGAATTCCGACCGACTATTTTTTTTGTTAGTCACGAATTAGAAACCGTGAAGCGCTTATGTAATCGTATCTTAGTGATGGAAAAAGGTCAGTTAATTGGCGAATTTCTGAATAATCCTCAGCAATATGAGGAAGAACCGCTTTCCTATTTAGAAAAAGTGGAAAGGAGTTTGCGTCCATGACTTTTTCAGAAACCTTTGCCGAATATTGGCCATCTATGCTGATTGGTTTAAAAGAAACAGGGATTATGATGTCGATTTCGATGGCTATCTGTTTGCTTGTCGGCTTGCCTTTAGGATTAGGACTATTTTTGGCTAATCCGAAAGTCAAAGGGCATCAACCTTGGCTGTACTGGGTTTTAAATTTCATTGTAACTGTTATTCGCTCGTTTCCTTATTTATTATTTGTGATTGCGTTGATTCCAGTCACTCGTTCTGTTTTAGGAAAGGCGTTTGGCCCAATTCCTTCATCTGTGCCATTGAGTATTGTTGCGATCGCGATTTTTGCTCGCTTGGTTGAACAAGTGCTGTTGGATGTTCCAGAAGAAATTTATTTTTTAGCTAATTCGTTAGGTACCTCGAAAGTCCAATACATTTGGCACTTTTTATTGGTGGAAGCACGTAGCGGATTAGTCCTTGCTTACACAACCACGACAGTGAGTATGGTTTCATATTCCACGGTGATGGGTGTTGTTGGTGGCGGCGGGATTGGCGATTTTGCAGTTCGTGTCGGGTATCAACGGTATGAATACGGTATTATGTATGTTGCCATTGTGATTATGATTGCACTGGTCTTCATTTTACAAATGCTTGGGAACTTCATTGCCCAAAAACTAGACAAAAGAAAGTAGGAGGACAAAAGAATGAAGAAGTTTTATTTAGCAACATTCGCTGTTATTGCAACAGTCATTTTAGCTGCCTGTGGGGGAAATAAACAAGCAGGTCAGAAAGAAGACAAGGAGATTACCGTGGCCGTGCAATTGGAATCTTCAAAAGATATCTTGGAGATTGCCAAGAAAGAAGCTGAGAAAAAAGGGTACAAAATTAACATTATGGAAGTGAGCGACAATGTTGCCTACAACGATGCCGTGCAACATGACGAAGCGGATGCTAATTTTGCGCAACATCAACCCTTCATGGAAATGTTTAACAAAGAGAAAAAAGCTGATTTAGTGGCTGTGCAACCGATTTATTATTTTGCTGGTGGTTTCTATTCAAAAGAATACCAAGATGCGAAAGATTTACCTGAAAATGCCAAAGTGGGGATTCCTAGCGATCCAACCAATGAAGGTCGTGCTTTAGCAATTTTAAATGCAAACGGCGTGATTAAATTAAAAGAAGGTGTCGGCTTTAACGGCACGGTGGCAGATGTCGTGGAAAATCCTAAAAACATCACTTTTGAAAGCATTGATTTACTGAATTTAGCTAAAGCCTATGATGAAAAAGACATCGCTATGGTGTTCTGCTACCCAGCCTACTTAGAACCTGCTGGTTTAACAACGAAAGATGCGATTTTGTTAGAAGATGAAGAAGCAAGTAAACATTACGCATTGCAAGTTGTGACACGTAAAGGCGAAAAAGATAGCGAAAAAATCAAGGTTTTAAAAGAAGCGATGACAACAAAAGAAGTTGCTGAATACATCAAGAAAAATTCTAAAGGTGCCAATATTCCTGCGTTTTAATGAATAGAAAAAATGAAGCTTCTTTTTTGAGAAGCTTCATTTTTTTCTTTTCCTTGATTTATAGTATAGTTAATAGGAAGGAGGTGCCGGTGTGGTCGAATTATTTATTTTAATGATGGAACGGGTGGGCTTAATTATTTTACTGGCCTTTCTTTTAGTGAATGTGCCTTATTTTAAGCGTGTTTTATTAAGTCGTGAAAAAATGTCTTCAAAAGTTCAGTTGATTTTGATTTTTGGTTTATTTGCTATTATTTCTAATTTTACAGGTATCGAAATCGCTAAGAATCAGATTGTCCCCAATAATTTACTAACCTATTTAAGCAGCAATGCTTCCATTGCAAATACGCGTACGTTAGTAATTGGCGTTTCTGGATTAGTGGGTGGTCCGATTGTCGGCAGTACGGTTGGTTTAATTGCTGGCTTTCATCGGGTTATTCAAGGCGGGGGGCATAGTTTCTTTTATGTGCCTGCTTCTTTAATTGTTGGCTTAATTGCCGGTTTTTTAGGGAGCCGCATGGCAAAGCAAACCGTTTTTCCGTCTGCCGGCTTTTCTGCCATTGTCGGAGCGTGCATGGAAATGATTCAGATGATTTTTATTTTCTTTTTCAGCGGTGATCTATCGGATGGGGCCACGTTGGTTCGTTTTATTGCGCTGCCGATGATTTTGTTAAATAGCGTAGGAACGTTCATTTTTATGTCGATTCTAACGACGACATTGAAACAAGAAGAGCAGGCCAAAGCGGTTCAGACGCACGATGTTTTGGAATTAGCAGCGGAAACACTGCCATATTTTCGAGAAGGCCTCAATAAAAATTCCAGCAAAAAAGTTGCGGAGATTATTAAGCATTATACAAAAGTCAGTGCGATTAGCATGACAAACAGTCATCAAATTTTAGCTCATGTTGGCGCAGGAAGCGATCATCATATTCCAGAGCTAGAAGTCATTACGGAGCTTTCTCGGGAAGTGTTACGGACGGGCCGAATGACCATCGCACATGCCAAAGAAGAAGTTGGTTGTTCGGACCCTAATTGTCCGTTGCAAGCGGCGATTGTGATTCCATTATTTTCCCATCAGCAAATTGTTGGCACCTTAAAAATGTACTTTACGGATCCAGCGCAATTAACACATGTCGAGGAACAGTTAGCAGAAGGTCTTGGGACAATTTTTTCTTCACAAATTGAATTAGGGGAAGCGGAAGTACAATCAAAATTACTTAAAGAAGCTGAAATTAAATCCTTGCAAGCGCAAGTGAACCCGCATTTCTTCTTTAATGCCATCAATACTATTTCCGCATTAATGCGGAAAGACAGTGAAAAAGCGCGGAAACTATTGCTCCAATTAAGCAAATACTTTCGAGGTAACTTGCAGGGAGCCGTGCAAACTACGATCCCAGTTTCACAAGAACTAGAACAAGTAAAAGCCTATTTGTCATTAGAACAAGCACGGTTTCCGAATCGTTATCAAGTAACATTTGACGTGGAAGAAGCGGTTGCTTCAGAAAAAGTACCGCCGTATGCGATTCAGGTGTTAGTGGAAAATACCATCAAGCATGCATTTGGCAGCCGGAAGGAGAACAATCAAGTTCGGGTAGTGGTCAAAGCAAAACAACACAAATTACATGTGGATGTGTATGACAATGGGCAAGGGATTCCTGAAGAACGCCGCTTGCTATTAGGAAAGACAACAGTGACTTCGGAAAAAGGCACCGGCACGGCACTGGAAAACTTGTCCCGCAGAATGGCGAACCTTTATGGATCAGAAGGTTGTTTTTTAATTGAAAATTTAGAGACAGGCGGGAGCCATGTTCATTTAGAAATCCCGATGGAACAGGAGGAATTAGATGCACGTATTAATCGTTGATGATGAGCCCTTAGCACGAGAAGAATTGAGCTATCTTGTTTCCCAACATCCGCAAGTGACGAGCGTTGCAGAAGCGGATTCTGTGGCGGAGGCAATGGAAGAGATGATGGATCAAAAGCCAGATTTGTTATTTTTAGATATTCATTTGACCGATGAAAGCGGGTTTGATTTAGCGGAAAAATTAACCCATCTTAAAAAAGCGCCCTACTTGGTCTTTGCAACCGCCTATGATCAATATGCGTTAAAGGCCTTTCAAGTGAATGCAAAAGATTATATTTTGAAACCTTTTGAAGAAGAAAAAATAACACAAGTCATTGAAAAAGCATCGAAAGAAATGGGCCAAGCTGTCCCAGAAAACACTGCCGAAAAAGGACCAAAATCTGAAGCAATACCTATTCAAGGGGAAGACCGCATTTATCTTGTGGCGCCAGAAGATATTTACCTCGTTTCTGTCGAAGAACGGCAACTGAGCATTTTTGTAGATCAACAGGTCTACAAGATGACAGGGACCCTCAACAGTATCGAACAGAAATTACCTGCCGCGCTCTTTATTAAAACGCACCGCAGTTTCATCTTGAATCGAACAAAAATTCAAGAAATCCAGCCGTGGTTTAATAACACGTTGCAAGTAATTTTAACCAACGGCTCAAAAGTACCTGTTAGCCGTTCATACGTCAAAGAATTTAAAGAAAAACTTGGCTTAAGTTAAAAAATCACCACTTGAAATGTCGAATGCATTTCAAGTGGTGATTTTTGCATTTGGTGAAGAAATTCTGGCATTTCATGAAAAAAAGCCCTTAAAAAAACGTTTTCTTTATATACTTAACCCATAGAAAACAGACAAAAGGGAGCGAAGAAGAATGGAAAAGAAAGTATATTCATTTTTACAACAAGCAGCAGTTTTTGCCATTATTATGTTAATCGCCAACGGCTTGGCGTTCATTTCCCCAATACCAATGCCTGCTTCAGTAATTGGCATGGTGTTATTGTTCATTGGTTTATGTACAAAAGTTGTTAAATTGGAGCAAGTGGAAGGGCTAGGTAATAGCTTATCAACGGTTATTACATTTTTATTTGTTCCTTCAGGGATTTCCTTAGTTAATTCTTTAGGGATTATGCAACAATTTGGCGTTCAAATTGTTTTTGTTATTTTAGTAGCAACATTAGCATTACTAGCAACGACTGGTTGGACGGGCGCCTTTTTATTGCATATGAAAGATGCTCGAAAAGAAAAAGAACCCGCAGCAACGAAGAAAGCGAAAGGAGAGGTTCGCGCATGAATCCGTATGTTGGCATTATTATTTCATTAGCTGTATTTGGCATAGGTACTTGGTTGTTTAAAAAAAGCAAAGGTTTCTTCTTATTTACGCCATTATTCGTTGCGATGATTTTAGGCGTTGTCGTTTTAAAAGTAACAGGAATTAGTTACGAGCAATACAATGAAGGTGGCAAATATATCAGCTTCTTTCTAGAGCCTGCGACAGTAGCGTTTGCGATTCCTTTATATAAAAAGAGAGACGTGTTGAAAAAATATTGGTTAGAAATTTTAACGGCGTTAACAATTGGTTCTTTTGGTTCGCTAGTGGCTGTTTATTTTGCAGGAAAAGTGATTGGCATGGATAA